>Ga0302311_10001396_pt1 | contig 28676 bp, 33 predicted proteins | sample III_Palsa_N1_3_FD_200449 | JGI IMG/M metagenome (GOLD analysis project Ga0302311, IMG submission 200449) | Peat permafrost microbial communities from Stordalen Mire near Abisko, Sweden - III_Palsa_N1_3 | ecosystem: Environmental > Terrestrial > Soil > Palsa > Peat permafrost | place: Sweden... | reverse complement strand
CCAGGCGCTGGAACTTGGCTGGGTCCTTCAGGAAGTCGACGATCTCAGTCAGGTCTTCCTTTGCTTCGTCGACGCCGGCGACGTCCTCGAAGGTGATGCGGTTCTTGTTCTCGGTCAGCAGTCGGGCTTTGGACTTGCCGAAGCCCATCGCGCCGCGCGCGCCGCCCTGCATCTGGCGCATGAACAGCAGCGTCAGGCCGAACAGCAGCAGCAGCGGGGCCATCTGGAACAGGAACGAGAGGAGCAGGTTCGGGCTGTTGGGCGGGAACGAGGTCTTGATGTCCTTGTGGTCGTTGAGGTGCTGCTGCAGCACCAGATTGTCCTTCGGACCGAAGGCGCGGAACTCGCGCCCGCTCTTGTCGGTGACGACGATCGCCGGATCGCCGACGTCCGCCTTCGCCACCTCTCCGGAGTCGATCTTGCTGATCATCTCGGAGTAAGCGATGTCGGTCGGCGCGGCGCCGCTGCGGGTCTGGCCCTGCATCACGCTGTAGATCACGACCGCGGCGACGAGAATCGCACCCCAGATCGCCAGATTACGAAGATTCATTCCTACGGCCTCGACTTGGATCGAACTCCCAATTTAGGGGGCCGGAGTTAATTCCGCTACGCGCCACAACGACGCCGCGAACCATAAAGCGACAGTTAGGCATCAGTCGCCCCTGACTCGTCAGCGATGACACCCAGAGCGGCATGCAGTCGGACCAGCCCCAGGGGCTTGGCCGAGACCGCATGGTTTGGCGCGAGAATGGGGCAGGAAACCTCGCCGGACGGCGCCACCACCGCCGGCAATGCTCCCCGTGCGGAGGGCCAGATCGCCCGTAATCGGTCGCGTTCGGACGGCGACAGTCGGGCGGCGAGGCCTCGCAATGGCGCGACGTGATAGCCGCCCCGGCGCGCGGTCACCAGGAAGCGGCCGTCGAAGATGCTGTCCCCGAGCCGCAGCGCCAGCGGCTGCAGGCCGCCGCGACCACGCTCGCCAGCTTCGCGGCAGAACGTGACCCGATCGCCGCGCGCTTCGATGCGGGCCCCGGCGAGGCTGGCGCCGAAGTCGCCGCCGGACACCCGTGCCGCGATCCGGTCGAGCGAGGCCCCGGACGGCGGCCGCGTCGTCCCGGCGGCGCAAAGCGCCAGGGCGCCGATCAGGCGGCGGCGATCGGCGGGACATACGCTCAGGCTTTCGCGCGGCAGACTGAGCTCGCCGCCCGGGCCTTCCAGGATCGCCTCCAAGCCGGAAGGCGGCAAAAGCGCGCCAGGCAGCGCCGGCTTCGCCCCGCACGCAGCGAGCCGCTGGCGCGCCAGGGTCCGTGAATAGCGCAGGTCGTCGTTGGCCGGGTCATCGATCCAGGTTTCGCCGAGGCTCGCCAGAAGTGCTCGAAGGTCGGCGCGGCGATGGGCGAGCAGCGGACGCAGCAGGAAAACGCCGCGGCCCTGCGGCCAGGCCGGTGATGGCGACCAGAGCCGGGGCGACGGCGTGCTGGCCCCCATCCGCCGCATCAGCTCGGCTTCCATCAAATCGTCGGCGGTATGAGCCATCAGGATCACGCGGGCCCCGGCGGATCGGGCCGCGTCGGCCAGCAGCGCGTGGCGCGCCGTCCGCGCCGCAGCCGGAAGTCCGCTGCTTGGCTTCACGCCCAACCAGCCAAGGGTGCGGTGTGGCACGCCAAGCGGCCCCGCCCTCTCGGCCGCGAACTGGCTCCAGGTGGCGCTCTGCGGCTGCAGGCCGTGGTCGACGGTCAGGGCGATCAGGGCGCGTCCAGCGCCGTCCGCCCATGTCTTGGCGAGATACAGCAGCGCCAGGGAGTCGCCGCCGCCGGAAAGTGCGACCGCGATGGGCGGCCGCTCCGGCGCATTCAGCCGTTCCATGCCCGCCAGCGGCGCAAACACCGCCGGGGCAGCGGTCAGCCTGCCGCGCACCCCGCCTGGCCCTTCACCTCGACGGCGCCGGCGCGGACCGCGGCGCTGGCCTTGGGGTAGTGGGTGTCGATCTCGGTGAGCACGCCGCAGGCCTCGCGCGTCTCCTTCATGCCGACCATGGCGCGGGCGAGATCGAGCGCTGCGTCCGGCGCCCAGGACGTCGCCGGCCACTGCCGCACCACCCCCAGATCATTGGCCGCGGCGTCGGCGTAGGCCTGGCGCTGCAGCATGATCTTGCCGATGAAGTACTTCGCCTCCATCCCACGCGGCGTGCCACCGTACTTCTCGGCGACAGATCGAAAGCCGGTCTCGGCCGCGGCGTAGTCGCCGGCGTTGTAGGCCTCGCGGGCTGCGCCCATCACGGCGGCCGGATCGGTCGGCGCCGGCGGCGTCGCGTCAGGCGGGGCGACCACGGCGACCGGCGGCGGCGCGGCGGCCTGCGCCGCCTTCTGCTCCAGCGCCGCGATCCTGGCCGTCAGCGCGCCGTTCTCCTCGCGCAAGGCGTTTGCCTCGTGGCGCGCTTCATCGACGTCGTGCGACGCCGACTCCAGTTGGCCGGTCAGCCGCGTCACCGCCTGTTGCAGGTCGTCGAGCTTCTGGCCGATCGCCGCCAGCTGGCTGTCGGTCTCGGCCGGCTCGACCACCACCGGCTTGCCGGTCTCGCGGCCCTGGAACACGATCGCCCGAATCTCGCGCAGCGCCTGCTCCATCCGGTCGAGCCGCTTGGCCGAATGGTCGTCAAGCGGGTCGAGCGGCACCTGCGCGAACGCCGGGGCCGCAGCCGCCAGAACGATGGCCAGCGAGACGCCGCCCAGCCAGCCGCGCTGCATCAGTCCCGTCAACGCGCACCCTCGGTGATCGCGGTGTGGCCGTTACGATTCTTGGCCCAGGCGTCGTCGTCGTGCCCAGGATCGATCGGCTGTTCCTTGCCGTAGGAAATGGTCGCAATCCGGCCAGCGGCGATACCGTGGGCGACCAGGAAGTCGCGCACCGAGTCCGCTCGCTTGGCGCCGAGGGCGAGATTGTACTCTCGCGTGCCGCGTTCGTCGCAATTGCCTTCGATCCTCACCCGGACAGACGGATAGCGCCGCAGCCAGTCGGCCTGGCCGGACAGGATCGGTTGGGCGTCGGCGCGGATGTCGGCCTGGTTGAGGTCGAAGAGGACCCGGTCGCCGATGTTGACGACGAAGTCCTGGGTCGAGCCAGGGATCGGACCGCTGGGGCCGGGCGGCGGCCCGTTGTGGTCGTAGTGGTCGGGCGGCGGGCCGTTGTCGGACGACGGCGGCGGGATCGGCGACGAGGGCGGCGGCGGCGGATGCGACGCGCAGGCCGCCAGCGTCGCGGCGGCCAGCGCGCCAACGGCCAGACGAACCAGGGAATTGGCGTTGAACTTCATTGCGCGTCTCCTTGAAAAGGCAGGTGCAGGCCCGCGAACACCCCTCGATCACCCATCAAACACAAAGGCCTCCGGCCCCCCAAGATCAAGACTACCGCCACGCCTATTCTGTTCCGTCCGGCCTTGAGCCGATTCAGTCCTGGCCGCTAGTGAAGCAGCGGCGACCAGGCCGGATCGGAGCCGGAATAGGGATAGTTGGCGTCCTTCTGGATGTGGCCGGTGAGGTCGACGGTCCACAGCCGCGAGGCGCCGTCGGCGAGCTTGCGCTCGAACATGATCACCCGCCCGTTCGGCGCCCATACCGGCTCGTCGGCGAAATAGCTGGTGGTGAGGATGCGCTCGCCCGAGCCGTCGGGGCTCATCACTCCGATCGAGAACAGCTGGCCCTCCTGCTTGACGAAGGCGATCAGCTTGCCGTCCGGGCTCCAGACCGGGGCGTTATAGCGCCCTGACCCGAACGACACGCGCCGCGCCGCGCCGCCAGAGGCGCTCATCACGTAGAGCTGGGGCGAGCCGCCGCGGTCGGAATTGAACACGATCTGGCCGCCATCGGGCGAGAACGACGGCGAGGTGTCGATCGCCAGGCTGTCGGTCAACCGCCGCGTGGCGTGGTTGACTAGGTCCATGACGTAAATGTTGACCGCCCCGCCCTTCTCCGCGGCGAAGGCGACCTTGCTGTCGTCGGGCGAGAAGCGCGGCGCCATGGTCATGGTCATGTCGGGAAAGCGGCCCAGCACCTCCTCGCGGCCGGTGTCGAGGTTCTTCAAGTAGATGCTGGCCCCCGTCGGCCGCAGCACCATGTAGGTGATCTCCTGGCGCCGGGTGGAGAAGCGCGGGGCGAACACCAAGGCCGAGCCGTCGGTGAGGTAGGACGGGTTGGCGCCGTCCTGGTCCATGATCGCCAGCCGGGTGACCCGGTGCGTCTTCGGTCCGCTCTCGGCGACAAACACCACGCGAGTGTCGAAATAGCCCTTCTCGCCGGTCAGCTTCTCGTAGACCGCGTCGGCGATCTGGTGGGCGATGGTGCGCCAGGAGTCCGGCGTCGCGGTCAGCCGCGTGCCTACCAACTGGTCGCCAGCGTAGACGTCCCACAGCCGGAAATCGACGCTGAGGCGCCCATCCGCGCCGCTGGAGACGTTACCGACCAGCAGCGCCTGGGCGCCGATCGCCTTCCAGGCGTCGAAACCCGGGGTGACCGCAACATCGGCCTGGTCGTGGAATGTCGCCGGATCGAGCGGGCGGAACAGGCCGGAGCGTTCCAGGTCCGCGGAAACGACTTGCGATATCTGAGCGCCGACCTGTTGGCCGCCGAACGCGGTGATGGCGATCGGCAGCGGCTGCACGGCGGCCTGGTTCACATCGACGGTGATGTCCGCCTGCGTGGGCGCGGCGGACAGGAGCGCCGCAAGGCCGAGCGCGACGGCGGTGAAAGCGGCGCGAAGTCGGTGGGTCATCGCTTGGCGCAAGCCTCCTTGGCGTCGAAGTTCACGACGATCGATTGTCCGTAGTAGGGCGGACTGTAAGGCGCCGCCTGGCGCACGGCATCCAGCGCCCGGCGCGCCGCCGCGGCGACGATGGCGTCGCCCGAGCGCTCGAGGCCGCCGGCGTCCGGCGGACCGAGCAGGTTTCCGCTCAGGCTGACCACGAATTTCACCCGCAGTTTGACCGCCGAGCCGCCGGCGACGTCGCAGTTGGGGTTCCACAAACGCTCGAGCAGTTGTTGCAGGCCCAAGAGGTCGCTCTGCGAGACCCCCTGGCCGGCGTCGGGCCGCGCCTGCGGCGCGGTCTCGGCCTTGGGTGGCCCGCGTTGGGCGCCGGAGGCCTTGGCGCCGGTGTTGCGCCGCGCGTTGTCGATGATCTGCTGCATGTGGTTGAAGTCGACCGGCGCGGCCGCTGCGCTCGCCGCATGCTGCGCCGGTTGCGGCGTCGGCGGCTTTAGCGCCCTGGCCGGCTGCGGGATGGTCTGGGTGAAAGCCGGCGGCGCCTCGACCGGGGCGATTGGCTGCGGCTTTGCTTCCGGCGTCGGCCGCGGCGTCGCCGCGGCCTGGGTCTGCGGCGCTTGCACGGCCTGGCGCGTATCGGTGAAGGGTGCGCTGGAGACGATGTTGATCGGCACTGACGAGCCGATCGGCGGCGGCGTCTTGATCGGGCTCATGACGATGGCCAGGAACAGACCCACATGCAGCGCCGCGGCGACGACCAGCGCCGGGACGCGGCTATCGCGCGGCGGGTCCATCGCCAAGCCGCTCATGATGACAGCCCGCTCATGGCGCGCCGGCCCGATCGAGGTGCGTCGGCATCGACTTGGCGCCCGACGACGGCCCGCCGGTGTCGGTGATCAGGTTGATGTTGCTGAAGCCCGACGCCGAGACCGCCGCCATCACTTGGGCCACGGTGGCGTAGGACGCCCGCCCGTCGGCTCTCACATAGATCGGCCGCGTCATCCCGGCCCCGACCATGTCGTGCAGCGCCGGCGACAGCGCGCTGAACTGCACCGGCGTCTGGTTGAGGAACACCGACCCGTCTGCGCGGATCGAGACCGTCAGCGGCTCGTTCTGGTCCTGCATCGCGCCGGCCTCGGTCTTCGGCAACTGCAGCGGCACGCCCACCGTCAGCAGCGGCGCGGAGATCATGAAGATGATCAGCAGCACCAGCATCACGTCGACCAGCGGCGTGACGTTGATCTCCGAAAGCGCGCTGCGACGGACGCGGCGCCCGCGCCGGCCGGCCTGGTAGGGATCGTGGATCGAGAGCGCCATAGCCTAGACGCTCCGCTCGGCGAGGCGGCGCTGGATGGCGGTGACTAGGTCGTCGGCGAAGCCTTCCAGGCGCGAAGCGAACTTGCCGGCGTCGGTGGAGAACTTGTTGTAGGCGATATAGGCCGGGATCGCCGCAGCCAGGCCGATGGCGGTGGCGAACAGCGCCTGGGCGATCGCCGGGGCGACCACCGAGAGGTTGGTGTTCTTCTCGATCGCGATGGCCTGGAAGGCGTGCATGATGCCCCAGACGGTGCCGAACAGGCCGATGAACGGCGACGCGGTGGCGACGATGGCCAGGCTGCCCAGCCCGTCCTCGACGCGCTGGCTTTCCCGGTTGATCAGGGCGCCCAGCACCCGGTCGATCCGCTGCACCAGGAACGCCGCCTGGGTCTCCGACTGGCCGGAGGAGAGCAACCCTTTGGCCCTTGCCTCGCGCCACTCTCTGAGCGCCGCCTGCAGCATGCGCGGCAGGGCTGCCCGCGGCTGCTCGCCGGCGGCGGCGGCGACGTCTTCCAGAGCCCGTCCCGAGCTGACTTCCCGCTCGAAGCGGTTGGCCTGGCTGTTCAGCACGGTGAAGCGCGCGAACTTGTCGATGATTACCGCCCAGGACCACAGCGACGCCAGGGCCAGCCCGATCATGACCACCTTCACCACCCAGTCGGCCGCCATGAACAGGTGGACGATGTTGAAGGTCTCGGGCGTTATCGCGGCGTTGGGATCCATGGGTCTCCAGATGGGCGGACGGGGCGCCGGATGGCGCAGGCGGATGGTTAAACTATGGCGCGGCCTTGCTGAGATAGGGCGCCAGACGCCTCGTCAATTCCGGCGGCGGACGACATGGACGCCCGTCGAGGCCAATGCAAACGATCTCGACATCCGCCTCGGTGAGCAGCTGGCCGGCCTTGAGCACGCGCTGACGCACCCCGGTCCGGGCGCTGCTGATGCGGTAGTTGAGCGTGCGCACTTCCAGCGCATCGTCGACGCGGGCGGGACGGCGATAGGCGATCGACAGCCTGGTCACGGCAAAGGCGCAGGGCTGCGGCAGCGCCAGGAGCGCCGCATGCTCGACCCCGATCGCCCGCAGGAACTCAGTCCGGCCCCGCTCGAAGAACCTGAGGTAGTTGGCGTGATAGACGATGCCGGTGAAGTCGGTGTCCTCGTAGTAGACCCGCACCGGCAGCACGTGCTCGAGGCCCTCGAAGGCGCCGGAGGATGGTTGGGCCGTCATCACGCGTCACTGTCGAACAGGCCAGGTTGCGGCGCCGGGCCCGGAGGCGGGGTGAGGCCGAGGTGGAGGTAGGCCTTGCCGCAGGCGAGCCGGCCACGCGGGGTGCGCTGGATGAACCCCTGTTGCAGCAGGAACGGCTCGATCACATCCTCGACCGCATCGCGCGCCTCGGCGATGGCGTAGGCCAGCGTCTCTACGCCGGCCGGCCCGCCGCTGTAGTTTTCGATCAGGGCCGTGAGGTAGCGGCGGTCGAGGCCGTCGAGGCCGGCTTCGTCCACCTCTAGCCGCGCCAGCGCCTTGGCGGCGGCCTTGCGATCGATCAGCTCGCAGCCGTCGGCGCCGGCGAAATCGCGGACGCGGCGCAGCAGCCGGCCGGCGACGCGGGGCGTTCCGCGGGAGCGGGCGGCGATCTCGGCGGCGCCATCGTCGGCCAGCGCCGTCCCCATCTTGCGCGCGGCGGCCAGCAGCACCTGCTCCAGCTCCGCCGGCGAATAGAACTGCAGCCGCAGCGGTATGCCGAAGCGGTCGCGCAGCGGCGTCGCCAGCAGGCCGGCGCGGGTGGTCGCCGCCACCAGGGTGAAGGGGGCGAGATCGATGCGGATCGAACGCGCTGATGGGCCCTCGCCGATGATCAGGTCGAGTGCGTGATCCTCCATCGCCGGATAGAGGATCTCCTCGACGTTGGCGGCGAGGCGATGGATCTCGTCGATGAACAGCACGTCGCGCGGCTCGAGGTTGGTCAGGATCGCCGCCAGGTCGCCGGCCTTGGCGATCACCGGGCCGGAGGTGGCGCGGAAGCCCACGCCCAGCTCGCGGGCGATGATCTGCGCCAGGGTGGTCTTGCCGAGACCTGGCGGGCCGAACAGCAGCACGTGGTCCATCGCCTCGCCGCGCGCCCTGGCCGCCTCGATGAACACCTTCAGATTGCCCTTGGCCTGCGCCTGCCCGACGAACTCGGCCAGGGTCTGCGGACGCAGAGCGCGGTCGGTCGGCTCGATCGGGGTGGGTTCTGGAGAGACGAGGCGGGTCATCGCCCCAGCTCCTGCAGCGCCGCCTTGATCAGCACCGACTCGGCCGCGTCATCGCCGAGTCTCAGGACGGCTTGTTCGACCACGCGGCGGGCCATTGGTTCGGCGATGCCAAGTCCCATCAACGCGGCCACGGCGTCGCCGCTGGCCGATGGCGCGGGCGGCGCGCCAGCCGTGGCGTGAAAGGCGGCGACCGCCTCGCCGCCGATCGGCTTGTCCTTCAGCTCGGTGACGATCCGCAGCGCCAGCTTCGGCCCCACGCCGCTAGCGCGCGACACGGCGGCCTTGTCGCCGCGCTGGGCGGCGCCGGCGAGTTCGCCCGGGGTCAGCACGTCGAGCACGCCGAGCGCCGCCTTGGGGCCGACACCTTGGATCTCCTGCAAGGCGACGAAGGCGCGGCGCTCGTCGCGGCTCAGGAAGCCGTAGAGGCGCAGACCGGCGGCTTCCGACCACTGCGACTCGATCTGCACCACCGTCTCTTCGCCAAGCGACGGCAGGCGTCCAAGCGTCCGCGAGCCGCAACGTACGACGTAGCCGACGCCGCCGACATCGATCAGCGCCTCTTCCTCGCCGATCTCGGCCACGAGGCCCCGCAGCCGACCGATCACGCCGCCGCTCCGAGGCGGCGCACTCGCCGGGCGTGGGCGTGGCAGATGGCGACCGCCAGCGCATCGGCGGCGTCGGCGACCGGCGAACCGGACGTGGGCAGCAGGCGGGCGACCATAAAGGCGACCTGCTTCTTGTCCGCGGCGCCAGTACCGACCAGCCCTTTCTTGATCACGGTGGCGGCGTATTCGGCGACGGAGAGCCCAGCCGCCGCTGGGGCCAGCATCGCCGCGGCACGGGCGTGGCCGAGCTTCAGCGTTGAGGAGCCGTTGGCGGTGACGAAGGTCTCCTCGATCGCCGCCTCGTCGGGCGACCAGGCCGCGACGATCTCGGTGACGGCGCGGTGGATGGCGAGCAGGCGCTCGGGCAGCGCCGCCTTGTCGTCCGGCGAGATCACGCCGTGGGCGATGTGGCTGAGCCGCGCGCCGTCGATCGCGATCACGCCCCAGCCGGTGCGGCGAAGGCCCGGATCGAGACCCAGGATGCGAATCACGTTCGTCATGTGTTCCGGAACATCGCTCGGCTGGCCCGCTTCGAGAAGCTTCTCTTGTGGTTAACGGGCGATTACCGGAGAGGCCCAACTGATCCGCGTCCCGACCGCGCGCGAGAGGCGCTCCACGAGCGTCGCCTTGCCGGCGCCAGCGCAGGGACAATGCGCACCGGAGGTCAGCCCGCCAGCCGTTCCATCTCCGCCTCGTCGAGGGCGTAGTTGCCAAACACGTTCTGCACGTCGTCGTCGTCGTCGAGGTTGTCGATCAGCTTGACCAGGCTGGCCGCCTCGGCGCCCGAGACCGGCACCTCGCTCTTCGGCTTCCAGATCACCGCCGTCGACTTGGCCGGGCCGAGCGCCGCCTCCAGGGTTTCGACCACCGCGCCCATGTCCTCGAAGGCGGCATAGACGACGTGGCCGTCCTCGTCGCTCTCGACGTCCTGCGCCCCCGCCTCGATCGCGGCCTCCATCATCTCGTCATCCGAGCCGGCCGCGCGCGGATAGACGATCTCGCCCAGCCGGTCGAACATGAACGAGACGGCGCCGGTTTCGCCAAGGTTGCCGCCGGCCTTGGTGAAGATCGAGCGCACATTGGCCGCGGCGCGGTTGCGGTTGTCGGTCAGCACCTCGACGATCAGGCCGACGCCGCCGGGGGCGAAGCCCTCGTAGCGGATTTCTTCCATCAGGTCGGCCTCGCCGCCGGCCGCCTTCTTGATCGCGCGGTCGATGTTGTCCTTCGGCATCGACTCGGCCTTGGCGTTGGCGATCGCCAGTCGCAGGCGTGAATTCAACGCGGGATCGGGCGCGCCGTGCTTGGCGGCGATGGTGATGTCGCGCGACAGCTTGGAAAACGCCTTGGAGCGAATGCCGTCCTGGCGGTCCTTGCGGAACTGGATGTTCTTGAACTTTGAGTGTCCGGCCATGGCGCGGGTTTCTAGACCCCTGGGACCGGCGACGGAAGCGCGGCGCAATCCAGGCGCTCGATGCGACCACCGTGCAGGCGAAAGATAGCATCCTGCGGATCCGGAAGGCGCAGCGCTTCGTCCTTCGTCAGTCCGACGTAGAGCCCGCGCAGCACCCGACCGGCCACCCCATGGCTGACGGCGATCAGGGTCGTGTCGTATGCCTGAACTCATCCAGCTAGTCGCCGAGCCGGCTAGCGAAGGCGTCGTAACTCTCGCCGTCCGGCGAGCGCATGAACCAGTCAGGCGGCGGCGCTTCCATCAAGCCCGGATCCAACGCGGCGACCTCCGCCTTCGTGAGTCCGTCCCAGGACCCCATGCTGACCTCGGCGATACGGCTGTCGCGCGCGATTTCTGCAGTGAAACCGCCACACTCGCGCATGATCTCGGCTGTCGCGCGAGAGCGACCCAGCGGACTTGAGATGATCGGGGTCTCTGCCGCGGTCAGCTCGGCCAAGCGTCGTCCTACCAGGCGCGCCTGGTACTCGCCGAGCGGCGTCAGCGTGGAATCACAAGGCGCCTTGGTAGCGGCCCTCGCGGTTGAATTCGGTCTGGCCGTGGCGGATGAGATAGATCATTTCGCGGCGGTGTAGCCCGAGGCTAAGTTGGCGTCATCCGCTGGAACCGGCGGCCAAGCTGAGCCGTTTGCCCTGTGAAGCCTTGGGAGGCATGCCGTGAGCATCGACGTCGACGAGGACGAGCCGGAAGTCCTGCCCGAAGAGATCGTGCACTGGCAGCCGAACCACCGGCCGCTGAACCAGGCGCATGGCGCGGTGGCGCAAGGCGCCTCAGCGACCGGCAGCTCGGTCATCGGGGCCTTGGCGTTGGGCGCGCTTGCGCTGGGCGCAGTGGCGATCGGGGTGCTGGCGATCGGCCGGCTCAACGTGCGCTACGTCAAGCTGGGCAAGGTCGAAATCGACGACCTGGTGGTGCGGCGCTTCCGGGTGCTGGAGCGGCGCTAGGCCCGCACAGCTTCGACCTGCGGGATCGCTTGCGAGAGCCGGCCGCCGACCCGGATCGGCTCGACGCGGCGCGCCAGCCCGGTGGCGTCGTCGGTCTCGAAATAGACCCCGCACACCGTCGCAGGACCTTCCGCCGGCTTGTAGCGCCCCTGCGAGATGCGGGTGGTGAAGCGGCGCAACGGCTCCTCCTTCTGGTTGCCGATCACGCTGTCGTAGTCGGCGCAGGCGCCGGCGTCGGTCTGATAGGCCGTGCCGCCAGGAAGGATCTGGCAGTCCGCCGTCGGCACGTGGGTATGGGTGCCGACCACCAGGCTGGCGCGGGCGTCGCAGAAGTGACCCATCGCCATCTTCTCGGAGGTCGCTTCGCAGTGCATGTCGACGATGATCGCGTCGGCCGCGGCGCCCAGCGGGCATGCCTCCAGCTCGCGGTCTACCGCGGCGAACGGGTCGTCGAGCGCGTCCATGTGCACACGGCCTAGCAGGTTGATCACCAGCACGCTGCGGCCCTTGTCGGTGGTGAACAGCTGCGCGCCGCGGCCGGGGGCCTGGGCGAAGGCCGGGTAGTTCAGCGGCCGGATCAGCCGCGGCTCGCGGACGATGTAGGTCAACGCCTCCTTCTGGTCCCAGGAGTGATTGCCGAGCGTGAGGGCGTCGGCGCCGGCGTTGAACAGGTCCTTGGCGGTGTTCTCGGTGATGCCGAACCCCGCGGCAGCGTTCTCGGCGTTGACCACCACGAACTCCAGCCCCAGCCGCCGGCGCAGCCCCGGCAGATGCTCGGCCAGCCCCTCCCGACCCGACCGGCCGACCACATCCCCGAAAAAGGCGAGACGCATGCGAAAGAGCTGTCCTTTGTTCTGCTGACTATAACGCCTCGGCAAACTCCCAACACCCGCTCATCCCGGCGAAAACCGGGATGAGCGAAAGGTGGGGTGGTACGAAGGGTGGCGGCGCCGCGAGGACCGTGGAGGGCGTTTTAATCCCCTCGGACCTGGATTTCCAGGTGGGCGCCGTGTGACCAAGCCCACGAGCCTGGTCAGGGACAGCTCCCGATGAGGTGAATTAAGGTCCCCGGGATTAGTTGCCTCCGACGTGAGCCGCAGCAGACCCGCCGTTGTCCAACGTAGTGGGTCGCGGTGCCGGGCTCAAGCGCGGCGCGTCAATCAGCGACCAGCTGTTCGATACGCACGGCGGCGGCGTCGAGGGCGGCGACGGCGCCCAGCTCGGCGCGGCCGCGTTCGGCCCTCGCTTCGGCCACCTGCGACCTCAGCGTTTCGATCTCGCCGCGCAGCACCGCGAGGTCGTCGGCCATCACCAGCGCGCCCATCAGGATCAGCCGGGTCTCGCCCAGCGGCCCGACATCGCGCGCCACCTGGCGGATCTGGGCGTCGAGCGAAGCGGCGAGCTCGGCCAGGCGCCGCTCCTGCCCGTCCTCGCAGCCGACCACATAGTCGCGGCCGTTCACCTCGATGGTGACCTGCGCCATGCCTCAGGCCTCCCGCGGCTCGCCGATCAACGTTGGGCCCAAGGCGCCCCTAATCTCGGAAATCGCCCGCGCTAGCGCCTCGGAGGCGGCCGCGCCGGCGTCCTCCAGTTCGCGTTCCCGCGCCTTGGCTTCGTCGAGCGCGGTGGCGAGCCGGGCGCGGTCCTGGTCGGAAGCGCCGCCCGCGCCGGCGCTGGCCTCGGCCAGCTTCTGGGCGATCCGCTGCTCCAGCAGGGACACCGCCCGCTCCAGCCGACGAGCCGCCAGCTCGACCGCGCCTTCCGCGCCGTTCGCCTGGGTCATGAAAAGGTCGCTTCGCAAATCACCTCGCTTCTATAGAACGCGTCGCGACGATCCTTAAAGCGGCTTGCTTGACGGGGCTTTGGGCCGCGTGCGAGGCGAGCCCCAGCCCCGTCTCGTCCGAGTCTCCGTCAGCGCAGGAATCATGGCCGTCCAACCCCTGACCATGGCGAACGCCATCCGTGCGCTTTCGATGGATGCGGTCCACCGCGCCAAGTCCGGCCACCAGGGCATGCCGCTGGGCATGGCCGACGTGGCGACCGTGCTCTGGACCCGGTTCCTAAAGTTCGACGCCTCCCAGCCGGCCTGGCCAGACCGGGACCGCTTCGTGCTCTCAGCTGGGCACGGCTCGATGCTGATCTACGCCCTGCTGCATCTGACTGGCTTCGAAGCCATGACGATGGATCAGATCAGGAACTTCCGGCAGTGGGGCTCGCTCACGCCCGGACACCCCGAGTACGGCCACACATCTGGCGTCGAGACCACCACCGGGCCGCTGGGCCAGGGCATCGCCACCGCGGTCGGCATGGCGATGGCCGAGCGCAGCCTGGCCGCCCGCTATGGCGACAAGCTGGTCGACCACCACACCTGGGTCATCGCCGGCGACGGCTGCCTGATGGAGGGCGTCAGCCACGAGGCGGCGCATCTGGCCGGACATCTGAAGCTGGCCAAGCTGACGGTGCTGTTCGACGACAACGACACCACCATCGACGGCCGCGCCACCCTGGCCGAGACCGGCGACCAGGTGATGCGGTTCAAGGCCGCCGGCTGGGCGACCCGGCGGATCGACGGGCACGACTACGGCCAAATCACCCGCGCGCTGCGCTGGGCCCAGCGGCAGGACCGCCCGGGCTTCATCGCCTGCAAAACCCTGATCAACAAGGGCGCCGGGCCGCTGGAAGGCGACGAGCACGGCCACGGCTACGCCCTGTTCGACAAGGAGATCGCCGCCGCGCGGGTGGCGATGAACTGGCCTTCGCCGCCGTTCGAGATCCCGACCGAGGTCGCCAAGGCCTGGAAGAAGGCCGGCCAGCGCGGCCGCGGCGCCCGCAAGCGCTGGGAAGGCCGGCTGAAGCACGACGAGCACCGCGCTGCGTTCGAGCGGGCGATCAAGGGCGATCTGCCGACGGGGGCGTTCGCGGCGCTGGACGAACACATCGCCAGGTGCGTGACCGAGAAGCCGGCGGCGGCGACACGGGTGCACTCCGGCGCGGCGCTGGAAGTGCTGATCCCGGCGATCCCGGAAATGCTCGGCGGCTCGGCCGACCTGACTGGCTCGAACAACACCATCGTCAAGGGCATGACCGCCTTCGACGCCCCCGACTACGCCCGCCGCTATGTGCACTACGGCGTCCGCGAGCACGGCATGGCCGCGGCGATGAACGGCATGGCCGTGCATGGCGGCCTGATCCCCTATTCGGGCACCTTCCTCGCCTTCGCCGACTACAGCCGCGCGGCGATCCGGCTCGGGGCGTTGATGGGCGTGCGCGTGATCCATGTGATGACCCACGACTCGATCGGCCTTGGTGAGGACGGCCCGACCCATCAGCCGGTCGAGCACCTCGCCGCTCTTCGCGCCATGCCGAACCTGCTGGTGTTCCGCCCCGCCGATGCGGTCGAGACCGCCGAATGCTGGAAGGCGGCGCTGATGGAGCAGAAGTCGCCCTCGTTGCTGGCCCTGTCGCGCCAGAAGACCGCTGCGGTGCGGACCTCAGGCGGGGACCTGTGTTTCAGGGGCGCCTACGAACTCGCGCCGGCCGAGGGCGGCCCGGCCAAGGCGACGATCTTCGCCTCCGGAACCGAAGTCGCCGTGGCGATGGCGGCGCGCGAGCTGCTGCAGGCTCAGGGCATCGCAGCGCGGGTGGTCTCGACCCCGTGCTGGGAGCTGTTCGAGCGCCAGGACGAGGCCTATCGCACCACGGTGATCGGCGATGCGCCGATCCGCATTGCCGTCGAGGCGGCGGTGCGGATGGGCTGGGAGCGCTTCATCGGCGAGGACGGACTCTTCGTCGGCATGACCGGCTTCGGCGCCTCGGCCCCATCCGAGCGGCTTTACCAGGAGTTCGGCATCACCGCGCAGGTCGTGGCCGACGCGGTGAGCTCGAAGCACAACAGCTGAGGCCGTAGCCCTAAATCAGCGCCGCCGGCTGGATCGCCAGCTCCTTCAGGAACGGCTCGGCGTAGTCGATCCGACCGGTGCGGGTCGCCGGTGTGCCCTGGGTGAGCTGGAACACCGCCTCGGCGATATACTCGATCGGCTGCACCCGACTGCGGGTCGCATCGGTGACCAGGTTGTGCACCAGGGTGCCGGGCGTCTCGACCAGACCCGGCGAGACGACGTTCACGCAGACGCCATCGCTGGCGACCTCCGCCGCGAGGCCGGTCGTGAAGCGCTCCAGCGCGGCCTTGCACATGCCGTAGACCGTGCCGCCGCGCCCCGACCTCGCCGCGTCATAGGGCGGCTTGGGGTGGATGCCGGCGCCGGACGAGATGTTCACGATCCAGCCGGTGTGGCGCTCCTTCATCGACGGCAGCACTAGCTGCGAGAGGTGGAACGGCGCATAGACCTGCACCTCCATCATCAGCTTGAAACGCTTCTCGGGGAAATCGGCGACCGGGATGAAGTAGGTGATGGCCGCGTTGTTCACCAGGATGTCGACCGGGCCGTAGGTGGCGACGGCGGTCTCGATCAGTCGCTCGCGGTCTTCCTTCAGCGCCAGGTCGGCCTTGACGAAGCGCGCTTCGCCGCCGGCCTTGGTGATGCGGTTGATGGTGTCGGTGAGCGTGCCGGAAAGCTTGCTCTCGCCATCTTCGGCCGTGCGCGCCGAGGCGATCACCTTAGCGCCTTCCTGCGCAAACCGCGCCGCGATCGCCTCACCGATGCCCCGGCTGGCGCCGGTGACGATGGCGACCTTGCCGGCCAGTGCGCCGTGCTTGTTTACTGCGGCCATAATGCCGTTCCTCCCGTTGAAAATGCGGGCGAACGGATGCGCCAAAGCCCGGAAGGGGGCAAGAGTTTAGGCAGCGGCGCCTGCAGCGATCTCCTCCTCGACGTCCCGCAGGCGGTCCTTGCCGAAGAAGAGCTCGTCGCCGACCAGGAAGCTGGGGCTGCCGAACACACCCTTGGCGACAGCGGCCTCGGTGTTTTCGATCAGCGTGGCCTTCACCGCCTGGTCGCCCATCAACTCGATCAGCCGGTCTGCAGGCAGGCCAGCGTCTACGAACGCCTGCCGGATCACGCCCGGATCGTCCATCTTCAAGCCATCGACCCACATCGCTCGGTAGACCGCGTCGACATAGGCCTCGAACACCCCGAGCTGCCGCGCCGCCACGGCGCCGCGCATGATCTGCAGGGTGTTTACCGGGAAATGCGGGTTCGGCGCGTACTCGGCGATCCCGTGGCGCTTGACGAAACGACGAGTCTCCTTGCCCTCGTACGCCAGCTTCAGCGGGATGCCGGCGAAGGCCTGCGCCGGGGACTGGTTGCCGGTCGCCTTGAAGATGCCGCCGAGCAGGGCGGGCACGTAGACGAACTTCGCGCCGGTCCGTTTTTCGATCTCGGGGATCACTTTGTGCGCCAAGTAGGCGTTGGGGCTGCCGAAGTCGAAATAGAAGGTGACGTCCGTCATCGCTTCACCACCGTTCGCCGTAGGGGCGCAGGTCGAGTTCGTGGGTCCAGGCGTCACGGTGCTGGTTGTGCAGCATCCAGTAGGCCTCGCCGACCGACGCCGGGTTCATCAGCTGGTCCGGCGCGATATTCTCGACCGCCTCGTCACCGCCGCGCGCCCTGATCCGCTCGCGGACGAAGGCGGTGTCGACCCCGGCGTCGATGATCAGGTGGGCGACATGGATGCCCTGGGGCCCCAGCTCGCGGGCCATCGACTGGGCGACCGCGCGAAGGCCGAACTTGGCGCTGGCGAACGCCGCATAACCCACGCCGCCGCGCAGCGAGGCGGTGGCCCCGGTGAAGAAGATCGAGCCCGACCCGCGCGGGAGCATGTGGCGCGCCGCCTCGCGGCCGGTGAGGAAGCCGCCGTAGCAGGCCAGCTCCCACACCTTGCGGAACACCCGCTCGGTCGTCTCCAGGATCCCGAAGTTGACGTTGGCGCCGGGGTTGAAGATGCACACCTCCAAGGGCGCGGCGGCGTCGGCCTCGGCGATGAAGGCGGTGATGTCTTCCTCGACCCGGGCGTCGAGGCCGCGCGCCTGGCAACGGCCGCCGGCGGCCTCGATCCTGGATTTCAGCGTCTCGAGCTTATCCGCTGTGCGGCGGCCGGCGTAGATCAGATAGCCCTCGGCGGCGAACCGTTCGGCGATGGCTGAGCCGATGAAGTCCCCGGCGCCGATCAGGGCGACACTGGCGTTGCGAGGCGTCATAGTGGTGGTCTCCTTCCGCTACAGCGGCCCCGTAAGTCTACTTTAGCTATCCACTGGAGAAGCGCAATGTCGCGCGAACGACTGAGGGAGATGATCGACCGCGCCCAACGAGTGGCGATCTTCACCGGCGCGGGCATCTCCACCGAGTCCGGCATCCCGGATTTCCGCAGTCCGGGCGGCGTGTGGAGCAAGATGAGCCCGATCTACTTCCAGGACTTCATCGCCAGCGAGGAGAAGCGCCGCGAGGCGTGGGACCGCGCCTTCTCCGGCCGCGCCGGCTGGACCGGCAAGGAGCCCAACGCCGGCCATTTCGCCGTCGCCCGGCTGGTCTCGGCCGGCAAGGCGCGCGCGGTGATCACCCAGAACGTCGACAATCTGCATCAGAACGCCGGCGTGCCGGCCGAGCAGGTGATCGAGCTGCACGGCAACGCCAGCTACGCCACCTGCCTCGAGTGCGGCTTGCGCCACGAGTTGGCCGACCTGAAGACGCTCTACCAGGCCACCGGCGACCTGCCGGCGTGTCGAGACTGTAGCGGCATCGTCAAGACCGCCACCATCTCGTTCGGTCAGGCGATGCCGCAGGGGCCGATGGCGCGCGCCGAGGCCGAGACGCTGGCCTGCGACCTGTTCCTGGTGCTGGGCTCTTCGCTGGTGGTCTATCCCGCCGCCAGCTTCCCGGTGCTAGCCAAGCAGAACGGCGCCAGGCTGGCGATCCTCAACCGCGAGCCGACCGATCAGGACGAGATCGCCGACCTGGTGCTGCACGATGAGATCGGCCCGGTGATGTCGAGCGTGGTCCCGGCGAACTGAGGTTGGCGCGGTGGCAAGACGCCCCCACCACCACCGCGCTGCGCGCGGCGGTCCCCCTCCCCCGTTCCGCTACGCTTCACGGGGCAGGAGCGATGCAACGCTGATCTGCTCCTCCCCCGGAAGGTGGCGCGGCGCGTCAGGGCCGTGACGGAGGGGGCGTCTCGATGCCCTCACATACGCATCCCGGCCATGCCGCTCGGCGCCGCGTCTCGCACGACGAAGTCCGCGACGACCGCGCCGGCGCGTTGGAACTGCAGGGTGATCTTCACGTGGGCGCCGGCCTTCAAGGGGGTCTTGAGGCCGATCAGCATGAGGTGATCGCCGCTGGGGGCGAGTTTCAGGCTCCCCGAGGCGCCGATGGGCGCGCCGCCGGTCATCGGCCTCATGCGCATGATCCCACCAGCCATCGACATCTGGTGCAGTTGGGCGCTCCCCGCGGCGCGGGTGCTCGCACCGGTCATCCGATCCGAGCTGATGCCGTGGTTGATGATGGTGGCATAGCCCGCCGCCGTCGGCGCGCCCGGCGGCGGCGTGCGGATCCAGGCGTCTCTGACCTCGATGGTCGCGGCGCAGGCGGCGCCGGTCGCGACCACACAGAGGGCGGACATCGCGGCGAGCAGACAGGGGCGCATGGGAAACTCCGGACGGTGAGGGGTCCGGCGTCTCCCCCGATGCGGCCGGATCGTCAACCCTCGGCGCCGCCGCCGTCGATCAATTCTCGCAGGTAGGCGACGTGGCCCTCGAAGGCGTGCTTGCCGGACGCGGTGAGGGAGACGCGGGTTCTGGGCTTGCGATCGGCGAAGTCCTTCTCGACGGCGATGTAGCCGGCGTTCTCCAGCGTCGAGATGTGCGCGCCCAGATTGCCGTCGGTGGCCTTGAGCAGCGCCTTCAGCTTGGGGAACTCGAGTTTTTCGCTGCGCGGCAGGGCGTTCAACGTCGCCATGATCTTCAGCCGCAGCGACTGGTGGATGATCTCGTCCGGGCCCATGGCTCAGATCTTCCGCAGCCACAGGCCGCCGAGGATCAGCGCCCCGCCGCTGACGAGGCCCATGTAGAGCGCATACCAGGCGCCAACGGCGTAGAAGCCGACGAAGGTCAGCACGATCAGGGCGACGCCCAGGATCGCCATGCGCCAACCGGTCCACAGGCCGACCCCCAGGTACAAGAAGCCGAACACCAGGCCGAACACCGAGTGAACCTCGCGGGGGCTGGTGATCGGGATCACTTGGAACAGCGCCACGATGAAGACCAACACCAGCATCCACGACGCCATGTGGCGCCAGCCCATCGCACGCTCGGCGGCGGTGACGCCGTCCCGTGGCAGGCCGCAACCGATGACGATGCTGGCGAGGACGCCGAGGCCCGCGCCGATCGGCCAGGTCAGCCCCCAGCGCGGCTCGAACTGGATCAGCAAGTCGCACACCATCCAGACGACGCCCCATAAGATCAGGAAAGGCGCGATGTGGGCGTAGTTCTTGAATTCAGCCGCCCGACCGGCGGCGGCGTCGATCTCGCCGAGGGCCTGGGTGGCTTCTTCGCGGGTGATGGTCATGATCCGGTCTCTCAGGCGGCGATGGACGTCGCGGGGAAGAAGACGCCGCGGCGCTTGTTGCGGCCCGCGACGAGCTGAAAGTAGGCGCCGACCAGCCCGAACGAGGCGAGTTTGGACGCCATCGGGTAGATGGCGATGAACGCGGCCCAGGTCCTCGCGTCGGTCGAGAGCGCCAGGTAAAGGTTCAGGATCGCGCTCAGCAGCATCACGCCGGCCACGAAGTAGCCCGCCTTGACGAAGGCGCTAGGTGGGATCGGCGAGCGTTCGAACCTCGGCGCATAGCGGAGCATCCAGCCCGGCTGCAACATGGCCGCCCCGATCACCGCGTAAATTAGCGTTGGCTTGATCATCACCAGCAGCGGGCTGTGAGTGGCGACCGCGATCGAAGCGGTGGTGATCACCAGGCCGAGGCCAGCCCACTGCAGGGCCGCCACCGGCCGCCGGGTCGCCAGCCGCCAGGCCACCTGCCCGACGCCAGCAAGCACGCCGACGCCGGTCGAGATCCAGAGATTGCCGGTCAGGGCGTAGAGACCGGCGAAGGCGATGGTCGAGATGAAATCCAGCAGCATCGGCCGGAACACGACGGCGAGGTGGACCAGCTTGAAGCGGCGTTCCGGCGCGGGGGTCTGGTCGGCTGTGATGGCGGACATGAGTTTGATCTCCGTTTATGTGGAGTACTCTGTCAAGCAGAGTTATCTGAGTCAAGCCTTGTCTCTCCCCCGGTCATCACCCTGACGGAGGCAAGGCCGATCCGGGTGATGGGCCGATGCTAGCTCAGACCCCAGCCCACCCTCGCGTCTTCGATCCGGGCGAGCTTACCCTCGAACGGCGCCCAGTCGTCGCGCTCGGCGATGGCGGCCCAGATCGCCTCGATCTCGTCGTAGAGCAGCTCCTGCGGCTCGGACGCGGCGAAGTAGGGCGAGGCGAGACGCGCGGGACGATCCATCGCGTAGGGTTCAAGTTTCTCGCGGAAGGTCTGGAACGTTTCGCCGTCGTAGGTCGCCGCCCGGGGTCCGGCCAGGGCGCGGGCCTCCGACGCTAGGCCGCCGAACCAGTCAAAGAAGAACGGCTCCCAGCGCAGCGCCTCGCCGCCCTCGGCCAGGGCCTTGAAGGCGGCGTTGACCAGATCGATGTCCTCGTCGGCGCCGCGGGCCGCGAGGCCCAGCCGGCGCAGCATGCTGGCGGCCAGCGCGGCGCGGTAGGCGGCGGAGAAGCCGTTAATCGTCTCGACCAGCGGGTCGGCGGCGGTGACCAGGGTCAGAGCGCCGGCGAGCTGGCGCAGGTTCCAGAACACCGCCTCGGGCTGGCGGCCGAACGCATAGAGGCCGTTCTCATCGAAATAGGCGGCGGTGAAGTTGGGATCGTTGCGCGGCAGGAAGCGGTAGGGGCCGTAGTCGAAGCTCTCGCCGGTCAGGTTCATGTTGTCGGTGTTGAGCACGCCGTGCACGAAGCCGGCCGCCATCCAGCGGCCGACCAGTTCGGCCGAGCGCGCCAGCACCGCCTGGAACAGCGCCAGCGCCTTGTCCGGCGCGTTGCCGAGGCCGGGGTAGTAGGTCGCCACCGAATAGTCGACCAGCTCGCCGATCAGGTCGGTGCGGTCGAAGAAGGCGTGGCGCTGGAAGGTGCCGAACCGGATGTGGCTGTGCGAGAGCCGGGTCAGCACCGCCGAGCGGGTCGGGCTGGGCTCGTCGTTGCGCTGCAGCTGCTCGCCGGTCTCGATCAGGGAGAAGCTGCGCGAGGTCGGCACGCCCAGCGCCTCGAGCATCGCGGTCGCCAGCACCTCGCGCACGCCGCCCTTCAGCGTCAGTCGCCCGTCGCCGAAGCGCGAATAGGGCGTCTGCCCCGAGCCCTTGGTGCCGAGGTCGAGCAGGCGGCCGGTTCCGGCTTCGCGCAGCTGAGCGAACAGGAAGCCGCGCCCGTCGCCGATCTCAGGATTGTAGGAGCGGAACTGGTGGCCGTGGTAGCGCAGCGCCAGCGGCTCCGGCAGGTTGCCCGGCAGCGGCTCGAAGCGGCCGAAATGCGCCAGCCACTCGGCGTCGGTCAGGCTGTCGAGCCCGACCGTGGCCGCCGCGCGGTCGTTGCGGAAGCGCAGGATGGTCGCCGGAAAAACCGCCGCCTTCACCGGGTCGGCGAACTCGGGCCCGAGTTTGGGGAACTGCGGATCGGGCTGATAGGTCGGCGTGAGGGGCATGGCGGCCAGATGCGACCGCGCGCCGTTCGCCGCAAGGGCGCATTCCGCTTCACCGCCGCCGCGTGTTAACCGGGGCGCATGCGCCGCCTGACGCTGGACTATCTGAAGACCGAATCCGGCTCGGGCCTGGTGCTGGCCGCGGCGGCGCTGGCGGCCGTCGGCGTCGCCAACTCGCGGCTCGGCGGCGACTACTTCGCCCTGCTCGCCCTGCCCATCCCGCTGCGGATCGGCAACCTCGGCGAAACCCTCAGCCTCGCCGGCTGGGTGCGGGTGCTGCTGATGCCGGTGTTTTTCTTCGTGCTCGGCATGGAGCTGAAGTTCGAGCTGTTGCGAGGCGAGCTCTCCAATCCCCGCCGTCTGGCGCTGCCGGCGGCTGCGGCGGCCGGCGGCCTGTTGCTGCCGGCGGCGATCTATGTGGCCCTCAACCGCGACGACCCGTCAGGCTGGGCGATCGGCTGCGCCACCGATGGCGCCGCGGCGTTGACTGCGTTCAGCATCGCCGGCCAGCGCCTCGCCCACTCCCTGCGCGTGCTGCTGATGAGCGTCGCCCTCGTCGGCAACCTCGCCGCCACGGTGCTGACCGCAATCCTGGACGACGGCACGCTGCGCGACTCGATGCTGATCGGGGCGGCGGTGGTGCTGGCGCTGCTGACCCTGCTGGCGCGCTGGCGCAAGGCGCCGTTCCTGTTCTACGCCGCCGGCTTCGCCTTGGTCTGGGGCTTCGTGCTGAAGTCGGGGCTGGATACGGCGCTGGCCGGCATCGCCTGCGCCTTGGTCGTTCCGATCGGCGCGCGGCGGCTCGGGCAGGACAGCATGGTGCGCTACTTCATGGAAAGCCTGCACGGCTATGTCGCCTTCGCGGTGCGGCCGCTGTTCGTCTTCACCGTGGTCGGCGTCGCCTATCGCGACCTGCGGCTGGCCGATCTTGGCCAGGCGGCGCCGCTCGGCGTGATGCTGGCGCTGGCCGTTGGCAAGCCGCTGGGCGTCTTCACCGCCTGCGCGGCGGCGATCGGGCTGAAGCTGGCGCGGCGGCCGACCGGCGCGAAATGGATCGAGCTCCTGGGCGTGGCCCTGCTCTGCGGCGCGGGGGGCACGGTCAGCTACTATGTCGCTAGCATGGGCGGCGGTGCGTCGGCCGCGGTGCGCACCGCGGTCCTGATCGCCTCGGTCGCCACCGCCGTCGCCGGGGGCTGGCTGCTGGCGACGGCGCAACGGGAGCGAGGCGAGACTGCCGCCTGATCCGCTTCAGTGACCAGACATAAGCAGGGCGGGTAGCTGCGAGAGCCGCCCGCCCTTAGCCCCCCCTCAAGGGGGAAGGGAACTGAGTGTTACTCGGCCGCCTGCTTCGGCGTGTAGCCGAGCATGGCCTTGGTTTCGAGGTACTCGTGGAAGCCGTAGTCGCCCCATTCGCGCCCATTGCCGCTCATCTTGTAGCCGCCGAACGGCGCCGTCGGATCCATGCCGCCGCCGCCGTTGATCGAGACCTGGCCGGCGCGGAGCTGCGCGGCCACGTCGTGGATCTTCTTCGGGTCGGTGCCCGAGATGTAGGCCGCGAGGCCGTACTCGGTGTCGTTGCCGATCTTCACCGCCTCGTCGACCGACTTGTAGCCCATGATCGAAACCACCGGACCGAAGATCTCTTCCTTGGCGATGGTCATGTCGTTGGTGACGTTAGCGAACACGGTCGGCTTCACATAGAAGCCCTTGTCGAGGCCTTCCGGACGATCCGGGCCGCCGGTGACGAGGGTGGCGCCCTCGGCGATGCCGGCCTTAATCAGGCGCTGGATCTTCTCCCACTGGGTCTTGTTGACCACCGGACCGATGGTGGCGTTGCCGTTCGGATCGCCGACGGTGATCTGCTCGGCGGCTTCCTTGGCGATGACGATGGCCTCGTCCATCTTGCCCGCCGGCACCAGCATGCGGGTCGGCGCGTTGCAGGACTGACCGGAGTTGTTCATCACCGAGGCGACGCCGCCGCCGACGGCGGTCTTCATGTTGGCGTCCTCGAGGATGATGTTCGGGCTCTTGCCGCCCAGCTCCTGGGCGACGCGCTTGACCGTGGCCGCCGCGTTGCGCGCCACTTCGACGCCGGCGCGAGTCGAGCCGGTGAACGATACCATGTCGATCCCCGGGTGCCCGGAGATCGCCGCGCCCACTACCGGGCCGGTGCCGTTGACCATGTTGAAGACGCCGGCCGGCACGCCCGCCGCGTCCATGATCTCGCACCAGATGTAGGCGCTGAACGGCGCCTCTTCCGACGGCTTCAGCACCATGGTGCAGCCGGTGGCCAGCGCCGGCACGACCTTGCAGGCGATCTGGTTGATCGGCCAGTTCCAGGGCGTGATCAGGCCGCAGACGCCGATCGGCTCCTTGACCAGCCGGGTCGTGCCACGGTCTTCCTCGAACTTGAAGGTCTTTAGCACTTCGATGCCGGTGGAGATGTGCACCATGCCGATCGGCGCCTGGGCGCGCTGCGCCAGGCTGGCCGGGGCGCCCATTTCCTCGGTGATGGCGTTGGCGGTGTCGCCGAAGCGCTTCTGGTACTCGGCCAGCACGCGCTGCAGCAGCTCGATGCGCTCCTCGCGGCTGGTCTTGGAATAGGTCTCGAACGCCTTCTTCGCCGCGGCGACGGCCTTGTCGACGTCGGCGGCCGAGCCGGCCGAGATGTGGCCGCAGACTTCCTCGGTGGCGGGATTGATCACATCGAGGCTCTTGGGGGTGACCGGGTCGACCCACTTACCGTCGATGTAGAATTTCATGTATTCGCGCATGCCGTGCTCCTTGGCCTCGTCCCACCCGAGCCCCACCGGTTATCCACAGGGGTCTCGCAAGCTGCGCATATTAGTGATCGCGGTTCAGACTGGAAGGGGAGTCGCGCGAGATTCGCGAATCACCAGTGCGGCGAGGCCTCCGCGCCGCCCAGCGCTTCGGCGATCCGCCGGCCACTGCCGGGGCTGATATCGTGCGGCAGCTTGTCCACGGCGAACCAGCCGACCGCCCTGATCTCGCCCTGCTGGCTCGCTGTGCAAGGCTCCCAGTTGTCGACGCGGTAGACCAGCACATGATCGCCGCGGAAGACGCGGTGATTGGCGTGGACGCCCACCAGCCGCGGCCGGCCGATCACCTTGACCCCGGCTTCCTCCTGCAGTTCGCGGATCACCGCCGTCTCGGTGGTCTCGCCCCGTTCGACCCCGCCGCCCGGAAGGTACCATCCGCGCATGTAGGTGTGCTCGACCAACAGCACCTCGCCGGCCTCGTTCAGCACCAGTCCGCGCACGCCCAGCGTCACGCCGCGGAACAGGCGCGAGTGGACCTGATAGAGTGGCCACGCGAGAGGTTGGAGCATTCGCCGCCAGGGCATGGCCGCCTCCTACGCCGGTTCGCCGCTCAGGCGAAGCGCCGGGCGGCTTGACGCCGCGCCCGCAACGCGTGATCTCCCCATCTTGAAATCTCAAGGAGACCCTATGGGCTGGTACGCCATCATTCTCATCGTGGGCTTCGTCGTCGCCACCGGCGTGCTGAACCGCATCGAGTTCGGCCGCTTCGACTGATGCGCGACCGCGGCTGGGCGCTCGTCACCGGCGCGGCCAGGCGGATCGGACGGACGCTGGCGTTGACCGCCGCGCGTGCTGGCTACGACGTCGTCGTCCACCACCGCCGGTCCCCCGAGGACGCCGCCGAGACGATCCGCCAGATCGAGGCGCTCGGCCGCCAGGCGCGGGCGTTGGCCGCCGATCTCGCCAGCGACAGCTTCGAGCAATTCGTCGGCGCCGCGCCCGGCCCGCTCACTCTGTTGGTCAACAGCGCGTCGCTGTTCGAGGACGACCGCATCCAGAACGTCACGCCGCTGAGCTGGGATGCGGCCCTGGCCACCAACCTGCGCGCCCCGGTGTTGCTGAGCCAGGCCTTCGCCGCCGCCCTGCCGGCGGACCGGCAAGGCCTGATCGTCAACATCATCGACCAGCGGGTGCTGCGCCCGACGCCGCAGTTCTTCAGCTATGCGGTCGGCAAGGCCGCGCTCTGGACCGCGACCCAGATGATGGCGCAGGGGCTTGGGCCACGCATCCGCGTCAACGCCATCGCACCCGGCCCCACCCTGCCCTCGATCCATCAGTCGCAGTCCGCGTTCGACGCCGAAACTGCAGCCGTGATCCTGGGCCATGGCGCGACGCCGGACGAGATCGGCCAGGCGCTGGCCTACCTCATTGACGCTCCCTCGGTGACGGGCCAGATGATCGCCGTCGACGGTGGCCAGCACCTTTCCTGGCGCACCCCCGACATCATCGACCCCTGAAGGAGGCCGCCCGCCATGCCTCTGCCGCAGTCGACCCCTGACGAGACGCCGGGCGCCTCGCGCATCGTCATCACCAAGGTGTTCGTCCGTGGGCTGACGGTCGAGGCGCAGATCGGGGTCTACAAGCACGAGAAGGGCCGCGCCCAGCGGCTGGTGGTCGACGTCGAATTGGACGTCGCGGTGACCAACTGGAACGACCTCTCCGAGACGGTCAACTACGAGATCATCGCCGCCAAGGCGCGCAAGGTCGCCGCTGAGGGCCACCGCGGCCTGGTCGAGACCTTCGCCCACCACCTCGCCGACGCCTGCCTGGAAGAACCGAAGGTCACCCGGGCGCGCATCCGGGTCGAAAAGCCGTCGGCGCTGCAACCGGACGCCGCGGCCGCCGGCGTCGAAATCACGGCGGTGCGGGGATAGCGCTGTCCCAATGCGCGAGGGACAGTTCTTCTGCCAGCCAGGTGTTTCAGGTGAAACCGCAGATCACCGCAGATTACGGTTCCCGCCCCCTGCTGCGCGCCTTGCGACGCCGGCGCGCCGGCCAAGATTTCGAGCAACCTGACGATGTCAAAGACCCTGCCGCGCGAACACAGCGACGCCAGCCCTTCACGCCGGGGATTCCCCGTCAAGCCGGCAGCTTACCCGAGGCCGAATGCGCCTCGGTTGCGGGACCTGGCGGGGATCTGCCGACAAGCGGACGCTCCGAACAGCTGCCCAGGCGCGTTAGCGTATCTGGTTGAGGAAGCGGCCGAGCCTGGGATCGTCGCAGAGGGCGACGTTGAAGCGCATCCAGGCCGAGGCCTCGAGGTTCGGCCGAAATACATCGCCGACACCCAGGATCACACCTTGGTCGCGCGCTCGCTCGGCAAGCTCCTTCGAGCTTTCGATGCCCGGGAACCGCGCCCAAAGGAAGTTCGCGCCTCGCGGCTCGACAAACACCTCCATGCCGGCGCCGCGCAACAGCGGCAACGCCAGAGAGCGGGCTTCCGCGATGCGCGCCCGCACGCGCTTGAGAAAGCGCCCATAATGCCCGTCGATCAGCAGACGGCAGACCAGCTTCTCCGCGAAGGGTGACGTTGAAATGGCTGTCAGGACTTTGACATTGGCCAGGCTGTCGATCCGCGCCTTGCTAGCGGCGACGAAGCCTACTCGAACGCTTCCCGAAAGGGTCTTGGAAAAGCTGCGGACATAGATGACTCGCTCAAGCTGATCGAGTGTCGCTAACCGCGGGCCGGGCGATGGATCCAGATCGGCGTAAGTGTCATCCTCGACCAGCGTGAGGTCGAGGTCCTTGGCGGCCTCCAACAGCCGGTGCGCCACCGCGGGCGCCGTATCCGATCCGGTGGGATTCTGCATTGCGGATTGTGTGAAGAAGACGCGGGCGCCGTGCAGGGTCGCGAGGTGGCGCAAGGCCTCGATGTCCGGGCCATCGACACGCCGGGGCACGCCGATCAGGCGCGCGCCGTAGAAGCGCAGGAAGCCGAACAAATTGTAATAGCCGGGGTCTTCCACCAAGACCGGATCGCCGGGCCGGATCAAAGTACGTACGACCAGATCGAACGCGTGACTGGAGCCGTTCGTGGTGAGAATCTGATCGAGGCTGGCCTCGACGCCGATCGCCGCGAGTAGCGTCTGCAGTTCCTGCCGCAGCGGCGGATAGCCGAGCGGCCGCCCATATCGCACCAGATGACTGGATTCCCCCCGGGCCAACGCGCGGACGGCTTGCTGGATCGCCTCGATGTCCATCCATTCGTCAGGCAGCCAGGGTCCGCCGACCTTCAGCCAGTCGTCCGAAGCCTCTAGCACTTCACGTATCAGCCAAGCCACCTCGTAGCCGCCGTGTACATCTGGCTCGGAACGCGGCGCCGGGCGTCGGTGGCCCTCGTCGACATAGAAGCCCGAGCCTGGTCGGGCGACCAGGTAGCCTTGTGCGGCCAGGCGGTCGTAGGCGTCCACCACGGCGTGCCGGCTGACCCCGCAAGCCTTGGCCATTACCCGGATCGACGGTAGACGCGCGCCGCTGGTCAGCGCCTTGCGCTCGACCCGAGCGCGGACAGCCTCGGAGATACGCTCGGCGCTGGACCTCGAATCGTCTGAGCGGCGTCGGGCTTCTTCGAAAAGGGCCAAGTGCGATCCAGGCATGCGCCACTGTACCCTCGATCCGGCGGTACGCCTGCGGACAATTCCAGTGAAACTGTCCGGGCCAGTTACGCTGAAAATGGCCCAAGTTCCCGAGATCAACTGGGAGGCCCGCTCAATGGCCAGACTCGCTCAGATGGCATACGCCACTGCCGCCTACCTGCTGTTCTTGGGCGTTTTCCTTTACG
>Ga0302311_10001394_pt1 | contig 28722 bp, 21 predicted proteins | sample III_Palsa_N1_3_FD_200449 | JGI IMG/M metagenome (GOLD analysis project Ga0302311, IMG submission 200449) | Peat permafrost microbial communities from Stordalen Mire near Abisko, Sweden - III_Palsa_N1_3 | ecosystem: Environmental > Terrestrial > Soil > Palsa > Peat permafrost | place: Sweden... | reverse complement strand
GAGCACGGCTACAGGACCTTGGGCTCTGTCCTCGAGGCGGAAGTCGGCGGGCTGCTCCATCGCTCCTCAGGGCTGGATCGGTCTGGGCTAAGCTATGTCGCGCCGGGCGAAAACACCAATGGGGGAAATCCGCAATTCAGGCCCGGCTCCGCGGAGCGTGGGTAATGCGCAATAGATTGGCGGCGCCGGGCGCGCCCATGGGCGGTCCGGCGATGATCAGCAGCCGCGCTCCGGGGGCGGCCAGGCCGAGGTCGGCGGCCAGATGAGCCGCTTCGTCGGTCATGGCGGCGACCCCCCGCGGCTGGCTGGCGACGCGCGGTTCCAGACCCCATACCAACCCGAGCCTCCGCGCCACCTTGAGATCCGGCGCGATGGCCAGGATCGGATGGTTCGGCCGCTCACGCGCCAGCCGCCGAGCGGTGCCTCCGGTGGTGGAATAGGCCACCAGGCAGGCGGTGGACCTGGCTTCGGCGGCGCGGGTCGCCGCCGCGATCAGCGCGTCTACATCTTCGTCGGCGTCTTCGCCATGTTCCGCCCGCATCAGGCCGCGCCACAAGGGGTCGGCTTCCACACGCCGGATGATCGCGTCCATCATCGTAACGGTTTCAACCGGCCACGCGCCGGCCGCGGTTTCTCCGGAAAGCATCAGCGCGTCGGCGCCTTCGTAGACGCCGTTGGCCACGTCCGAGGCCTCCGCCCGCGTCGGTTGCGGATTGACGGTCATCGACTCCAGCATCTGGGTGGCGATGATCACCGGCGCGCCGCGGCGGCGCGCCGCCCGCACGATGGTCTTCTGCGCGACCGGCACCTCCTCGGGCGCGAGTTCCACCCCGAGGTCGCCCCGGGCCACCATGAGGCCGTCGCTGGCGTCAAGGATGGCCTCCAGGTCGCGCAGGGCTGCGGGTTTCTCGATTTTGGCCAGGATGGCGGCGCGGCCGCCGACCAGATTGCGCAACTCCGCCATGTCGGCGGCACGCTGGACGAACGACAGGGCCACCCAGTCGACGCCCTGCCGCAGTGCGAATTCGAGGTCGATGCGGTCCTTGGCGGTAAGCGCGGGCGTCGGGATGGTGAGGCCGGGCGCGGCGACGCCCTTGCGATCGGACAGCTGCTCGCCGGCCAGCACCTGGACGATGGCGAAGTCCGCGGCAGCCTTGCTGACCTCTAGTCGAACCTTGCCGTCGTCGACCAGCAGCAGGGACCCGGCCCTCAAGGCGCGCAGCATCTCCGGGTGAGGGAAGAGGACGCGAATGGAGTCGCCCGGCGTCGGGTCGAGATCGAGTCTCAGACGGGCGCCTGGAGAGATGGCGATCTTGCCGGCCGCGAAGGTCCCCAGGCGGAACTTCGGCCCTTGCAGGTCGGCGAGCGCCGCCAGCGGCCGGCCGATCTCGCCTTCCGCCGCTCGCACCGCGGCGAGCGCCGCGGCATGGTCGGCGTGCTCGCCGTGGCTGAAGTTGAGCCGGAACACATCGGCGCCGGCCAGAGCCAGAGCTAGCACCCGGTCGGGTGCGCGGCTCGCCGGACCAAGGGTGGCGACGATGCGGGTGCGGCGCGCACGAATCATGGCCGCTCCATAACCCAGCTCGGGGACATCAAGCCACGCGGCCCGCGTCCTTGAGTCGGATATCAAACCGGGCGCCGGGGCCAACGCCGACATGGAGCTCGCCGCCCGCCTGACCGGCCAGGGAGCGGACCAGGCGCATGCCCAAACCGTTCCTGCCGCCACCTGCCGGGAGGCCGACGCCCTCGTCGCGAACACTCAGCAGCAGGTCATCGCCTTCACGTTCGAGCGCCACTTCGATGGGACCCTCGGCGGGCGACGGATAGGCGTACTTAACCGCATTGGTGACCAGCTCGTTCACCGCCATGCCGAGGGGGACAACGGCCTCGGCCGGCAGGCTGGCGGGCTCGGTGCGCAGAGCCAGACGGACACCCTCCCTCAGGCCCAGGGACCGGTCGAGCCGTGCGATGAGGTCCTCCAGGTAGGCGGCGAAATCCACCGACCCGGCCCCGGCGTCGCCGGCCAGGGCGGCGTGCACGTCGGAGATGCTGCGCACCCGCTCGGCCGCCTTGGCGAGCTCGCCCCGAGCCGCCGTCGGTGCGTCTTTCGCCTGTAGGTCGAGCAGACCCGCGATCATCGCCAGATTGTTCTTCACCCGATGGTTGAGCTCGTCGAACAGCTCGGCCTGCCTGACTTCGGCCGCCTTTCGTTCGGTGATGTCGAAGAAGAACTGCGCCATGCGGGAAGAGGTCAGCCGGCTGATCCGCACCTCGTGCCAAAGGCTCCGCTCGGGGTTGAAGCGTTCGAAACCGATGGGCGTTCCGGTCGAAAGCACGCGGTCGCAGATCTCCAGCCAGCGGGTCCAGTTCCCGGGCGCTTCGCTGAGGCGCGAGCCGATCGCCTCCGGGCCCACATCGAGCAACCGCCGCAGGGCCGGATTCATCTCGACGATCCGGTAGTCGACAAGTCGCCCCGCTTCGTCGCGGATGGCGTCGCAGACCGCAAACCCATCGGGCACGGTCTCGAACAGGGCGCCGTAGCGAAGGGTCTGCTCGGACAACAGGTCGCGGGCGCCGCGGAGCCGGACGAGCAGGTGGCGCACCCAGGCGCCGATCGAGGCGACCGCCACGGCGGAGACAATGAACACCACCACGTTGGCGTATCCGGCTGGATCGCCGGTCAGGAGCGGATCGGTTCGCGATAGCAGGAAGGTGAGACGGGCGGCGAAGGCCAGGGCGCAGGCGGCCGCTCCGCCCCGCCAGCCGCCGACCAGGCCCGCGAGCAACAGGGCCGGGAACAACAGGCCGCCCGGCAGCATTTCCGGGAACGCGAGGCGGATGAGCCAACCCAACCCCGTCGCCAAGACGATCACCGCCGCGCCAAAGGCCGTCTCGGCGACCAGGCCCTCCACGCGCCATGCCGCCAGGTCGTCTTTGAACCCAGCCGCAGGCTCAGAAGGCGTCATCGGTCTCCTCGCCTGCGATCCTAATCTGAAAGCGCCTTGGTCGCTTGATCGACTTTGGCTCCGGCCGCATCGAGCGCCGCCGCGGTACGGCCGATGTACTTGCTGGCCGTGTCCCACTGGCCGTTCTCGATCGCCTCCCGCACGCCGGGCAGGGTCTTGGAGCCGTAGCCGGTGAGGAGACCTGGTGCGTAGAGCAGGTGCTTGTACCAGGGCCGGCCGGGCAGACCTTCCTCGCTGGTCAGCGCTTGCTCGACGCCCTGTAGGATCGCGTCGGCCTTGTCCGCCTGGGCCTGGCTCGCCGGCTTGGCCGCGGCCTGGTCATAGGCCTTGGCGCTGTCGCGCAAACGCTCGACCGCTTTGTCGAGGGGCGTGAAGTCGAGATCCGGCGCGACGCTTTCGCGGTCGGGAAGGCCGAAGGGCTGCGTCGGGTCGGCGGCCAGGACATAGGCCCGGCCGTCGAGCAGACGGTCGACCACCTTGGCATGCTCGCGCCGCGAGGCGAGGAGCTTCTTCAGTTCATCGACCTGCGCGCCGACCGTCGCGGCGAGGTTGTCGAATCGATAGGGGTCGACGTCGGCGTCAGCGGCCCGCAGCACGATGCGACCGGCCGTCCGGGCAAGGGTTACGCCGTAGACAAAACCCGGGTCGCCGAAGCGGGCGTAGTGCTCGTAGGTGTCGTAGGCCGAATGGTAGACGCCGCCCGACATCCCCTCGCCGCCATAGGCGATGTTCATCGAGGCAATGCCCAGGTGCTGAACGAAGGGCGTGTAATCCGAGCCCGAGCCGAGATCGCCAAGCGGGGTCAGGCCGCTCTTCTCGGCCTCGGCGGCGCGGGCCCTGAGCTCCGCGCTGGCGCCCGGCTCGGCGGCTTCCACACCCAGCCGCGCCAGGGCGCGATCACGCACGTTCACCTTGGTTTCCGGATCGGTCACGTCGCCGGCGACCCCGTCGATGAGACCGCGCAGGGTGTAGCTGGCTTCCGTCTCAAGAAACCCGCGGTCGTTGCCGTCGGAATTGATGTAGACGACCGCCTTGGCCTGAAGTTCCTTGGCGTGGGTCTCGGCCCATTCGGTCGAGCCGAGCAGGCCCGGCTCCTCGCCGTCCCAGCTGGCATAGACGATGGTCCGGGCTGGCCGCCAGCCGCTCTTGGCCAGCGCCCCGATCGACTTGGCCTCCTCCAGCAGGGCTGTCTGGCCGGAGAGCGGATCTTCGGCGCCGAACACCCAGCCGTCGCGGTGGTTGCCGCGCACCACCCACTGGTCGGGCTCGGAGGCGCCTTTCATCACCGCGATCACGTCATAGAGCGGCTTCTGGTCCCAGTTGGCCTCGATCAACAGGTGGGCCCGCGGACCGTCCCCACCCACGTGGTAGGTGATCGGCAGGGCCCCGCGGAAAGCCTTGGGCGCCACTGGCCCCTGCAGGGCGGCCAGGAAATGCACCGCCTCGCCCCAGGAGATCGGGACTACCGGAATCTTGAGGATCGTCTTGGCGTCCTTGATGTCGAGGCGTGGCGCGCCTTCCACGGCCCCATAGCCGGGCGTCAGCGGATCGCCGGTCTCCACCGGGACGTCGATCACCGAGCCGCGCTGCAGGCCCGCCTCAGGCCGAGCCGCGCCCTTGGGATAGGGGTCCGCCGTGGCGTAGCCATCGTCGGCCGGGTCGGAATAGATGATGCAGCCCACCGCGCCGTGCTCCCAGGCAAGCTTGGGCTTAAGGCCGCGCCAGCCGCCGCCGTAACGGGCGATGACGATCTTGCCCTTCACCGAGATACCGAGGCGCTGCAATGCCTCGTAATCGGCCGGCATGCCGTAGTTGACGTAGACGATCGGCGCGGTGACATCGCCGTCGCCGCCGTAAGCGTTCCAGGCCGGCAGGCCGCCGACCTGATTCTCGCTGGTGTCGCCTGGGATCGCCGGCTCGGTGAGGTTAGCGACGTAAGGACTGGGCCCAAGCAGTTCGAGCTTCTCGGCCTTCGGCGTCGGGTAGAGCACGCTGAAGGTCTCGATGTGGGCGTCCCAGCCCCAGGCCTTGAACTGCGCCAGGACGTACTCGGCGTTGGCCTTGTCGTGGGGCGAGCCAACCTGGTTTGGTTCGGCGGCCATCAGCTTCAAGCGCGCGCCGATGGCGTCGGCCGAGAGGTTGGCGTCGAACTTCGCCTCCAACGCCCGCTCCGCGGCGCTGTCGGTCGGCGAGAACCCCAACAGAGTCGCAGGCTCGGCGCCCGCTCCACCTGCACAGAGCGCCGCCAAGGCCACGCCCGCCAGAAAACCCACTCGCACCTTGATCATGATTTCGCCCGAAGCCGCCACGATTGACCCGACCAACTAACATCGCTGCGCCGGCCTGCGAAACCCGTCAGTCCGAGTGAACGATCAGTCCGCCAGCGCGGCGTAGGCGGCGAGGTCAATGCCCGGGTAGCGCAGCGCGACGTCGCGCAGGGTCTGGGCGTTCCAGTATTCCGAGCCTATGGGCGGCCAGCCGAAGAGGTCGCGCTGGCGCGGGGTCATGCGCACCATGGCCTCGGTCATGCCAGGCCGCTCGGCATGGTCCGGCCAGCTCATCTTTCCGTTCCAGCGCCAGCCGCGTTGCTGGATGTCGATCAGCATGGCGAAGCGCGAGCGCGCGGGCGTCTTGAAAGCCGAGCCTCGATGAAGCACGTCGGTTTTGTAGATGAAGAGCGTCCCCGCCGGTCCCTCGACGCTGACCTCGTGCTCGCGAAGGGCGGTGTCCGGTTGAATGCGCGGGGTGAGCGGCACGTCGCGGCCGTGCTCGAGCGGCACAACCTTGGTCGGCCCATCCAGTTCGGTGACGTCAGAGAGCAGAAGGAAGGTGGTCAGCTGGGTGTGGCGGCGGTCGGCGCGGGGAACCACCAGCGTGTGGTTGCCAAAGTCGCGGTGGTGTGGCTGGTCGTAGTCGATGGCGCCAGCGTACTTCGCCCAAAGCTCGATCTTGTAGATTTCGAGGTCATCGCTGGACAGCAGGCGTTCGGAGGCGTCGATCAGGTCGGGATAGACCGGCAAGCGGCTCAGCGACCAGGAGTCGTAGGGGAAGTGGCGGATGCCGGCGAATTGGCTCTTGGCGAACTTCGGGAAGGCTTCGGGATCGGCGAAATAGGTCTCGGGTTTGGGGTACACGGCCCACAAAGCCTCCTGGGCCTCGCCAAGCGTTTCCTTGTCGAGAAAGCCTTCGACGATGGTGAAGCCCTGATCCCAGACCTCGGCCAGCTTGGCGTCGCTCACTCGCACGGCATGCATCTCCGGTTGCCCTGAGGGCATTAAGTTGCTCATAGGGGGCTGACAAGCGCCATGGCCACCATGAAAAAGCTCACCATTCTCGCCGCCGCCCTGACCCTTTCAACCTCAGCGGCCCTGGCCGCCAACGATCCGGGCGCCGCCCGCATCGAGGCCTTCGACGCCCAGCTGACCGGCGTGATGAAGGAGGGTCCGACCCTGGGCGCCAAGGGCCGGTATCGCCGGCTGGACCCGGTGGTGCAGGACGCCTTCGACCTATCCCTGATGACACGCTTCGCTGTCGGACCGGCCTGGGCGTCGATGTCCGACGCCGACCATCAAGCCCTGGTGCGCGCCTTCGGCCGCCTGACCGTGGCCAACTTCGCTCACAATTTCGACCGCTACGACGGCGAGCGCTTCGAGGTCAGCCCTACGGTCCAGACTCGCGGCCCGGACAAGATCGTGCAGTCGCGGCTGATCCCCAAGGACCACGCGCCGGTCAACCTCGTCTACCGCATGCGCCAGTCGGGCGGGACCTGGAAGATTGTCGACATCTACTACGATGGCGTCAGCCAGCTGACCACGCGCCGCGCCGATTTCGCCGGGCCGGTGGCCGCCGGCGGGGCCAAGGCGCTCCTCTCCCACCTCGACGAGGCTAGCGCAAAGTTGCTTCAGTAGGCCGGCTTGCGCGAGCGCGGGATTGCCTCGCGGGATTGCCTTGCGGCGCGCTCTGGGACCATCTGCCGCATCGCGCGGAGCTGGCTCTGTGGATTATCCGTGAACTCGCAGGCTTCAGTTCGGCGCGAGGTTGTTGGCGCGCACAAGACGTGAGGTGGTGGGCGGCGTTCGGGCCCGAACAAGGTTCAAAGGGGGCGCGCGGTGTTTCGGAAGCTCATTTCAGGCGTTCGAGCGGCCATCCATGGTATTGAGAGCCCACGTGAGCGTGAAGCGAGAGCGGTTCACCAACCCAACCCCGAAGGCGAGTTCATAGATCTCGACGTGAGCCGTCCTCATGACGCTTTCGATATCCTGCGCTACTGGGTTCGCCTTGTGCGCAGGGAGCGGCTGTCGCGCAGGATTCCGCCCCATCAGCGCAGCTACCTGCGGCCGACGGCCACGCCGCCTCCTTAGCTCCCGATCCGCTCAGACGGCTTCCACCTCCGGCGGCCCCATCAGGGCCGGCTGGAACAGGAGGGCCGAGATCAGGGTCCAGACCAGCGAGATCATCAACAGCTCCCCCATGCTGGCGGTGCCGGGATGCTGCGAGGCCCACAGGCTGCCGAATCCCGTCGCCGTGGCCAGCGCCGAAAAGAAGATCGCCCGGGTCAGGCTCGATTGCAGCAGGTGGGCGTTCCCGCTTCGCCAGGCCATCACGAAATAGATGTGGAAGGCGACCCCGATTCCGAACAGGAGCGGCAGGGCGATGATGTTGACGTAGTTGAGCGGCCGGCCGAGCACGACGGTGCTGCCGAGCGTCAGAAGTCCGGTGAGCACGATCGGGGCCATGGTGATGGCCACGTAGCGAGGCCGGCGGAGGACTAGGAATAGCAGAGCCGTGATGGCTACGAAGGACAGTACGCCGGCTTCGAGGAACGCGCCGGCTATAGTCCGTCCGCCCTCCAGGATACCGATCGGATCGCCGGTAACGTTGGGACTCACCTTGCGGGCAGCCTCGATGAACCGTTGGAGCACCGCATTGTCATTGGAATCGCCCTTGGGTGCGATCTGAACGCGGGCGCGGCCATCGGGCGCGAGCCAGTCCCTGACGACCTCGGGCGGGAGGGTTTGCAGAGTTACGGGTTGGGCCTGCAATGCTTCGCGCGTCTCGTCGAGCAGGGTGACGAGCCCGGGCATCAGCGCCTGCTGCGCCCGCGTGCGGGCTTCCGGCGGGGCGGCCGCCAGCCAGGCGAGGTGGTCGGCCAGCCGCCGCGCGGCGTTGGCCGTTGGCCCGGCGAGCCCCAGCGAAGCGGCGCGCAGGTCGGCGGAGGTTTTCGTCAGACTGGCCACCGTCTGGGCGTCGCTGGGTGGCGGGTCGACCATCAGCGGATCGAGGCTGATGCCGAGCAATTCCTGGGCGTCGTTGATCGCGGCTAGCTTCGGAGCCTGGTTGTCGGGCACATAGCTCGCCAGGGTCCGCGTGTCGGCGACCTCGGGCAGGCTCTGCATCCGCGACGCGAGGGTCTGCGCGGCCGGAAGCGAGGGAGCGATCACGTCCAGCGAATTGGGCGAGAGATCCGGGTCGCGCAACAGGTCGAGCGTCGCCGACACCGCCTCCGCCCGCGTGTCCTCCAGGTGGAACGGGTCGAAGTCGAAGCGCAGGAACGGCAGCAGGGCCACGCAGACCGCTGCGACGGCGAGCGAAGCGCCAAGCACCCATTTGCGGTGGGAGAGGATGAAGGCGTCGAGGCGAGCGAGTCTGCTCTCCACCGCCGCGCCGCCGCTCCGGATCGGCGGCTTGAGGAGAAAGATCACGGCCGGCAGAAAAGTGAGGTTGAGGGCCACGGCGATCAGCATGCCGAGACCGGCAATCACCCCCAGTTGCGAGACGCCGAGATAGGCGGTTGGCGCGAAGGCGAGAAAGCCCACGGCAATGGCCGCCGCCGCCAGGGCGAGCGATCGGCCCATGCCGGCGACCGCGGCGACCAGAGCATCTTTCACGTCCACGCCGGGTTGGTGCTCGGCTTGAAAGCGCACCGACACCTGGATGCCGAAATCGATTCCCAGGCCCACGAAGAGCGGGATGAACGCTACGGAGATGACATTGAAGCGCTGGAAGATCAGCAGGCCGCAGGCGCTGGCTCCCATCAGGCCGATCAGCATGGTTCCGAGAATGGCGATGATCAGCTTGGCCGAGCGCACCGCCGCCCACAGCATGATCAGGATGGCCGTGAGCGCCATGGCGGCGATGAAGCCCGCGCCTCTGGAGATCGAGCCGAACCGCTCGTCCTGCAACGGGATCGCACCGGTGAGGCGAACGGTGACGCCGTGGGCCGGATCAAGACCGAGGCCGCGCGCGCTGGCGCGGATGAAATCGCTGGCCTGCGAGCCGGATTGCAGCGCGCTGTAGTCCAGTACAGGGGTGACCAGCACCAGCCGCCGCAGGGTCGAGGGGCTTGCCGGCTTGCCGGAAATCAACGTGCTCCACGAGAAGAAGGCCGGCCGCCCGACGCGCACGTCGCCCAGCGTGGTGGCCAGCGCCGTGATCGGTTTGTCGAGGTCGGCAAGTTTGGCCTGGCCGCCGGCGACGCCAGTGAGCGTCGTGGACAGCGTGGTCATCAGGCCGCGCAGGCTGGGGTCCTCCGCCAGAGGGCCCAGGAAAGGCTGAGCCGCGACCAGCTGGTTCATCTGGCTCTGGACATCTGCGGTTGGCAGGAAGAGCAGGCCCTCGCGGGCAAAGAACCCTGCCTCCGGCTGCTCGACCTTGCGGATCAGGTTCGATTTTTCGCCAAGGCGATCGGTCAAGGCCTTGGCGGCGCCGGCGGCGAGTTCAGGCGTTTTGCCGTCGATGACCACAACGATCTGGTCGCCGCCCGAATTGAACAGCTTGTCGTACGCCGCCATTTGCTGGCGATACGCGAGCTTAGGTGAGAGCAGGCCCTCTGTGTCGCTGTTGAGCTCGAAGTGCGTCACCACGAAGACCAGAGCGGCAAGCGCGACAGCGGCTACGCCGATCACGACCGGCCAGGCCCGCTCGCAGCAGGCCCTCGCCCAGCGCGCAATGAGGGAGCTGTCCGTCGAGGGTAAGGTCAAGCCAAGCTCCAACCGGCCGTCCGCAGGCCGGCGGCGAGATTCCATTGATTCCATGTTCCGATGCACAATATGCAGCGCCGAGACAACCGATCGTAGCCGGCCCCGTCGCCGGCCGATGTCCTCAACCCCCGGCCCTGTGGAGCGTGCGATGCGTGCGAGGCCTATCGCCGTCGGCATGGCGTCGACCATCGCCATCCTTGTCGTTTCGCCCGCTTGGGCGCACGCACCGGGCGACCCGTACGAGAGGTTCAATCGCAAAGGGTTCGCGGTCCAGGAGACCCTCGATCGCTACGTGGTCGGCCCGCTCGGTTTCGTCTTCAGGAAGCTGACGCCCGGGCCGATCGGCAAGGCGATTCACCACGTCATGGTGAATCTGAGCGAGCCCACGGTGGTGATCAACGATCTGCTCCAGCTACGACCGGCCCGCGCTGGCGCGGCGACGATCCGGTTCGTGATCAATTCGACGGTGGGAATCGGTGGCATGATTGATGTCACAGGCGCCACCGGACTTCCACATCACGTCAGCTCGTTCGGCGATACCCTCGGCCGCTATGGCGCCAAGCCCGGACCCTATCTGTTCATCCCGATGATTGGGCCGACCACCTTCCGCGACCTGTTCGGCAATGGCGTCGACGCGGTGACCAATCCGCTCCACTTCATTCGCTATCCGCACCGCGCAAATATATCGATCGGCCTGGCTGTCGTTGGAGGCCTCGACCAGTGGGCAAACTCTATGGGCGATCTGCGCGCCTTGCTCACCGATGCGGCCGATCCCTACGCCAGCCTCCGCTCGGCTTACCTGCAGCACCGCGAGGCGGAGATCAGAGGCGAAGCGGCCCCGCCCGACGCGCTGCCGGATCTGGATTCGCCGGCGTCGGCCGCGCCGTCAGACCAGGCCGGCCAATCGGCGACCTTCGACGGCTTGCCACAGAGCCAGGACCGGAACGCCGACCACCAGGTCGCGGGCTCGCTTGATCAGGGACAGGGCCAGAGCAACGTCGGGGGGCAGCCCGAACAACGGGGCCAGCAGGGCGTAGCCGGCTTCCTGAACGCCGACGCCCATGGGGGCGACGAACACGGCGCTGCGGACAGCCATGATCAGCGCCTCCAGACCCAGGATATCGAAGGCGCCAATATTCACGCCGGCGGCGCGCAGCGCGATCCAGACACCGAGCGCGCTGGCGATCCAGGCAGCCAGATGCAGGCCGGTGGCCAGCCAGAATCGGCCGAGGCGCCGATGCAACTGGGCGATCAGATCGCCGGTTTCGGCGGTTCGCTCGGCGGCGGCCGGCGCGATGGCGCCGACGATGCGCGTGAAAAGCCCCATACCGAAGCGCTGGATCAGCACGAAGGCGATCGCTGAGGCGCCGAGCAGCCAGAGGCCGACGATGGCCGGGCCGGCCACCCCCGACCTGGGGTCCAGGCGAACGAAAAGGAGACCCAGTCCCGCCAGGGTGAAGGCGATCTGAGCCAGGAATTCGGTGGTCACATCAAGCGTCAGGCTGGCGAACGCCCAGGCCGGCTGCAGACCCTGCAGGATGGCGGTCCGCGCGCCGACCAGAATGCCGGCCACGTGCGAGAATGGCAGCAACTCGCCGCTGGCGTCCCGCGCCAGGCGAGCCCAGACGTAGCCGCGCCACCGCTCCCACGCCCATGGTTTTTCGAACACGAACCAGGCTGTTCCGAGAATGGCGCTCGGCAGAGCCGAATAAACGACCAGCACCGCCAAACTCCGCCAGCCGATCGTCGCCAGCGCGGCGACCACCTGTCCCGCGCCGACCATCAGGACCACGAGCGTGGCGCCCACCAGCCCCAGGGCCGCGGCCGCGATCATCGCTCTTTTCATGAAATCTCAGGTGTCCCTGGTGAATCGGCGGGCGAGGCGCGCCATAGCTGGCACGAACCGTGGCCGCAACAGGCGCACGTCATAGGGCGCGAGCCGGCGTTCATTCTCGGCCAGGCAGATGTCGATCAGTTGGCGCAAAGTGACTTCAAGCCCCACGTGGCTCGCGCCGGTCAGGGTGAAGTTGGCGTCGTTGGCCGGTGTGGCGTCGAATCCGCGGGCGATGCCGACTCGCTCCCAGGCGAGAAATAACCACACCGCCATGACCCGCAACTCGAACCAGGGCCGCTTCCACCAGGCCAGGTTGCGCCGCCGCCAGACGGCCCAGTTGACGAAGAAAAGGATGTGACGCGCCTCCTCGTGCATGACCGGTTCGAAAGTTTCGACGAGTTCGTCCGGAAAGAAGCCCGAGCGGCGGGCAAGATCGAAGAGACCGAAGGCGAAGAAGCTGTCGATGCATTCCGAAAAGCCGGTGACCATGAAGGCCCACTCCGGGTCGCGTGGGACCTTGTACGGCGGCTCCGGCTGCAGGGTGATGCCATAGGCTTCGACGAGGTTGGCGAGCACGCGCTTGTGCCGCGACTCCTCGAAGGCGTTGAGCTCCACGGTCGTGCGCAGCCAGTCGTCGTCCGCCACCAGCCGGGCATAGGCTTTGACGTTTTGTCCGGCTCTGCCCTCGGTCTGGACGGCGATGTCCCAGATCGGCAGGGAGACGACGCGTTCCAGGGCGTCGGGCTCGAGCTTCGGCCAGTCGATCACGGCCGGCTTGTAGGGATTGTGGGTCTCGAGGAGCGTGCGGCAGAAGAGCTGCTTGTGGGCCTCCCCGCCTAGATTGAACGGCCCGCCGGGCGCCCGCCTGTCGGGGATCACGCCCTTCCACATCTCACCGGTGATATCGGTCATCCCTGAACCCCATGTTCAGTTTGCAGCGAAGTCGAGGAACCCTCCTAGACGGACCCCTGATGCGGCGGCTCTCACCTCTTCCGACATAAGGGCGGCGAGTTCTTCGCGGTAGCGGTAGCCGGCTGCGGAGCCGACGAATCGGTCCTCTGTGGCCGGGTGGAGGTAGATCTCGGTCAGTCCGGGCGGGGCGGCGCGGACGAGGCCGGCAAGGCGCGGCGCGGTCATGGCGCCGGTCCAGCGCAGGCCGAACACCTGATCGGGTGCGGCAAGACCGGCGCGCTGCGCGCGGGCGCGCATGCCCTTCGCAAAGGGCGCGGTGAGATCGAGACCCGAGGCGGCGCCGGGCTCAACCTCGTTCAAGGTCGCGGCAGGCTCCAGCGGGACGCGCAGGGCGCGCAGGCCGTGCCGCTTGCCGATATCGATCAACAAACCGGCGATGGTCGGGTGCAGGTGGAAGTGCTTGTGGGCGTTGACGTGGTCGAGCTTCAGGCCGGTGGCGGCGAAGGCAGCGAACTGCGCCTCGATCTCGGCCGCCAGCTCGCGCCGGGCGGCCGGATGGAAGAACATGCTCGCCCCGGCGACGACCATATCGTTGCGGAACATGCCGTCCGGGCCGACCAGATGCGGAACCTCGGCCGCGGGTAGTCGGGGCCGCGCGTCCACGAGCGCAAGGTGAAGACCGACGCGCAGATTCGACAGCCGTCGCGCCCGCTGGGCTGCGTCATCGGCCGCCGCGCCAGTCACCATCAGGCTGGCGGCGGTCAGCACACCTTCGCGAAGGCCGCGTTCCACCGCCTCGTTGACGGCGAGATCGGCGCCGAAGTCGTCGGCGGTGATTACCAGCCGGCGCTCGCCCATCAGGCCGCGGCCTTGCGCTCCTTGAGAAATTCGAAGAACTCCACGCCCTCGCGCAGGCGGCGCTTCATCATATCCGGGCTGCGGACCATCTCGCCGACGATGGCTCCGATCTTTTTCGGCCGGAAGTAGAAGCTTTTGTAGAAAGTCTCGACACTGTCGAAAATCTCGGCGTGGCTGAGGTGCGGATAGTGCAGCGGCGCGATCTGCACCCCATGCTCGTCCACCAATTCGGCGTTGGCGGCGTCCAGCCAACCGTTCTCAATCGCCTGCTTGTGCAGGAACGTGCCGGGGTAGGGCGCGGCCAATGACACCTGGATGGTGTGCGGGTTGATCTTGGCCGCCCAGCGCCTTGTTTGTTCAAGGGTGTCCTGGGTCTCGCCCGGCAGGCCGACGATGAAGGTGCCATGGATGGCGATGCCGAGGTCGTGGCAGTCCCTGGTGAACTTCTCGGCCACCTCGACCCGCATGCCCTTCTTGATGTTGTGGAGGATCTGTTGGTTGCCGCTCTCGTAGCCGACCAGCAGCAGGCGCAGGCCGCCCTCCTTCATCACCTTCAGGCTCTCGTAGGGGACGTTGGCCTTGGCGTTGCACGACCAGGTCACGCCGAGCTTGCCGAGCTCGCGGGCGATGGCCTCGGCTCGCGGCAGGTCGTCGGTGAAGGTGTCGTCGTCGAAGAAGAACTCCTTGACCTCCGGAAAGGCCTTTTTGGCCCACGCGATCTCCTCGATCACGTGACCGACGCTGCGGGTGCGGTAGCGGTGGCCGCCGACCGTCTGCGGCCACAAGCAGAAGGTGCAGCGCGATTTGCAGCCGCGGCCGGTGTAGATCGAGATATAGGGGTGCTTCAGGTAGCCGATGAAATAGTTCTCGATCTCCAGGTCGCGCTTGTAGACGGGCGTCACGAACGGCAGCGCGTCCATCTGCTCCAAGATCGCCCGCTCTTCATTGTGGACGATCACGCCTGCGTCATTGCGATAAGACAGCCCTTTGATGTCGGCCCAGGGCCGATCCTCGGCCACTTCCTTGATCGTGAAGTCGAACTCGTTGCGGGCCGCGAAGTCGACGGCCGGGGCGGCCGCAAGGCTGCCCTGCGCGTCCACCGCCACCTTGGCGCCGATGAAGCCTGCCTTGAGGTTCGGATTGACCGCCTTGAGCGCCTCGACGGTCTTGACGTCAGAGGCGAAGGAGGGTGTCGAGGTGTGCAGGACGACGAGGTCGTAGTCCTTGGCCAGAGGCGCCACGTCGGCGAGGCCGAGCCGATGCGGCGGGGCGTCGATCAGGCGGCTCCCCTCCACCAGGGCCGCCGGCTGGGCCAGCCAGGTGGGGTACCAGAACGAGCGGATCTCGCGCCGGGCCTGATAACGGGAACCGGCGCCGCCGTCGAAACCTTCGAACGACGGAGCTTGAAGAAAGAGCGTACGGAGCATTCGGACCTCAGGATTGTAGCAGGGCGCCTTCGCGGCTCACACGGAATCGGTCTCCCTGCCAGCCGACCCTTTTGACCCCAAAGCTGGCGACGAAAAGGCCGAACGCCAAGATGTCGCTGGCCGGAAGCCACCACCAGCGCCCGGCGGTGGCGCCAGTCGCCAGATCAAAGGCGGCGCGGAAGCCCAGACGCAGCGCGAGCGCCAGGGCGACGAGCGCCAGCGAGTAGGGTGCGAGGCCCAGCAGGGCCGCGGCGATCAGCGCCAGGGGCAGGGGATAGGTGATCAGGCTGCCGGCGTAGCCGGCCGGGTTGATCTGGAACACGGTGCGGCCCCAGCGCAGCTCGCGGTCGATCATCGGCCCGGCCCTGGCGTCGTCGCAGATGTGCCCCACGGTCATCGGCGGCAGGGCGATCTTGAGACCCAGGCCCCGCACGGCGCGACCGATCTCGTAGTCGTCGGCAAGATAATCGGCAAAGGTGGCGAATCCGCCGACCCGCTCCAGCACATCGCGGGTGAGCGCGATGGTCGAGCCGAAGCAGGGTTCTTCCAGGCCCAGCATCTTGCTGAGGATCGCGCCCGGCATGAACTGGTAGTTGATGGCCATGGCCGAAAGCCGCGCCCACATGCCCCCGCGCGCTTCGCCAACGTAAAAGGTGCTGACCAGGCCGACGCCAGGCTCGCCGAGCGCCCCCACCACTGTGCGCACATAGTCGGCCGTCACCAGGATATCGGCGTCGGAGAGGATCAGCACGTCGTGCTTGGCGGCCGCGACGATGTTGATGAGGTTTGACGCCTTGAGGTTTGATCCGTGGATGCGCGGGTCGATTCGCAGTTCGATGTCGAGGCTCGGGTGCGCCCGCTGCAGTTCGCGTACGACGCCGATGGCCGGATCGGCGGCGTCGTGCACGCCGAAAACGATCTGGATCGGACCGGGGTAATCCTGGTGACAGAAGCGCTCCAACGCCTGGGCGAGCCCCGCCTGCACGCCTTTCAGCGGTTTGATCATGGTCACCGCTCGGGCCACGCCAGGCGTCCGGCGGGGCCGGCGGAAAGCGGTAAGCGCCGTCGCCGCCGCCGTAGCGGTATAGAGCGCGCCCAGAATCGCGAAGGCGGCCACGACAAAGCCGAGGCCGTGGGCGACCTCCAGCCCCGCGCTCACAAGCTGGTCACTCAATGTGCCCGTTCTCCCGACGCCATGCGCCTCATGTCGCCACCCCACACGGCGCATTCAAGACCGAGCCGGGGCGTACGTCGCCGACGGGACCCATTTCGGCCGCACCGGTGACGCGAGTTTTGCGCGGATTCGTTACCGTTCGCACCGGCTGGGGCTCGCGTCGCCTGCGCTCCCATCGGATCAACCCCCCGGGCCGCCCAGCTGGCGCCCAGGCGTCACCGGAACGTACCGATTGAGAAAGGTCGTGTTTCAGAGGTGACACAAGCCTGCGCAATTGGGTAGCTAAGCACCCGCCGGCTGGGCTCTGGGCTCGGCGTTCCTTCGCGAACCGTTGCCGGCGCGCCACAGGGCGCCTGGCCGGCCGCGCGCGTTGAAATGAGGCCTTTAAGAATGGCGGCGCGCAGCCGATTCCGTTGGCAGTTCCTGGCGTTGGCCGCCCTGGCGATCGTCCTTGTGGCGATTGCAATTCTCTGGAAGCCGGCCAAGCCGCCGACAGCGCCCAAAGCCGTGCCGGTATCGACGGCGGTCGCCACCGCCCAGGACCTGCCGGTCTCGGTCACCACCCTCGGCGCCGCTCAGGCTTGGACCAGCGACACCATCTACGCCCAGGTCAGCGGCAAGCTGCTCAGGGTCAGTTTCACCGAAGGGAGCTACGTCAAGGCCGGTCAGGTGCTGGCCGAGGTTGATCCCGCTCCCTATCAAGCCGCGCTCACTCAGGCGGAAGGCACGCTCCAACGCGACAAGGCGGCGCTCGCAGGCGCGCGGACCGACCTTGCCCGCTACAAAACCCTGAACAGCCAGGATTCGATCGCCCGGCAGACCTACGAAGATCAGCTGGCCACGGTCGGCCAGGACGAGGGCACGGTGAAGATTGACGAGGGCGCGGTGGACGCAGCCAAGGTCAATCTCAACTGGACCAGGATCGTTTCTCCGATCACCGGCCGCGCCGGCGTGCGGCTTGTGGATCCTGGCAACCTCGTCAGCGCCTCCGGGTCGACCGCCAGCCAGCCCAGCACCGCCGCCGCCACCAGTTCGGCCACCCCGCCCAGCACCGGCGGCTCGGCGCCAAGCGGCACGGGGATCGTGATCGTCAACCAGATCGAGCCCATCGCGGTCACCTTCACCGTGCCGCAGGGCCAGTTCCAACAACTTGTGGAGCTTTCGGGCGGGTTCAAGCGGCCGCTGGCCGTGGAGGCGCTCGCTCAAGAGACGGGCGCCTCGCTCGGTCAGGGCGAGCTCACGATCGCCGACAACCGCGTCGATCCGGCGACCGGCACGGTCGAGCTCAAAGCGCGCTTCCCTAACGCCGGCGAGAAAATCTGGCCGGGCCAGTTCGTCAATGTGACCCTGACCCTCCAGACGCTGTCCGGCGCAATCACCGTCCCCGCCGCGGCGATCAACCGCGGGCCAAGCGGCGACTTCGTCTTCGTCGTCGGGGCCGGTAACAAGGTCTCGACGCGTCCGGTAAAGGTCACCTGGACCCAAGGTCAGACCGTTGTGATCGGCAGCGGGCTAAAGGCCGGTGAGGTCGTGGTGCAAGACGGCCAGATGATTCTCAAGGCCGGCTCCCTGGTGAGGGCTGTAAAGCCGGCGGCCAAGCCTTGAGCTTCTCCGCCCTGTTCATTCGCCGACCGGTCGCCACCTCGCTGATGGCGATCGCCTTCCTGCTGGTCGGTATCGTTGGCTACATCTCCCTGCCGGTCGGCTCGCTGCCGAACGTCGACTTCCCGACCTTGCAGATCAGCACTTCCCTGCCGGGGGCCAGCCCAGAGACCATGGCCTCCAACGTGGCGACCCCGCTCGAGCGTCAATTCGCGCTGATCACCGGCATGACTCAGATGACGTCGGTCAATTCATTTGGCTCGACGTCCATCACGCTGCAGTTCGAACTTAACCAGAAAATGAGCGACATCTCCGAGCAGGTGCAGTCGGCCATCAGTGCGGCCAGCGCCCAGCTGCCCAGCAACCTGCCCGCCCAGCCGACGATCCGCAGGGTCAATCCGGCCAACCCGCCGATCATGATTCTGTCGCTGAGTTCGGACACCCTGCCGATCGATCAGGTCGACGACTACGCCGATGTCATCCTTTCCCAGCGCATTTCGACGATCGACGGCGTCGGCCTCGTCACCATCGGCGGTCAGCAGAAGCCGGCCGTGCGGATCCAACTCGATCCGCGCAAAATCGCGGCGCGCGGGCTCTCCTTCGACACCGTCCGCCAGACGATCGTCAGTTCCACCACCAACCAGCCCAAGGGCAACATCACCGGGCCGCAACAGGGCCTGACCGTCTACGCCAACGACCAGATCCTCACGGCCCAGCCGTGGAACGATCTCGTGGTCGGCTACAACAGCGGCGCGCCGGTCCGCGTGCGCGACGTCGGCGAGGCCATCCAGAGCGTCGAGAACAACCAGATCGGGGCCTGGGTATTTCCGGGCAAGGCCAACACCGACCCGACGCTGAAGGGCGGACGCAGCATCCTGCTGATCATCTACCAAGAGCCCGGCGCCAACGTCATCAAGACGGTCGAGCGGATCAAGGCCGAGCTGCCGAAACTGCAGGCCGCCATCCCCCCGGGCATCCAGATGCACACGGTGATGGACCGCACCCAGACCATCAGCGCCTCGGTCAAGGACGTGAAGTTCACCCTGCTGGTGACCATCGTCCTGGTGGTGATCGTGATCTATCTCTTTCTGCTCGACGTGCGCGCCACGCTGATCCCCAGCGCCGTGATCCCGCTGGCCCTGCTGTCGGCCACGGCGATCATGCTGCCGCTGAACTTCAGTCTCGACAATCTTTCGCTCATGGCCCTGTCGATCGCCGTCGGTTTCGTGGTCGACGACGCTATCGTCATGGTCGAGGTGATTTGGAAGCGGCTGGAGCGCGGCGAAAAGCCGCTCGAAGCCGCGCTGGCCGGGGCTGGCGAGATCAACTTCACCGTCCTCTCGATCACCTTGTCGCTGATCGCCGTCTTCACGCCGCTGATGTTCATGGGCGGCGTCGTGGGCCTCCTGATGCGCGAGTTCGCGGTCACCCTCAGCATCGCGGTGGCGGTGTCGCTGGTCCTGACCCTGTCGCTGACGCCGATGCTGTGCGCCAAGTTCCTCAAGCAGCCCAGGCCGCCGACGAACCGTTTCACCAGGGCGATCGAGCGTGGCTTCCACAATCTGGAGGCGGCCTACGCTCGCGCGCTCGACCGGGTGCTGAAGCACAAGCTCATCACCATGATCGTCTTCGGGGCCACCATGGTCGCGGCGGTGTTTCTCTACGCTACCGCCCACACCGGCTTCTTCCCGCAACAGGACACCGGCTTCCTCAGCGGGGTGATGATCACCTCGCAGGACGCCTCATTCGCCAAGACGGCGCGCAAAATCGACGCCGTCGCCAAGGTCATCAGCGCCGACAACGCGGTGGCGGACTTCGGCATGTTCGTGGGCTCGAGCGGCGTCAATCAAGCCAACCTCGCGATCGCCCTCAAGCCGAAAGACGAGGGTCGCAAGGCGACGGCCGACCAGGTCATCACCCGCCTGCGGCCCAAGCTCGCCCAGCTGGTCGGGGTGCAGACCTTCCTGCAGGCCTCCCAGGACATCAACGTCGGCGGGCGCACCGGCCAGGCTCAGTATCAGTACACCCTCGCCGACCCGAACCTGCAGGAGCTCGATACCTGGGCCCCCAAGCTGCTCGCTGCGATGCAGAAGCTGCCGCAACTGCGCGATGTGAGCTCCGACCAGCAGTCGCAGGGCGGAGCGCTCAATCTCGCCATCGACCGCGACGCCGCCGCCCGCTTCGGCTTCACGCCTACCCAGATCGACACCGCCGTCTATGACCTGATCGGCCAGAACGAGGTCACCCAGTTCTTCACCCAGCAGAACAGCTACCACGTGGTGGTCGAAGCGACGCCGGAGCTGCAGACCAGTCCCGACATCTTCAACACCGTCTATCTGCTGTCGCCGCTGACCAATAAGACCGTGCCGCTGTCGCAGTTCGTCCATACCGACCCGACCGGCACGGCCATGCTCACCGTCAACCACCAGGGTGAGTACCCGGCCGCCACCCTGTCGTTCAACCTCGCCCCCGGCATCTCGCTAAGCCAGGCGACGCAGGCGGTGACCAAGGCCAGCGACACGCTGGGCGCCCCGCCGACTCTCAGTGGCTCGTTCCAGGGCACGGCCCAGGCGTTCCAGCAGTCTCTCTCCAGCGAGCCGGTCCTGATCGCCGCCGCGCTCATCGCCGTGTATGTGATCCTTGGCGTGCTCTACGAAAGCTTCATCCACCCGCTGACCATTCTCTCGACCCTGCCCTCGGCGGGGGTTGGCGCCCTGCTCGCCCTGAAGGCGGCCGGGCAGGACCTCAATGTCATCGGCATCATCGCCATTATCCTGCTGATCGGCATCGTGAAGAAGAACGGCATCATGATCGTCGACGTGGCCTTGAAGCTTGAGCGCGAGCATGGCCTGACCGCCGAGGAGGCGGCCCGCGAGGCCTCCCACCAGCGGCTGCGTCCGATCCTGATGACCACCGCCTGCGCCGCCCTGGGCGGCGTGCCGATGATCTTGATGACCGGCACCGGCTCGGAGTTCCGCCAGCCCCTCGGCTACGCCATCGTCGGCGGCCTCCTGGTCTCCCAGATCCTGACTCTCTTCACCACGCCGGTTGTCTACATCTACCTCGATCGCCTGCGCAGCCGCCTCGGCGAGGGCAAAGGAGAGGCGGCGCCGGCCACGGCCTAGAGCGCTTGCCCTGACACCCACGGGATGGTTTCTGCGCCTCGCAACAGGAGGGACGCATGACCGACGCCGCCGGGCTCACGGGCTTCATCGACGCGCTGTGGGACGAGGCGGTGACGCCGACCCTCGTGGACTACATCCGCATCCCCAACAAATCGCCGGCTTTCGATCCCGACTGGGTCGCCCACGGTCACATGGAGCGGGCCGTCGATCTGCTGGCGTCGTGGGCCCGGGTGCGCCTTCCCGCGCTGCCGGGCGCGAGCCTCGAAGTGGTGCGCCTGGAAGGCCGCACGCCGGTGATCTTCATCGAGGTCCCGGGCGAAGTCGACGACACGGTCCTGCTCTACGGCCACCTCGACAAGCAGCCGGAGATGACCGGCTGGTCCGACGGCCTCGGTCCGTGGACGCCAGTGATCGAGGGCGACCGGTTGTATGGCCGCGGTGGGGCCGATGACGGCTACGCCATGTTCGGCGCGCTCTCCGCCCTGCTGGCCCTCCGGGACCAACGTGTCCCGCATGCCCGCTGCGTGGTTCTTATCGAAGCCTGCGAGGAAAGCGGCAGCTACGACCTGCCGGCCTATGTCGACCATCTTGCGGCGCGCATCGGCGACCCGTCGCTCGTAGTCTGCCTCGACAGCGGTTGCGGCAACTACGACCAGCTCTGGCTCACCACCTCTCTGCGTGGCGTGGCCGGCGGCGTGCTGCGCGTCGATGTGCTGACCGAGGGCGTGCATTCCGGGGACGCCGCGGGCGTCGTTCCCTCCAGCTTCCGCATCCTGCGCCAGCTCCTATCGCGGCTGGAGGATGAGACCACGGGCGAGATCCGCCCCTCCGAGCTGCACGGCCAGATCCCCGCCGAACGCATCGCCCAGGCCAAGGTCGCCGCCGCGGCCTTGGGCGATGAGGTCTTCGCCAAGTTCCCCTTCGTCGACGGGATGAAGCCGGCCGATCCCGACCTCGTGGAGCTGATCCTCAACCGCACCTGGCGGCCCGAACTGGCGGTGACTGGCCTCGCCGGCGCCCCCGAACCGGTCAACGCTGGCAACGTGCTGCGACCCTTCACGGCCGCCAAGCTTTCCCTGCGCCTGCCGCCGACGGCCGACCCGGTCCCCGCCGCCCGGGCGCTAAAGGACCTGCTCGAGCGCGACCCGCCCTATGGCGCCAAGGTCAGTTTCAACGCCGAGGGCGTTGGCGCCGGCTGGAACGCGCCGCCGCTCGCGCCCTGGCTGGCGAAGTCCATTGAGCGGGCTTCGGTCGCCGCCTTCGGGCGCGGCGTCGCGATGATGGGCGAGGGGGGCACCATCCCGTTCATGGGCATGCTGGGCGAGAAGTTCCCCGAGGCTCAGTTCGTCATCACCGGCGTGCTCGGACCACACTCCAACGCCCACGGCCCGAACGAATTCCTCCACCTGCCGACCGGCAAGAAGGTTTCCGCCGTGGTGGCGATGGTGCTGGCCGACCACGCTAGGCGCTGAACGGACCGCGGGCATCCCGCCCGCATCTCATCTCGCCAATGCGGGCAGGATGTCCGCGGTCGTTCGCTACGCCGCCAGCAGACCTTCCAGCCTTTGACGGATGATCTGCTCGGCCTCGGCCATGGTCCGGTCGATGAGCTCCTTGCAGGTGGGGATGTCGTGGATCAGGCCCACCACCATACCGCACGACCAGCCGCCGGCGTCCATCTCGCCACGCTGCATGACCGCCGGATAGACCCCGGCCACCTCTTCGAAGATGTCCTTGAACTGGATCTTGTCGCCCAGCGCCTTCTCCTTGGCCAGGAGGCGTTCGACGGCGGCGTTGTCCAGCACCCGCTCGGTGTTGCGCAGCGGCCGCATGATCAGTCTGGTGTCCAGTTCGCTCGCCGCCACGATCGCCTGTTTGACGTGCGCGTGCACCGGCGCTTCCACCGTCGCAATGAAGCGGGTGCCGAGATTCATCCCGTCGGCGCCCATGGCCAGCGCCGCCACCAGCGAGCGGCCGTCGGCCATGCCGCCTGAGGCCACGAACGGGATCTCGAGCGTCTCGCCGGCCCTGGGCAGCAAGATGAAATTCGGCACGTCGTCCTCGCCAGGGTGGCCGCCGCACTCGAAGCCGTCGACGCTGACCGCGTCGCAGCCGATCGACTGGGCCTTCAGCGAATGGCGCACCGAGGTGCATTTGTGGATCACCTTGATCCCGGCCTCCTTGAGCGCCGGCAGCCACTGCTGGGGGTTGTTGCCGGCGGTCTCCACCGCCTTCACCCCGCCATCGATGATCGCCTTCACGTAACCAGGATAGTCCGGCGGCGTGACGCTCGGCAGAAAGGTCAGGTTCACGCCGAACGGCTTGTCGGTCATCGACCGGCATTTGGCGATCTCGTTGGCCAGCGCCTCGGGCGTCCGCTGGGTCAAGCCGGTGACGATGCCGAGGCCCCCGGCGTTGCTGACCGCCGCGGCCATCTCCGCGAGACCGACGAAATGCATGCCGCCCTGGATGATCGGATGTTCGATGCCGAACAGCTCGGTGATGCGCGTCTTCATGGCGGTCCTCTGGCTTCCGTTTGCGGCGACGTTAGGGGGAGCGCCCGCGGCCGCGCAAGCTTCGCTTTTGGCTGAACCGAAGATGAACCGCGGCCCGGACCTGCGGTTCAGGAACGATGCGTCATGAATGCATCCACGGCGAAACGACGCCGACACCACGGAGCGAAACGATGAAATCCACCCTGCAAGCCGTCATCGCCGGCGTCGGCCTGGCGACCCTGCTGGCGGCCGCCGGCGCCTCGCACGCCGAGACCAACTGGCAGAGCCATCACCCCTGGCGGACCCAGGTCAACCACCGCCTGGCCAACCAGAATCACCGGATCAACCGCGAGTATCGCCAAGGCGAAATCTCCCGCGGCCAGGCCCGCGACCTGCACGCCGAGGACCGCGGCATCCGCGCCGAGGAGCGCTACGACGCCTCTCGCAACGGCTCGCACTTGACCGCCGCCGAGCATCGCCGGATCAACCGGCAGGAGAACGGGGTCAGCGGCCAGATCGGCCACTGATCTTGCGGCCCAGGTCCGGGATTGTCCCCCCCGGCCCGGACCTGGGCGCCCCTGCGGGCTCACCTGCCCGCAAAACGCCGCTTAGCCGCCCTCCTTGCGCTCCCCATCCGGCGCAATACCTGTTAGGGCACAGCCACACGCCCCCGGGGATTCTAAGCATTTGAAAGTCATTCTGGCTCAGCCGCGCGGATTCTGCGCCGGGGTGGTGAGGGCGATCGAGATCGTCGAGAAGGCGCTGGATAAGTACCAGTCGCCGGTCTACGTGCGCCACGAGATCGTCCACAACAAGCATGTCGTCGACAACCTCAAGGCCAAGGGCGCCATCTTCGTCGAAGAGGTCGACCAGGTGCCCGACGGCGCGCGCGTGGTGTTCAGCGCTCATGGCGTCGCCAAGTCGGTGGTCAACGCCGCCGCCGAGCGCAACCTGCCGGTGTTCGACGCCACCTGCCCGCTGGTCTCCAAGGTCCACAACCAGGCCAAGCGCTTCGTGCGCCAGGGCCGTGCCCTGATTCTGATCGGCCACGCCGGCCATCCGGAGGTGGAAGGTACCATCGGCCAGATCGAAGCCCCCGTGGCTCTGGTCTCCACCGTGGCCGATGTCGGCGAGCTCGAGTTTGCTTCCGACCTGCCGCTGGCCTACGTGACCCAGACGACGCTGAGCGTCGACGACACCCGCGCGGTAATCGATGCGCTCAAGGCCCGCTTCACCGATATCGTCGGCCCTGACACGGCCGACATCTGCTACGCCACCCAGCACCGGCAATCGGCGGTGCGCGATCTCGCGCGCATGGTCGAGGTGATCCTGGTGGTCGGCGCGAAGAACAGCTCCAACTCCAATCGCCTGCGCGAGATCGGCGAAGAGGAAGGAGCGCCGAGCTACCTCATCGCGGACGCATCGGCGCTTGATCCCGCCTGGCTGGCCGGCAAGGAGACGATCGGCCTCACCGCCGGCGCCTCGGCCCCCGAGGAGCTTATCCTCGAGGTCTTGGAGGCCCTGCGGCGGATCGAGCCTGTCGTCGTCGTCCCCATGGACGGCGTCGAGGAACACATTCAGTTTCGTCTGCCGGCGGAGCTGCGCGCGTGAGCGCCCGTTTGAAGGAACAGCGTTAGTGGCGATCCCCTTTAAGGCCGTGGCGCGTATCGGCGCCTACATCGCGAAAAAGCACTTCGGCGGCGTCAAGCGCTACCCGCTCGTCCTGATGCTCGAGCCCCTCTACCGCTGCAACCTGGCCTGCGCCGGCTGCGGCAAGATCGACTATCCCGACGAGATTCTGAATCAGCGACTCTCCTACGATCAGTGCATGACCGCGATCGACGAGTGCGGCGCGCCGGTGGTCTCCCTCGCCGGCGGTGAGCCCTTGTTGCACAAGGACCTGCCACGTATCGTCGAGGGGTTCCTGGCCAGGAAGAAGTTCGTCATCCTCTGCACCAACGCCTTGTTGCTGAAGAAGAAGATCGACCAGTATCGGCCCGACCCGATGTTCACCTGGTCGGTGCACCTCGACGGCGACAAAGTCATGCACGACAAATCGGTGTGCGAGGAGGGCGTCTACGAGACCGCCGTCGAAGCCATCAAGCTCGCCAAGTCACGGGGCTTCCAGGTCAGCCTCAACTGCACCCTCTTCCAGGGCGCCGACGCCGGCCGCGTCGCCGACTTCCTCGACCAGATGAACACCCTGGGCGTCAACGGCGTCACCATCTCGCCAGGCTACGCCTACGAACGCGCGCCCGACCAGGATCACTTCCTCAACCGCACGCGCACCAAGCAACTCTTTCGCGACATCTTCGCCCGCGGCCGCGGCGGCCGGGCGTGGAGCTTCACCCAGTCGACCATGTTCCTCGACTTCCTGGCCGGCAACCGCGCCCTGCAATGCACGCCCTGGGGCAATCCCACCCGCACCGTCTTCGGCTGGCAGCGGCCCTGCTACCTGGTTGGCGAAGGCTATGTGAAGACCTTCAAGGAGCTGATGGAAGAGACTGACTGGGACGCCTACGGCGTCGGCAACTACGAGAAATGCGCCGACTGCATGGTCCACTCGGGCTTCGAGGCGACCGCCGTCACCGAGATCATGAAGCATCCGCTGCAGGCGCTCGCGCTGTCGCTGAACGGCGTGCGCACCTCAGGGCCGATGGCCGAGGATATCTCGATCGAAAACCAGCGGCCGGCCAAGTTCGTCTTCTCCGGCCACGTCGAGAAGAAGCTCGCCGACATCCGCGCCTCCAGCCCCAACGCCGGGCGCAAGGTCGTCGAGGTGGCGGAGTAACCACTGGGTTCCCTTCTCGCCTTGCGGGAGAAGGTGGCCCGCAGGGCCGGGTTGGTGGCTGTCTCCCATCCTGGTGTGCGGCGGGGTGAAGTCGGATAGATCCGTCGACCCCTCATCCGTCGGCTTCGCCGACACCCTCTCCCGCAAGGGGAGAAGGGATTTGAAGCGAGAAGCCCATGACCAACCGCTTTGACGCCGTGATCATCGGCGGCGGGCACAACGGCCTTGTCTGCGCCTTCTACCTCGCCCGGGCCGGCCTTAACGTGAAGGTGCTGGAGCGGCGCGGCGTCGTTGGCGGCGCGGCGGTCACCGAAGAATTCCACCCCGGCTTCCGCAACTCGGTGGCCAGCTACACGGTCAGCCTGCTCAATCCGCGGGTCATCGCCGACATGGGCCTCGCCGCCCGTGGCCTCACCGTGCTGGAGCGGCCGATCTCCAACTTCCTGCCCCAGCCGGACGGCGGCTATCTCAAGCTGGGCGGCGGCCTCGAGCGCACCCAGGCCGAGTTCCGCAGGTTCTCGCAGCGCGATGCCGAGACTCTGCCGGCCTACTACGAGACCCTCGAGGCGGTCGCCGACGTGCTGCGCGACCTGGCGGTCAAGACCCCGCCCAACGCCGGCGGCGGACTTGCCGCCCTCTTCGCCGCCGCCCGTCAGGGCTGGCCGCTTGCGGCCGCGCCGCTGGAGCGCCAGCGCGACATCCTCGACCTCTTCGCAAAATCGGCCCGCACCTTCCTCGACGCCTGGTTCGAGAGCGAGGCGGTCAAGGCCGCCTTCGGCTTCGACGCCGTCGTCGGCAACTATGCCAGCCCCGACACTCCAGGCTCGGCCTACGTCCTGCTCCACCACGTGTTCGGCGAAGTGAACGGCAAGAAAGGCGCCTGGGGCCACGCCGTCGGCGGCATGGGCGCAATCACCCAGGCCATGCGGGGCGCCTGCGAGGACGCCGGCGTCTCGATCGCCCTCGAAGCGCCAGTGGCGCGCGTGCTTACGGAGGGCGGCAAGGCCGTAGGTGTGCGGCTCGAATCCGGCGAGGAGGTCATCGCCCGCGCGGTCATCGCCAATGTTGGACCACGCCTGCTCTACGACCGTCTCGTCGATCCCGCCGACCTGCCGGCTGGCTTCGCCCGTCGCGTCGCCGGCTTCAAGACCGGCAGCGGCACCTTCCGCATGAACGTGGCGCTGTCGGAGCTGCCGCGCTTCTCGTGCCTGCCCGAGCCCGGCGAACACCTCGCCAGCGGCATCATCATCGCCCCGACCCTCGACTACATGGACCGCGCCTTTCTCGATGCGAAAATCCATGGCTGGTCGCAGCAGCCGATCGTCGAGATGCTGATTCCCAGCACCCTCGACAATTCCCTCGCCCCCGCCGGCGCTCACGTCGCCAGTCTCTTTTGTCAGCAATTCGCGCCGACCCTGCCGGACGGCCGCAGCTGGGACGACGAGCGCGAGGCGGCGGCCGACCTCATCGTCCAGACCGTCGACGACTACGCCCCGGGATTCAAGGCCAGCGTCCTCGGCCGCCAGATCCTCTCGCCGCTGGATCTCGAGCGCACCTTCGGCCACGTCGGCGGCGACATCATGCACGGCGCCATGACGCTCGATCAGCTGTGGGCGGCCAGGCCATTCCTCGGCCAGGGCGACTACCGCGGCGCCATCGGCGGTCTCTACCTCTGCGGGGCCGGGACCCATCCGGGCGGCGGGGTGACGGGCCTGCCGGGCCGCAACGCCGCGCGCGAGATCCTCAGCGACTTCCACCTGTCGCGAAAGGCGCCGAGACCCTGGTGATCGTCGGCCAGGCCGCCTTCAGGGCGGCGAGGGCCTTTCCGGCGTTGCGCGCCGTGCGGATCAGGGCCGGCATCTCGCCCGGGCGCCTGGAGAGCGCCGCCAGCACCGCCCCGATGTCGATTTGCCCGTCCGGCGAGAACCCCGCCTGCGCCGCGGTCGGCAGATCGTCGCCGGCGGCGTCGGACACCGCTCGCAGGATCGCGAAGGGAACGCCGAGCCGCGCCGCGGTCGCCGCCGCCAGGTGGGACTCCATGTCCGCCGCGCCGGCCCCGGTCCGGGCCCGCTGCGCCGCCTTGGCCGCGCGCGTGGCGACAATCTCGTCTCCCGAGGCGAAGCGGGCCCGTTTTGTCGGCAGCGCGGCCGCCAGGGCTGCGGTCCAGGCGGCGTCGCCGTCCCCCAGCACGAGATCGCCCACCGCCAGAGCCGGATCGAGGCCGCCGCACAGGCCGAAGCTGAGGATCGCGCCGGGCGGCTCGCCGGCCGCCGCATCGAGTCCTATGCCTCCGATCGCCACCCGCGCCTGATCCCCCACGATCCGCGCTTCGCGCGCCATGCCGACGACGACGAGGAGGGTCACGCGCGCGCCCCTCCCGGCCTTCGGCCGTATTCCCCCCAGTGGGGGGAGAGAGGGTTAGCGCTAACGCTCTCCTCCCCCTCTGGGGCAGGGCTATCGCATATGGCGGAGGAGGGCGAAGAGGAAGGAGTCATCCCATCCGGCGCGCTTGATCTTGCCTTTGATGGAGCCCTTGTCGGGGTTTTGGCGCAAGAGGT
>Ga0302311_10001393_pt1 | contig 28746 bp, 21 predicted proteins | sample III_Palsa_N1_3_FD_200449 | JGI IMG/M metagenome (GOLD analysis project Ga0302311, IMG submission 200449) | Peat permafrost microbial communities from Stordalen Mire near Abisko, Sweden - III_Palsa_N1_3 | ecosystem: Environmental > Terrestrial > Soil > Palsa > Peat permafrost | place: Sweden... | reverse complement strand
CGTGGCTCATCCGCGGGTCCGAGAGCGCGCGGTCGACGTAGCCCGGGACACCGAGGTCGGCGGCTCCCACGTCCTCGTCGCGGGGAAGCATTCGCTCGCACGCCGCGGCCACCGCGTCGTACTCCTCGTCGGTGAAGGTGACGTGCGAACTGACGGGGGAAGCGCTTGGCCGCTCGGCCTTCTTCGCCGCTACGGGCTCGCGCGAGCAGGACCCGAGCAACACCATACTGCCGCCAAAGAAACTCACACGCTGGATGAAAGAGCGCCGAGAAATCTCGTCATCTTGCGTGTCGTCCGACATGGGTGGAGGTGTTCCTGAGGGTTTGCCGTGAGGGATTCACGCGATGAATCGCGCGTTCCAGAGGTACAATACCACCCCTTGATTGCCGGAGGCTGCATGCGTCCTGTCGGATGGCTGGTGATGCTCGTCTGTCTAGCGGTCTCCGCCGGGTGCACCGGCGAGTGTACAAACTGCGTCACCCCGACGGATGGCGGGGGCTGCACGACATGCGTGCCCGACGGCGGACGCTTCGCCATCTTCGTCATCGACGGGACGAACTTCAGCGTCCCTGACGGAGGCACCCAGGTGCTGGCCGATGGTGGGCCGGTCCAGTCCTCCGTCAGCGGTTACGAGACGATTCCCCTGTTTCAGATTCAGCTCGCCCCGAACGGAAACATCGGCATCGCCTACGTCGAGTTCAGCGCCGACCAGACGGACAACAAGGCCGTCGACGACCCGAGCGTCCTCAACTACGACATCCTCTATTCGGAGTTCTCCAATTCGACGGGCGCCGTCGTCCTCGGACCCGAGCGCGTCACCGGAGACGTCCCGGTGCAGAACTACGTCGGGGTGAGCCTCGACTACTACAACGGCGAGCCGGTGGTGGGCCTGCTCGGTTGGGCCGCGGCGCCGGGCTACGACAGCACCCAAGCCTACTGGTACCAGCACAACGCGGTGGTCTCCTACCGCAACCTGAATGGCGCCGCCTCTCCGGGGGCGTGGACCGAGGTGACGGTGGAGAGCAACCCGGGCAACCCCGGCATCGACCAGGCGTCCACCGGGACTGCCTGCGGTGAGGACGGCTCGTGTTCCGAGGGCTCCATCACCGGGCTCTACCCGGCAGTCTTCGTCGACGGGTCAGAAACCATCCTCGCTTACCGCAACGTGCACTTCGGAAGCTCGACCGGCACGGGAGACTTCGACAACTCCAACTTTGACATCGGCTTCGGAGGGCCGTCGTCCTGGAGCTATTTCGGGCTCGCCTGGGGAAAGCCCGGAATCCCGCTGCCCCTCTCGCCCGCCCAGCCGGCCACGAGCAGAGGCTGCGCAACCTCCACCGGCCGCACCGCCTACGGAGACCACAGCCGCTTCATTCACGGCGACAGCAACAACCCGGTCCTCATCAGTGACATCGGCGGGAACGAGTACAACACCTACGGGACCGACGTCATTTTCTTCGAGCGGCAGAACGGCACCACCTGGAACTGCCCGCTTTCCATCGTCAAGCTTCAGGACGACGGCGTGGTGGCCCAAAACCTCCAGGAGACAGGGCCGTCCATCGCCTACGACAGTCAGGGTCTGGGCTACGCCGTCGCCGTGTCGGACATCAGTGGCACCGGAGCCGCCTATTTCAAGACGTGCAATCCGGCGTTGGCCGGGGGCTGCACGACCATCGGCAACTGGACTGAGTTCCAGACCGTCTTCCAGAGCGGAAGCGGCGGCTACTTCTCCTCGGTGGCACTCAACCCGGACACCCATGACCCCTGGGTGGCCTACTACTATTGCAGCGCCAGCTCCTCGTACAACGAGTTCAGCTGCCCCAAGGCAGAGCGCCTGCTGCAGGTCGCGACGAGCCCGGGCAACATCGGAATCTGGCGCCCCGAAGCGGTGGACACCCAGGGCGCCTGGCAGACGCAGATGCTCTACCTCACCAACCCCAGCACCCAGCTCGTGATTGGTTACCGGGACCCGACCACCGGGGCGATGAAGCTCGCCGTGGAGAACCCGGAGTGAGAAGGGCAGTGGGCTTGGCCGCCAGCGCGCTCCTCGTCGCTGGCTTCGGGTGCATGGGTGACAACTCTCTCGGCGGGAGCATGAGCTCGGTGTTCCCGCTCGACGTGTCGTCGGTGGCCATCCTCCGCAACGAGCAAGCCTTCCAAATCAACTACTACAACAACAACGGCGTCGGCATCGACCTGGTGGCCCGCGTCACCGTTTCCCTCGACGGCTGGAACTTCACGCCCGGCAATGACTACCCGCTCCAGGGAGAGGACGACGCCGGCGGCCAACGAACATCGGTGTTGCACCTGGCATCGGATTCGCCGCCCGAGCCCCTGGCCGACGTCAGCCTCGGGGACCTTCAGCTCAATTCTGGCGGCAACATCGGAGAGGGCACCCAGGGGAATTTCTCGATGTCCTTCGTCAATGACGGAGGCTTCGGGGGCGGCTTCACCCTGCTTGGAAACTTTTCCGGCGTGACTCAAGACGCGGGCTACGGAGACGGCACCTGGCCCCAGTGACGTGGGCCTGGGTCATTGGAAACCACGCCCCCACACATGAGCCACCCAGCAACACATGCCACCCTGCAACACATGGATTTGCCAGGGGAATATGAGGCCCCGACGCGTTGACAGGGGCGCAGCCCCTGCGATTTGCTGAGGGGACTCCATGCGAGGCCGAACTGTTCGACGCGTCGTGGCACTCTTGTCCACGTTCGCCTGCTGCATCGTGCTGCCCGCACCCGCCGGGGCGGCGACGGACGACGCGCAGCCACCGGCCAAGTCCGGAAAGAGCACGGCCAAGCCCTCCAACTCGGCAAAGGGCGGCGCCAAGTCGTCGACGAAGTCGCCGAGCAAGTCCTCCAAGGCCGGCAAGACCTCGGGCAAGTCGAGTGCCTCGCGCACTTCGGCCAAGAAGGGCTCCTCCAAGGCGACCGCCTCCGCGAAGAAGCCGAGCGCGGCACCGGTGACGGCCAGGCCCTTGCCCCCCACCGACTCCGTGCGCGCCGCCTTCGACCCGGCCAGCCCGACCGCGGCCGGCATTCCGGGCGCGCCGGCGGCGAGCGCCTCCAACGCACCTCCCGGGCAGCGCGGTCCAACCCGCATCGACTTCGACGACCGATTGATTCAGGGCCAGCGCAACACGGCCGGTGCGGTGTACCTCTACGACCGGAAGGAACTGAAGCAGCGCTCGATGATTAAGAAGCGCGAGAGCTTCCGCGAGGAAATCGTCGGCGCTGTCTACGACTCCGAGCTCTAGTCCTCCTGCCTCCTCCCACAAGACGAGGGAATCGAACGTTGAGCAGTCAGCCGGCAGTGCTCCAGGTTGTCATCCTGCGCGACGGGCTCCTGGTGGGGACCGAGGTCTTCGTTCCGGGCTCGTACACGCTGGGAAGCGCGGCCGACGCGGACCTGCGCCTGGATGACGCCGCCGTCGACGCGGCGCACGCCGTCCTCTACTTCCAGAATGGCAAGGCCGCCGTTCAGGATTCGGGCTCCACGGGGGGCCTATACGTCAACGGGCACCAGGTCACCGCCTGCGAGATTCGCGCGGTGGACGAGGTCGTCGTCGGGCCCTTCGTCCTCAAGGCCCGGGTGCTGGGGAACAAGCCGGCCGCCAAGGCGACGCCTCCGCCAGAGCTCTCGGCGCTTCTCGGAGGCACGGCTTCGCCCGGCGGCGGTGTCCCGAGGGTGGCTCCGCTCCAGTCCCCGCCGCGTCGGTCGCATTCCACGCCGCCACCGCCGCCAGCGGAGGCCTACGCCGGTCAGCCAGCGCCGGAGGCGCCCAACGGGAAAATCTCCACCGACACGCCGGCGCCAGGGACGATGCCCTCGGCACGTCGGCGAAAGACGAGCACCAAGAGTCGTCTCAAACCGGTGGCCGAAGCTGAGCTCGCCACCACGCTGCCCTACCCGTCGCGCCCGGCGAACGCCAAGGACTCCGGAGCGACGGAGCTGGACCCCTTCGACGAGCCTCTCCAGCGTCCTAAGGCTCGGCCACCTGCGGCGGCGCAACCTCCCGCCGCAGCTCGCGCACCCGCAGCCCGTCCGCCTCCGTCGGTGCCTCCGCCGGCGCAGCCGGTTTCGACGCCGGTACCGGTGCGCCGCGCGCCGCGGCCGGCGGGCCCCACCAAGGCTGGGCCTCCGCGGACGTTCACCATTCCGAGCAAGGGTGGCCGGGGGCCAGCCCGCATTTACTTCGAGCTCTTCTGGGCCGAGGCCCGCCAGGGCGCCAACAGCTTCGGCCCGACGAAGAAGGACAAGCCGGTCACCGCGGGGCTGCTCGATAGCGCGATGGTGCCGCTCTACGGCTTCACGCTTCCCGAGGGTTTCCCCATCGCCGAGTCCTCGGGCGGGGGCTACCGGTTGTTCGTCCCTCCGCGGGCCGAGCTCGAGCGGCGGCGCGCGGACGGAACCTTCGCGCCCGTCCCACCCACCGAGATGGAGAAGTCCGGCGGCCGGCGGAGCATCTCGCTCCAGCTCGGCTCGGCGGTGTGCCTGCGAGAGGGCGAGATGGCCTGCTTGGCCTTCGTCGCTCCGCCGCCGGAGCACGTCTCCATCAACCTTTTTCGAAACCGCCCCTGGTTCTTCTTCGCTCTTCTGGCCCTCTTTCTCGGCCCCTCCATCTACTGGTCCATCTTCGGGCCGAAGCTTGACGACCTGGCTGACTTCTCGGCCAAGGACTTGAGCCCGGTCGCGGTCCGCCTCCTCGCCCCTCCGAAGAAGAAGGAGCCGGAGAAGAAGAAGGAGGAGCCCAAGAAGGAGGAACCGAAGAAGGAAGAACCGAAGAAGGAGGCGAAGAAGGAGCCGGAGAAGAAGCCTCCCAAGCCCACCCCCAAGCCTGTGCCGCAGCCCAAGGTCGAGCCGCCGAAGGACGTGACCAAGGCCCTGGCCAAGGTGACGGCGGCTGGCCCGGCGATGAAGTCGATGCTTGCCGCCATCAACAAGATTGGCCCGGGAGGCAACAACACCGCTTTCAAGCTTAGCGGACTCGTGGGCAAGGGCCCGGTGGCGAGCACCAACGGCTTACCGGGCATCGGTATCGGAAAAGGTGGAGGTGGTCGCGAGATTCTTCTCGGTGCAGGGGGAGGTGGGATTGGCGCGCTCGGTGTAGGGAGCGTCGGCAAAGGCCCCGTCCGCTCTGGCGTGACCAAGGCAGTTGCCACGAGCATTGCGTCGCAGGGTCAAATCGACAAGGAGGCGGTGGCCAAGGTCATCAACTCGCACCTGGCAGAGGTGCAGCGCTGCTACGAGGCGGCCCTGATGAGGACGCCGGGCCTGGCAGGAAAGGTGGTCCTGGAGTGGAGCATCTCCACCTCCGGGAAAGTGGTCAGCTCCAAGTCAAAAAGTTCGACTCTGAAGGACGTCTCGGTGGAGGCGTGCATTCTCAGGGCGCTCAACAACTGGCAGTTCCCGCCCGCTAAGGGAAACTCGGTGGTCATCACGTATCCGTTCATCTTCAACTCGGTCGGATTCTGATGAGCGCCAGAGTTGGCGGGCTCCTCGAAGGGAACTTTTCGTGAGACGACTTCTATTGCTTCTAGTGTGTCTTGCGCCGCTCGCGGCCAGGGCGCAGGAAGAGTTGGAAAACCCCGGAGTGGTGCTGGCCGTCCAGGACCGCACTTACCGGATGAACAGCGAGCTGATGCTGGCCGGCGGCGTCCTCCCACTGGATGCCTTCACCAAGGGCATCAGCGGCCAGGTCTCCTACACCTACCATTTCTCCGACAGCTTCGCCTGGCAGATTGGGCGTTTCCTCTACTCGTACAACGTCGCCACCGGGCTGCAGAACCAGTTGACGCGGGACTTCGGCGTGAACCCCACCGCCTTCCCGCAGACCAACTGGATTGCCGGCAGCGATGCGATGTGGACGCCGGTCTACGGAAAGTTCGCCTGGCTCAACAGCAGCGTGGCCCACTTCGAGATTTACGGGCTGCTCGGGGTCTCGGTGGCCAACCAGCGCATCTCCAGCACCATTGCTGCCGGCACCACCAGCACCGAATTCCTTCCCGGTGCCAACTTCGGCATCGGCTGGCGCTTCTACATGAGCAAGAGCGTCTCGTTTCGCTTCGAGGTCACCGACAATCTGCTCTTCGGGACCGGCGGAATCCAAAACATCATGGTCGTCCAGCTGGGTGTCTGCTTCAATTTCGGCTCGACCGAATAATGCGAGACGACGTGAAAACCAGCGTCCTCGTGCTCCTCGGGCTGCTTCCAAGCCTTGCCTTCGGCCAGACGCCGCCGGCCTCGCCTCCGGCCGCGGCGCCGCCACCGCAGCCGGCGCAGGCCCCCAAGGGCCCCGCGCCAGCGCCGGCGACGCCCCCCGCTGGGCAAGCGGCAGCGGCGCAACCGCCGAAAGCCCCTTCGGCAGCCGAGTTGCCGGCCAAGGCCCCGGCCGAGAAGGCCGGGCAGGCGCTCTTCGACGAGGCGCTCCAGGACTACTTCGCGGACCACAAGGAGTCAGCAGCGCGAAAGCTGTACGCCTACATCGAAGGCACGCCTCCCACGGATGAGAACCATCCCTGGGCCCAGTACTTCCTGGCCCGCTGCTACATCGACCTCGGGCTTCGGCACGCCGGCGCGGTGTACCTGGCCCGGGTGGCCCGCGAGCGCAGCAATCCGCAAGTCCTGCCCCGGACGCTGGAGGCACTGCGCACCCTCATCCTCGTCCCCCACGACGAGGTCCTCATCGACGAGCAAGTCTTCGGCTCACTGGACCTCGGGTTTCTGCCGGATTCGGTGAGCGACTACGCCAACTACGAGCAGGGGCTGGTGGACCTGCGGGTGGGCAACGAGCGCTGGGCAAACACCCACTTCGCCAAGCTCGAGGAAGGAAGCATCGAGGCCAGCCGCGCCAAGTTCGCGCTGCTCGTCACCCGGCTGCGGAAGCTCGAGGGGAAGGACGTCCCCGACGACATGGTCGAGGACTTCCTGGCCCTCTCCAACGACGAGAAGCTGACCCAGGAAGCCAGGAACGAAGCGCGCCTGGCGGTGGCCCGGCTTCGCTACGAGCGCAAGGACTTCGAAGGCGCCCTCAAGGCCTACGACATGGTGCAGCTCCCGTCGCTCGACCCGGGCCGGGCGACGCTCTACCTCGAGGAGGCCTGGACCCGTTACAACCTGGGCCAGCTGCGCGCGGCCATGGGCCTGCTCACCACCCTGGATGCGCCGAGCTTCCGGGAGGAGTTTCTTCCGGACAAGTACATCCTGCGAGCGCTCGTCTACCGGGACCTGTGCCACTACCTGCCGGCGAAACGCGCGGCCAAGGAGCTCACCCGTCGCTACGCCGAGTCGCTGGAGTCCATCCGCGAGCGCGACGACCTCACGCTCGACGCCCGCTTGCGTGCCGCGGCCTCGAGCCACGGCAGCACCAAGCGGGCCGCGCGGTTTCGCGACTCGCTGACGCGGGAGAACGAGCTCAAGAGTCGCTACGCCGGAGGCTTCGGCGAGCGGCTCTTCTCCCAGACCACGAAAATCTACGAGCTGGCCATCGCCGAGGCGGAGCGGGTGTACCGCCAGCGGCTCCAGGAGTCGGTCCGCGAGGAGGCCGACAAGCTCCTCCGGGCCGCGGAGCAGGTGCGACTCATGGAGTACGAGGTCGGCCTCAAGCTGTACGAGCGCATCAAGCGCGGCGCCAAGCTGGTGCAGCCCGAGAAGCAGGCTCCGCTGGCCGAGGGCCAGGAGGCCTTCCGCTTCGACGGCGAATACTGGAATGACGAGCTGCGCAGCTACCGGGTGAGCATCCCCAGCCGTTGCATCGAGGAGGGCGCGCTGTGACGGCCACCCTCCTGGCGCTGGTGCTGGCCGCCGGCCCGAACGGGCCGGTCCTGCTCACGCCTCTGGACAAGAGCGTCAATCCTGTCGTCACCAAGGTGCGCGAGAAGCAGGAGTACCTCGACAAGCTCAAGCGCGACATCTTCAAGGTCGACCGGTCCATCATCGAGACCGAGCGCCTCATCGCGCGCAGCCGGACCGCCAGCTACCTGCCCGACCTGCAGTTCCGGCTGGCCGAGCTCTACGTCGAGAAGAGCCGCTACGTGTATTACCTGCAGGCCGAGCAGCGGGCGGAGGGCACGGCCGGGGCGATGGTCAGCCCCGAGACGCGGCTGCTCAAGCAGAAGGCCGTGCAGCTCTACTACCGGCTGCAGCGCGAGTACCCGGACTTCCACGACGGGGACAAGGTCTCCTTCTACCTCGCCCACGAGCAGCGAGAGCTCGGGCAGTTCGACGACATGCTGGCCACGCTCCGCTCGCTCATCGACAAGTACCCCAAGAGCCAGCTGCGGCTCGAGGCGGAACAGATTCTCGGTGACTACTGGTTCGACAAGGCCAACCTCGACGAGGCCGAGCGCCACTACCAGGCCATCCTCGCCTTCCCGCCCTCCTCGGTGCACGACCTGGCCCGCTACAAGATGGGCTGGGTTCGGGTGAACCAGCAACGCTTCAACGACGCCGTGGGGTTCTTCGAGGCCGCCGCCGGAAGCCCGCCCATTGCCGGCGTCGACTCGGCCAAGTCCCTCAACGTCAAGCGCGAAGCCCTCCTCGACCTGGTCTACAGCTACACCGAGGCGCGGCCGGCCAAGGGCGCTCTGCCCTACTTCGAGAAGCTGTCCGACAGCCGTTCCACCTACGCCCTGGCCCTGGACAAGCTCGGAAACCGCTACTTCATCAAGCAGCAATACGAGTGGGCGATTCCCACGTTGCGAAAGCTGATGGAAATCCAGCCCGACCCCGAGCTGGACATGGAGCGAGCGGAGAAAATCTACGACTCGCTCCGGGCGGCAAAGGGGAAGGTGCCCACCACCCAGGCGGACATCAAGTACCTGGTGCGGGCCGCGGTGGACATCAAGGTGGACGCCTTCCGGGACGAGACGACGCGCAGAAAGCAGCTGGCAGAGCTGGAAGAAATCACCCGGGACCTGGCCACCCAGCTGCAGACGCTCGCCCAGAAGACGAATACCCGCGAGGCGTACCTGGACGCGGCCATCGCCTACAAGGAATACCTGTCGCTCTTCCGGCCGGAGAAATACGTCCGGGACATGATGCACAACCGCGCGGACTCCCTCTTCGCCGCGCGCTCCTTCCCCGAGGCAGCCCGTCAGTTCGAGGAGCTGGAGCACTACGAGGAGCGGGCCAAGGACGTGAAGGGCATGGAGGCCGCCGCCTACGGCGCGCTGCTCGCCTCCTTCTCGGCGCTCAAGCCGGGCGAGGTGGAGCAAATCACGGCCTTCGAAGTGGCGGATGCTCGCCAGGCGCTGAAAATCGACGGCGCGGCCTTCATCAGCAAGTACCCGCGCAACCCCAACGTCGTGACGCTGAAGTTCAACATCGCACGCGCCTATTACGACGACGGTGAGTTCGAGAAATCGAGCCAGCTCTTCACCGCCTTCGCGCTCGAGTACCCGGACAACAAGGACGCGCCGGCGGCCGGGAAGCTGGCGCTCGACGGCCTCCGGCAACTCAACGACTTCAAGGGCATCGAGGAGACGGCCCGGAAATTCCTGGCCAATGCGCGCCTGCCGGCCAGCTTCCTCGCCGACGTGAGGCGGACATTGAGCGAGTCCAAGGGCGAGGCCCTGGGCGAGCTTGCCCTGCAGAGCTCGGCCGAAACCGGGGACGTGGTGGAGGGCTTGCTCAAGGTCTCCGCAGAGAACAAGTCGAGCGACATCGGCGAGAAGGCGCTGTACGGGGCCTTCAGCGCGGCGCGGGAGAAGCGCGACTTTCCGAAGGAGCGGGAGATTGGCGCCAAGCTGATGGCCGAGTACTCGAAGAGCAGCTTCATCCCGGATGTCGCCTCCACGCTTGGCCGGAACGCCGCCGAGGCCGGCCGGTTCGCCGAGGCCGCGCAGTGGTACGAGCAGGTGGGCATGCGGATGGGCAATGACCCGGCCGCCTTCGAGGGCTGGATGTCCGCCGGCAGGCTTCGCGAGGCCCTCAACGACTACGCGACGTCCATCAAGGACTTCACCTCCGCCGCGGCCCTCCCCGGCACGCGTCGGGCCGACGCCTACGGCGCCCTGGCCCAGGCCAAGCTTCGCTCTCGTGACCTGGCCGGGGCCAAGGCTTCCGCCGAGGCCGCGCTGAAGCTGGACAAGAGCCAGCCGCTGGCGGCGTCGGTGTTTGCCGAGGCCTCCGCGAAACTCGGTGGCGAGCGGCCGGACGTCGTGGCCCGTGCGCTGGCCACGGTCGTCAACTCCCCCAACGGACAGGGCGAGGATACGGCCCGCGGCCTCTGGTACCTGGGCGAGATGCTGTACCGGAACTTCATGGCCATCCCGCCGGACCAAATCGACAAGAAGGTGGCGGCGCTGCAGCAGCTGCAGGGTGTCTACAACCAGTCCGCCTCGATGGGCTCCGGGGAGTGGGCGGTGGCCGCCCTGTGGAAGCTTGGCCTGGCACTCAAGTCCCTGGCCGAAGCGGTGGAGGCCTCGCCGGTTCCTGCCGGCGCCACGGCGGCGCAAGCCCAGCAGTACAAGGCCGCCGTCCAGCAGCAGGTGCAGCCCATCAAGGACCAGGCGGACGAGGCCTTCAAGACGTGTCTGCAGCGAGCGACGCAGCTCGAGGTCTTCAGCGAAGCCGTCCTCGGCTGCCGCACCAAGAGTGAGTCCGTGCGCTCGCCGCTGCCCGCCCCGGGAACGCCCGGTGCCCTGGCCGCGAACACGGCCGAGCTGCAGAAGCAGGCCGAGGCAAAGCAGGATGCCGCGTCGATGGAGGCGCTGGGCCTGGCGTACCTCGATGCCCGTCAGATGGGACAGGCGCAGCTCGCCCTCTCCAGGGCCACGGAGCTCCAGGAGAACCGGGCCTCGGCCCAGAATGCGCTGGGCATGGCGCTCCTCTACCAGGGCGAGCCGATGCAGGCCCGGGGCGCATTCGGCAAGGCTCTGGAGGCGGACCCCGGCTACGACAAGGCCCACGCCAACCTCGCCGCGCTCCGCTGCCGCTACGGCGACGTGGAAGGCGCCCGCAAGGAGCTGGCGCAAATCAAGGACGTGGCTTCCCTGCGCGGCTCGGACGTCGACCCGGATTGGCGGTCGTGCAAGTGAGGTGGCTGGGGCTCACAGGCTGTGCCGTGGTGCTCCTTTGCTGCGGGCCGCAACAGATTCAGGGCAGCCTGAGCGCGTTACTCAATCTCCAGTACAGCAGCGTCCAGATTGGCTACACCGGCGGCTCGGTCGACGGTGGCGTGATGACCAACGGCCAGGTCTCGCTGCGCTTCCTCCAGCCGTCCGGAGCGAGCCAGAACGCGGTGCTCATCGTCACCGAGGACCTGAGCGGCTTGCGCGTCAGCCCCGGCGGCTCGGTCGACCTCACCCAGGTTCCGCCCTCCGGCGTCGGTCAGCGGGGCGTGGTGACGCGCGACGTAGAGAACGACCCGCGCACCACCTTTCCCGCTTTGCAGGTGGGAAGAATGGAGCTCGACGGGACGCCAGTGCCCGGCTCCGGGGCGTCGATGGGTGGCGAGTTCAACGTCACCTTCGCGCTCTGCGCCGACTTCGCCTGCGGCTACACGGCCTACGACACCTTCAAAGGCCAGGTGCAATGATGCAACACCCACTGAGACAGACTCCGCTGGTTGGCCTCGTGCTGCTCGCCGCTGCCTGCGGCGGCCGCTACACCACCAAGGTGCCGGACGACCTGGTGCGCCAGCTCCCCTACGAGAACAAGATTGACCTCCTCGAGGCGGAGAACGACCTCTTCATCGCCTACGACCGGGTCGACGAGACGGAGAACGAAGTCACCCGCACCCGCGACCAAATCCGCCGTGCCAAGCACGCCGAGGGCATCGCCAGCGACGAGGTCGGACAGGCCAAGGACCAGGCGACCAAGGACGTCGCCGTGCTGACGGTCGAGGAAGTCCGGGCGCGCATCGACTACCTCCGCGCCCGCCAGAACATCAACGTGCAGCTGCGCGAGGTGGAAGAGGTCGCTCGGCAATGTGCCGTCGCCCGCTACCAGCTGGCGCGCCTCCTGGCAGTGCGCAAGGCGAAGCTCAAGGGCAGCGAGAGCTACAAGCCGGAGGACTTCGAGCGCCAGGCGAAGTCTTGCGACGCCGAGGTGGCGGACCGGAGAAAGGGCATGTCGCGCGACGAGGCGACGCTCACCAAGACGCGCACCGACTGGGAGAAGCGCAAGGAGGTGCTCGCCAAGCGCACCTTCGACGCTCGGGCCAGTCCCTACGTGGAGCGGCTTTGAGCTTCCCTTGCCTCCTGGCGCTCGCGCTCCTGGCGGCCGACCCCGACGCGGAACAGCTCCGCAAGTCGGTGGCCGAGGAGAGCGCGCGGGTGGAAGCCGCGCCGGATGACGCCGACGCCCTGCAGCGCCTCGGGCTGGCCTTCCTCTCCCTCGGCGAGCCGGACAAGGCAGTCGGGCCCTTCCGGGAGCTGGTGAAGCGCCGGGACGGCCCCGCCGCCCGACTGTTGCTCTCTCGCGCCCTCCGACTCTCCGGCGAGGGCACCGAGGCGCGGGCGGTCCTGGTGGCTGGCATCGCCGCCTTCCCTGGGGACGCTTCGCTGCATGCCGAGCGCGCACTCATGGCCCGGCGTTTCGACGAGACCAACGTCGCCATCGCCGAGTACGCCCGGGCCGTCGAGCTCCAGCCCCAGGACGCCGCCCTCCGCTTCAACCTGGCCGAGGCCCAGCACCAGGCCGGCCGGCTCGACGAGGCCATCGAAGGGTACCGCCGGGCCCTCTCCATGGACCCGGGCCTCGGCGCTGCGCAGGTCAACCTGGGGAAGGCCCTGGCCGAGAAAGGGCTGGCCGCCGAGGCCAAGGACACGCTCCTCGCCGCGGCGCGCACCGGCGTGGCCGACCCCGCGGTGCACTACAACCTGGGCGTCCTTCTGATGAAGGAAGGCAACGTCGACGGCGCGATTGCTTCCTTCGAGCGGGCACTGACGCTCAACCCGGAGTACGTCCAGGCACACAACAACCTCGGCGTGGCCCTCATGGACGGCAAGGACGACGTGGCGCGAGCCACCCGCCACTTCCAGGCCGCCACCCAGGCCGACCCCACCTACGCCGATGCCTGGTTCAACCTCGGGCTGGCCCTCTTCCGCTCCGGCGACAACCTCCGCGCCAGCAAGGCCTTCGAGCGGGCGCTGTCGCTTCAGCCGAAGGCCAGCGGCCCCTACACCCAGCTTGGGCAGCTCTACCTCAAGATGGGCAAGCGGAAGGAAGCCGTGGAAGCCTTCCAGAAGGCCATCGCCATGCGGGCCGACGACCCCAAGGCCTCTCGCAGTGCCGAGACGTACAAGGGGCTGGCGCTGGCCTACGTCGGGCAGGGGAAATTCGTCGACGCGGTGGAGACGCTGCAGCGGGCGGTGCGCGAGTTCCCCGACGACAGCGGCGCGCGGGCGGCGCTGGCCGACGCCTACCTGGCGATGGGTGACATCGACCGGGCCATCATCGAGGCGGAACAGCGCGTGGCCCTCTCTCCCACCGTGGATGCCAGGCTGGACCTGGCCGCGCTCTATGCCAAGAAGCGCGTCGCCGCCAAGGCGGTGCCCCTCTACAAGGGCGTGCTCACCGAGGCTCCCGACAACCTCGCCGCCGTCGTCGGGCTGGCCGACCTCTACCTGGCCATGGGGGACTGGCAGGGCGCCGAGGCGCTCCTCTCCTCGGCGAAGGAACGACGCCCCGACGACACGTCCATCCTCTCGAGACTGGGCATTCTTCACGCCCGTCGGGGCCGGCCCGACCTCGCGCTCCCGGAGCTGGAGGCCCTGGTGCGCCGGGACCCGACGCAGCTCGAGGCCAAGGCCGAGCTGGGCTTCCTCTATGACCGGGGGGGAGACCCGGAGGCGGCGGCCAAGACGCTGCGAGCCGTCCTCGCCGCGGACCCTCGCCAGCGCTACGGGCTGCTCTACCTGGGACACGTCCTCTACGAGCAGGGGCAACCGGCCAAGGCCGAAGAGTCCTTCAAGGCCTCCGCCCAGTCGGACCCGGGCGCAGCCGAGCCGCACTACGCGCTCGGGCAGCTCTACGAGGCCCAGGGAAAGAAGAAGGAAGCCATCACCGAGTACCAGCGGGCAGCGACGCTGCAGAAGGACCATCCCTTCGCCGCCGAGGCCGCGAAGCGGCTCGCCGCGGCGCAGGCCGTCAGCCATTAGGACCCCGGGGACGACGTCCCCGCGCCCTCAGTGGGGCGCAGCAGCTTCCTCCTTCGGCGACACCCGGGGGCCGAGCTCCTCCACCAGGGCCTGGATGCTGGCGGCGAGGACGCCTCCCTCTTGGAGGAGGTGGCGCTTGGTGGCCGAGCGGTTTCCAAGCTGGAAGAAGAGACGAGCATCTCGCAGGGCTTCCTTCCGCTGGCCGAGGAAACCCCGCGTGAAGAGGGCCAGCGGCACGGCGCTCAAGAGAAACGCACAGGCCCAGCCCCAACCAACAAAGTGCGCCACCGCGAGCGCGAGGGCAGCCACGTACAGGGGGCCCAGCACCAGCGCCGCGACCAGCTTCACCGTCGCCCGCATGTCCTCCTCGGTGTGCGAAAGGGCGAGACCGGCGCGAACCAGAAGCGTCCAGGGCAGAAACACGAGCCAACCCGCGAGCGCCAGGGGGAGGCCGAGGAGAAATGCCGCGGCGTTGCGGAGGAGGAAGCGGAGGACCGTCACCGGGCGGTAGTGCACCGCCACCTCCCCCGGCGTCGCATGTACCAGCGACAGGCGACGGGAGAGCGCGTCCACCTCGCTCCGCAGCTCCGAGTACCGTCGGGGTTGCTCCTGTCGAAGCAGCGCCATGCCGCGCGCGAAGAGCCGACGCCGCTCGACGTCCTCGGGAGGGCCGTCGGTGCGCAGGGCATAGAGCGCCTCGGCGGTGGCGATGAGGGGAAGGTCCTCCCAGGCGTCGAGCTCCAGCGTCACCGCGCGCAGGGCCTCGCCAATGCGGGCGGTGAGCGCCCGCACCTCGGAAGCCGATGGAGCCGCCAACGGCGCGATGGTGAGGCATGCCCCGACCTCGACATGGACGGCGCTCCGGAAGCGGCCCTTCTGGGCATAGGTGAGGCCCACCGCGACGACTTGGACGGGGATTCCGGCACCGAGCGCCATGCGCGCCGCCCCCGTCTTCAAGTCCCCGAGGTGCGGGTCGGAGTGGCTCCTCCCCTCGGGAAAGATGGCCAGCGCCCGCCCGGAGGCCAGGGCACGGGAGCCGGCCTCCAGCACCGCAGCGTTGGCACTGGCGTCCGGAGGGCCGTCCTGCCGGCGCTGGATGGGGAGCGCGCCGAGTGCCCGCAGCAGTGGCCCGAGGACCGGGACGTGGAAGAGGGGTGCCTTGGCGAGGAAGGTGAGCGGCCGCGGGCAGATGGCGAGAAGGAGGGCCGGGTCAATCAGCGCGTTGGGATGGTTTCCCACCAGGAGAAGGGCGCCCGTCGCAGGCAGCGGGCCTCCGGAGCGCTCGAGGCGGTAGAAGACGCTGAGCGCGAGCCCCACCACCGTGCGCACCAGCCTGTAGAGCATACGCGCGCAAGCATAGGCTCTCGGCGAAGCGGCGACTGGCTAGCGTCGCGCGGCGTGGCCGGCGAAGTAGCCTCGTCCCGAGGGGCCACTGTGGCCCGCCCCGGACAAGGAGGGGGCAGCTCGCGGCGACGAGGCGCCTTGGCCCATCCAGCTTGCCCCCCCGGAGAGCCGGACGTAGTCGCTCCTCGGCGCGAGGTGGGCCGAAGCGAAGGCGGGAGCCCCTGGCCGCTGGGGGAGGTAGGAGCCATGAGGCCCGGGGCGAGGAGGAGGCAGGGGCGGGCCGCGTGAAGGGGAAGGCGGGGGGGGCTGGTACGGACGCGCGCCGCCAGGATGGACGGCCGCGGGCCGCGGCGCCCCGGGGCTTCCGCGCGGGGGCTGCAGCTGCAGGGCCGTGATGCGGCCGGGCGCCGGGGGCGTGAAATTCCCGGCCACGCGCTGAATGGGCTGAGCGCTGACGCGCTCCACCTGGGCCACCGGTGGCCCGGCGAACCAGCGCGCGCCTCCGAAGGCGACCGCCTGGTGCACGGGCGCTGTCGCGTTGTAGGCCTCGTGGATGTTTTCGAAGGGAAGCCGGTGCGCCCAGAAGTTGCCGGTGAAGTGCGCGGCCGAGACGAAGACCCAGTAGGGCCGCCAGGGCTGCACCACCACCGACCAGCCAATGGGCGGAAGCGGCGCCCAGCCGATGTAGCCGCCACCCAGCCGCCAGTCCACCCAGGCCGGCGCCCACACCGTCCCGGGAACCCACACCCAACCGTAATTCGCGTCCAGCGCCCACCGGCCGTAGTGAAACGGCGCCCAGCCCCACGGGTAGTCGCTCTGGAAGTACCAGCCGTAGTCCGAGGAGAGCCACTGGCCATTGGTGGCGTAGGGCTGGAAGTCCTCGCCGACGACGTTGGCCGAGGGACGCCAGACGCGCGTGCCGTCCACGTCCGTCCATTCGCCATAGGGCGACAGGGCGTCGTCGAAGTTGCCCTGGACGTCCCCGTCCGGAGGCGGGGTGAACGTCCAGTCCTGGGCGAGCGCTGGGCGAGCGAAGAGACCCCCGGCAATGGCGATAACGCCAATGAATCCAAGGAGTTGTCTATCGCCCAGCATAGCCGCCAGCCACCTTCCGTACGACGCCCGCCCGAGCCAGCGCAGACCCGAGCGCGGACTCGCCAGTTAAGACGCGGCTGTGGGCCCGAATGTTCACGCCGAGAAGGCGCTCACGGAAGAAGGACGAAGCGCACGCCGAAGGTGAGCCACTCGTGCGTCGTCGAACCGGGGGAGACGCTGGTGCTGGTGGAGGTGTACTCCCCCATCGAGAAGCTGGCATAGGGGCCAAGGCGCACCACCGAGCCCAGCGCGAAGTCGATTCCCAGTTGCAGGTTGAAGAATTCGAATCCGCTGAGCGTGACGCCGGGCGTATCCGAAACGCTGAGCCACTCGAAGCCACTTCCCACGCCAAACCAGGGGTCCACCGGCGCATTCCCGAGCGGGTGAATGAGAACCTCGCCACCCACGCGAACGGTCGTCGATGAGCAGCCGGAGACGGTGCAGTAGCTCTGGCTCGGCGAGCCAGCCAGTCCGTACTGGAAGTACCCTCCGACGAAGACGACGCCGCTGATGCGCACACCGACGTCGAGGCCGATGGGGATGGTGAAGGACGCATAGTCGACGAGATTCGTCGCGGTGTTGAGGACGAGCGGGTTCGAGGCGGCGGTTCCGAGCGGCAGCGAGAGGCCCACGCGCACGTCGAGCTCGAACTTGGTGGAGAAGCGGTCCGAGGGCGCCTGCACCACCGCAACGGCCGGCGATGCTGGAGGGGGCGCCCCTTCCACGACTGGCGCGGCAGGTGCCACCACCGACGGGGGCGGTGGGGCAACCGCAACGACGGCGGCCGGCGCCGCGGCGATGGGCCGGGTGACCTCGACGGGCGGGACGGCGTTGTCCGTGGCTGCGTAGCCGGCCAGAAGGGCCAGGGCCTCCGTGGACGGCGCCCCGATTTGCAGCCGCACCCGGGCCTCGCGGAGCGCCCCGCCGGTGGCATCGACCGACGTCACCACGGCGAAGCTCGTGTCCCCCTTGGTGTCCATGTGGACGCCGTAGATGCGCGAGGCGTTCACCAAGGGCGCGATGCGCGCCAGCGGTCCAGCGACGTCCCCGGACGCGGCAATGCAGGGCCCTCCGTCCGGCGAGACGGCTCCTTCTACCGAGGCGCTGAGCTCCACCGGAGCCGAGGGCACCGTCACCAGCCGGGCTTGCCCTCGGTGCCCCCAGTCGACCTCGACACGGTACTCGCCGGCCGGGACGCGCAAGGTGACGGGTCCGACGCCGACTCGCCGGCCTCCCACGTACACCGGCTTGCCGACGGGCGAGGTGGTGACCTCGAAGCGCACCGTCGTGCGCTTCTTGGCAGCCTTTCGCACGGTGTCGGCGAACCGCTGGAAGGAGGGCGGGAAGAGACTGCTGTCCGGCCGGTACTCGGGTTCGACCCGGAAGATGCGCATCAGCGCCGCTTCCGCGCTGGCCTGGTTGGACTTGAGTTGCATCTGCGCAAGCAGGGTGAGCGCCTCGCGCTCGGCAGCCCACCGCGCGTCGGAGGGCGCGATGCGCGTGCTGTCGTCGAGCGCCGCCTGCAGCGTCCGCGCGGCGTCGTCGGGCTTGTCCGAATAGAAATCGCTTCGCGCCGAGGACAGGGCGCTGTTGATTTGCGGCACCGTCCTGTCGGAAAGCCCACCGAAGGGGCGAGCCGTGTCCACCTCGGACTGGACGCCAGTGCGCATCCTTTGCGTCAGCGCCGAGCGAAAGCTGCGGGCGGCGATGCCCGCAGCCGCGTCGCACTGTCCCACCGCGACGACGGCCGCCGAGTCCACCGGGGCGGCCTGGACAGCCCCGGCCAAGCCCACCAGCACCAGCACGTATGCTTTGAGCCGCTGCATTCACCCCTCCCGCGCGACGCGCTCCCCCGGGGGCACCTGCTTCGGCCCCCGCCCATCCCCCGTCCGACGCCTCAAACTACCTGAAGCCAAGCGACGCGGTGCGATAACCCATCATCTAAAGGGGACGTACTCAAGGTAGGGCATGTCGCTCGGGCTCCGCGTGTCCAGGGAGAAGCACCGACCCATCGCGTCGACGGCCATCGCCGGTTGGAAGTCCCGAACCGGGTCGCCGCCAATCGCCAGCTGCGTCCTTCCGTACCAGCCGGCGTCGACCGTGTAGCGGGCGCCGAACAACTGGTAGCCCGCATCGGGTGTGAACTTGAGCCATTCGGCCACCGCGTTTCCGCCGGGGTCGACAGCCACCGCTGGACCGTTGACGACGTAGACTGGGTCGGAATCCAGCAGGGTGGGCGCCGACCAGCTGCCGCCATCGCTTCGCGTGTAGGTGCTGGTGAGGACCGCGCCCAACTGTTGCCAGATGACAAAGATGTTTCCGTTCGCGGCCACGCCCACTTGCGGATAGAGGGCCAAGGTGCCGGCATCATCGACTTGCACCGCTCCTCCGAAGGAGTGAACTTGGGTGGGGTCGAAGGTCGCAGCGAAAACGTGGCTCGTGGCCAATCCGGCGTCCGGCAGCAACGTCAGCTGTTCCCAGACGATGGCCCCGAGTCCAGTAATTCCGAGCGCCACCTGCGGGACCACCGAAACCGTGGTGGGGTTGGAGACCACCACCGGCGAGCTGGGACTTGCACCGCTGGCGATGGACGAGGCTTTGATTTGCAGGGGGCCTCCGCTCTCGCCTTCCGACTCCCAGGCGACGAGCACATTCCCGGCGAAATCGGCGGCGACGCTGACGTAGCCAGAGGCGAGCGTGTCGGTTTGCAGAGGGTTGTACGCGCCCCATCCCGCACCCGCCTTGTGCAAGGCATAGAAGACGGCCTGTTTCCCGGGGGCGCCGCCGTCCTGAAGCCAGACGGCAAATCCATCCTCCCCGCTCGCAGGGCGGAAGGCGACCACCTGCGGAAGCTGGGGTACGGGCTCGACTGCGGCGAGCGTCGTGTTTGCGCCCCAATGCTGGGACACCGGGTCGTAGGCCGACACCAGTGCGGTGTAGGTGAGCGGCGTCCCGGCGTCGGTGGGATTGGTCGTCCAGGCGACGAAGGCCGCCTGGTTTGGCGCGATGGCGGCACTGAGATTGTTCGTCTCCTGGCCGACGATGTCTTGGAGGACGGTGGTGACGACGGGGTCGCTGCCGGCATCCGAAATCCCGACCATCAACTCGTAGTCGTTGGACGTGTCTCCTCCGGTATAGATGTCCACCGCGGTCAGGATGTTTCCGTAGTAGTTCCCAGCCATGGTGTAGGCCCCGGTCTGCGTACCGAAGCGCAGCGTTCCGCCCGCGCCGAACTCGCCGTCCTGGGTGGAGAAGGTGCTGTTGAAGGGAAGCAGCGGGTCACCCTGAGGGTCGTTGATGGACGCGGTGAGGTTCACCGTGTAGTCGGTGCCCAGGGCCAGTCCACCGGCGAGCGGCTCGAAGGTTGCCTGGGTGGAGGTCGAATCGACCGAGAAGCCTCCGAAGGTGTTGAAGCCCTGTCCCACCACGCGGAAGGTGGAGGTGTTGAGGCCCGCGTCCACGATGGCGGTGGAGAACGTGGCCACCACCGTGCCCCCGGCTGCCACCACCTCTGTGGCGCCGTCGACCGGGACGATGCTCGTCACCACCGGGCCTGAATAGAAGAAGCACACCTTGAGAGTCGGGTCGCAGACGGACTGCGCGTTGCAGTCGGCGTCGGTGTTGCAGTTCTGGCCAACGCCAGTGCATTCCGCTGCCCCGAATGCCGCGGCGACCACGAGCACGCTCCAACATGCCTTGCGCCAGGTCATGGTCAGAAGCTCCCCGCCAGCACGGCGCCACCACCGCCCGGGACCACCGCTGGCGCCACCGACACCCCCGAATTGCCTTGGTTGTTGCCCATGATGATGAGGACCACCCCGGTGACGAGCGCCGCGGCGCCGACGCCTCCGGCGATGAGCGCGATGGTTTCCTTGGATTTGATGGAGTCGTTGGTGGATGAAAAGGAGCTCTGGCTGCCGGCGGGGTAGGAGCCGTTCACCTGCTGGCTCGTCAAATCGCTCTTCGAGCTGTTGGCTCCGAGAAACTCCACGAGCCCGACGGCCACGCCAACGACACCCACCCCTCCCAGCACCCAGCCAGTGGTGCGCAGGCCTGAACCCTCCGAGCTGGACCGGTTCACGACGGTGATGGGTCCCGAGGATGCCACCGGGGGGCTCACCGGGGCGGGCGCCTCGACGTCCGGGGCGCCCTTGGGAAGCAGCTCGACGAGGGGGCTCGAGCGGCCGGTGTGGAAGTACCCGGCAATCATCGCCAGGGCCTCGCTCTCCGGCGCGCCGGAGAGGATTTTCACCCGCACCGTCAGCTCCTGACTGCCAAAGCCGCCGATTTCGGTGACCAGCGCGTACTGGACGCCGGCGGCGGCGACGGTCCGTACGCCGTACACCTTGCTCACCGAGAGCAACGGCAGGAGGCGACCCAGCGCCGCGCTGACATCCCCCCGGGGCTCGATGCAGGGCCCGGCATCCGGGGCGATGGCGCCCTCGACCGCCGCAGCAAGCTCCACCGGCTTGGGGAGCATCGGCGGGGCCTGGACGCTGACTCCGCGAGCCAGGCCTCGGTACCCCCAGTCGGCCTCCACCCGGTACTCGCCCGGGGGCAGGTGCAGCGACAGCGGGGCCGCGCCGGCCGGACGGCCTCCGACGTACACCGTCTTTCCGGGAGGAGAGACCGCGATGTCCAGGCGGTTGGTGGGGAGCCGCTTCACGGCCTTTCGCACGTCATCGGCAAAGCGCTGGAACGAGGGCGGGTAGGCCGAGACGTCCGGCTTGAAGTTGGGGTCGACTCGGAACACGCGGCTCAGTGTTGCCTCCGCGGCGGCCCGGTCCGCCTTGAGCTCCACCTGGGACTCGAAGGTGAGCATCTCGCGCTCGGCGTCCCAGCGCGCCTGGGAGGGAATGAGAAGGGTGACGTCCCGCAGGGCCTTCTTGACGGTGACGAGCGCCGCGTCCGGCCGGTCCGCGTAGAAGTCGCCCCGGGCCGAGTTGAGCGCCACCAGGAGCTCGGGAAGCGTTCTCTGGGCAAGGCCGCCGAGGGGAGCGGCCGTCTCCACCTCGGTCTGCACCGACGGCCCCAGCCTCTGGGCCAGGGCGGCACGGAAGGCGCGCGCCGAGATGGCGCTCCCGGCGACGCTGCACTGGCCCACGGCAACCACCGCGCTCCGCTCGGGTTCCGCCGCGCTCAACGGCGCGGCCAGAACCAGGCCCCACAGTGTCCAGCCTGCTCGCATCGCCGAAGCCCTCCTTCCCCAAAAAGACGACTCGCGCGTTTTGCCGGTGGCGCCCTACTCGTTGATGAAGTTGTACTTTACGGTATGCGTTTTACCGGAGACGATGGTGACCGGTCCGCCTTTCGCTTTTCGGTTCACCACCTTCACCTCGTACGTGCCTGGCGGCAGTGAGATGCGCCGGCTTCCCTCGACGTCGCCGTGCGACTTGCCGTCGATGAAGAGTTTGCCCCAGGGCGTGGCCTCCACCACCAGGAACCCGGGCGGACCGGCAATGGCGGGAGCCGGCACCGTCGCCGTCTCGCTGGCCGGCTCGGTCCGTACGGGTGGGATGACCACCGGCGGGACGATGGGGCTCGAGGCCACCGGTTCGCCCGTGGCCCGTACCGCGGGGCCAGCGACGGGCGGCACGTCCGAGGAGCTCCTTCGACCGGCGATGAAGATGACGACGAAGAGGCCCACCAGCGCCGCGCCCCCGAGCATGGCGAGGAATGTCCGCCGCGTGCCACCGAGGCCGGCGGCCTGGAGGTCCCCTTCGTTCAGCGGGGAGCGCTCCGTGATGACCGAGGGGACGCCATCCTCGGTGTTCGGCCTCTGCCGCTTTCCGCTGCGCCTGGTCTCGGTGAAGGCGTAGGCACCGGTCTCCATCTGCGGCGGAAGCCCCGGCAACGGCGTCCCACCCCGCGCGGCCAGCGCCTCGCTGGCCCGGGAACCCGGAGGCCGGGCCGAACTGGGCGGCGGGGTCACCAGCTGCAGGGGCAGGTCGGGCTCGTTTTGCTCCGCCTGCATCTCCTCGGGAAACAGCTCGCGCAGGAAGAGTCCGACGTCGGCATCGTCGGGCGACACGGTGTGATGGATGACGTACTGCTGCAAGGCACGCTCGAACTCGTGCGCGTTCTGGTAGCGGCCGGCGGGGTCGCGGACCAGCGCCCGCAGAGCGATACCGTCGAGCTCGGCATCCACTGCCGGGTTGAGGCGACCGGGCGACTCGATGGGCCGCTCCTGGACGGCCCGGAGCACGGCCACGTCGCTGTCCCCGTCGAAGAGCTTGCCTTGGGTGAGCAACTCCCAGAGGGTGATGCCGAGCGCAAAGATGTCGGTGCGCGCGTCCACCGGGTCGCCGCGGGATTGCTCCGGCGACATGTAGGCGAACTTGCCCTTCAGCATGCCCGCGGTGGTGGCACGGTTGCCGGCCTTGGCGATGCCGAAGTCGGTGAGCTTCACCGAGCCGTCGTAGGAGACGAGGATGTTGTGTGGCGTGACGTCCCGGTGGACGAGGTTCAACGGCTGTCCGTGGTCGGTCATGCGGTGCGCATAGGCCAGGCCCCGCGCCACCTCCAGACCGATTTGCGCCGCCAAAACGGGTGGCAGCTGCACGCCGCGGTCGCGCGTCCGGCGCTGGATTTCCGCGAGCGACTTGCCGCGGACGTACTCCATCGCCAGGTAGTAGCTGTCGGCGTGCTGGTCGAAGTCGAAGATGTGGACGATGTTGGGGTGGTTGAGCTTGCTCGCGACGCGCGCCTCGGAAATGAACATCTGGACGAAGCTCGGGTCGTCGGCCAGCGCAGACCGAATGCGCTTAATGACCACTTCCTTCTCGAAGCCCTCCGGCCCGCGCGACGCGGCGAGGAAAATCTCCGCCATCCCGCCTTCGGCAATCTTGCGCCGGACGACGTAGCGGCCCACTGGGGTGCCAGGAGTCAACGACACGGTGCGCGAGACTACCCCGGGGGCTGCCCCGAGGTCCCACCCCAGTTGGCTGGGCTGCTCCGGGGGTGCCCGTCAACCCCCCTCGAAGGAAATCTCAGTGCACGGCCGGGCGGACCTTTCGCCGCTTAGTGAGGAGTTCCAGGATGGTCACAAAGAGCTGTTCTTGGGTGTACACGCGCCGGTTGCGGCTCGGTCGAGGGACGTGGAAGGCAGGCGGCCGTTCGAGCCACTGGAGCACCCGCACCGGGCCCCGGTGGGCAAAGGGTGCCAGCACCTCCGGCGGGCAGCCCCGGAGGTAACGACGGACGAGCGGTCGAAATGTCTTCCGGAAGGCGGGCCCGATGCAGGCGTGGCGCCGCGAGGGGTCGAGCGTTCCGTCGAACGTCGGGCTCACGTGGAAGAGCTCGTGGAGCAACGTCTCGACGCGTGCCTCGGGGGTGGAGGCCCGAAAGAAGAGCGGCCGCAGGGTGATGCAGTAGAGCATCCGGCGTCCGTGGAGCTTCACCACCGGCTTGCGCAGGCCAGTCGTGTCGCGACTCTTGCCTCCCATGAAGGCCAGGGGCTTGACGCTCCCGCGCGAGGCCCGTCGGGCCTCGCCGGCGACGACCAGGATGCGCGCCGGCTGGACGTGCGAGAACTCGCGAATCCGCGTCGAGACGTCGGTCAGGAGGTCGTGGATGGCGCGGTTGAGGTCGAGTGGGGCTCTGGGCACCGGCTTCGCCTGCAAAGCATGGTAGCAGTTAGTCGCGGTGACCGTCTTCCTGCTCACCGACGACGAAGAGGCGTTTCCGCCACCCGACGCGGCGGACGGAAGTGGTCTGCTCGCCGTGGGTGGACGGTTGACGCCCCGTCGCCTCTTGGCAGGGTACAGACGCGGCATCTTCCCCTGGTACGCCGACGGCCAACCGGTGCTGTGGCACTCGCCGGACCCGCGTTTCGTCTTGCCCTCCGGGAAGCTCCACGTCCCGCGCAGCCTCGAGAGGACGCTTCGTCGCGGGAGTTTCCGCATCCGCGCCGACACCGCGTTTGACCAGGTGGTCGAGGCCTGCGCCAAGGCCCCGCGGCCGGGACAGGATGGGACGTGGATTACCTTCGAGATGCGCTCCGCCTACGGCGCACTCCACCAGCTCGGCGTCGCCCACTCCGTGGAGGCCTGGCGGGGAGCCGAGCTGCTCGGAGGCCTGTACGGCGTCGCCCTGGGTAGTGTTTTCTTCGGCGAGAGCATGTTTAGCCAGGCGCCGGATGCGTCGAAGGTCGCCTTCGTGACGCTGGCCCGGGCACTCTTCGCCGCGGGCTGTCGCCTCATCGACTGCCAGGTGGAAACCGACCACCTGGCACGCTTCGGCGCCGAAGCCTGGCCGCGGGGCCGCTTCCTCAAGGCGCTGGCTCCGGCAGTCGACGAGCCCTCCCTGGATTCAGTCTTCCGTGCCCTGCAGCTGGGCTGACGCGACGGCATCCGTCGGGTTAGAGAGCCTGCGCTGTGACGCCCCCCGTCCCTTCTGCCCGCCGCGAGACCCCCGGAGCGCGCTGGGTGGTGGTGGCCGCCCTGGTGCTGGCCACCGTCCTCGCCTTCGGCGTCCGGAGCCTGCTCTCCGCGCGCGTGACACAGAGCCGGGCCGTGGCGCTGCTTCAGGCCGGAAAGCCCTTCGAGGCCCTGGAGGAGGCGGACACCCGGCTTTCCCATGACCCGGACGACCCGCACCTGCGCAACGTCGCCGTCCAGGCGGCCAGGCAGCACGTCGATGCGCTCCTCAAGACGACGGATGTGCGGCAAGTCGCTCTCTGGCTCGAGGACCAGCTGCGGCGCCGCCCGTACCTCCGCCCGGCGCTCGAGCCACGGCTCGCGCAGCTTCAGGCGGCGGCGCGGGCCCAGGGCGCGGCGCAGGACAGCCCCAGGCCGCACTGAACACGAAGCTGCCGACTCCGTAGGAGGTGCGAAGCGGCGACGGGGGGAAGCCAGCCGCGGGCGGAACCGACTACAGCCCCGGCTCCTCGCGGTCGTGCGCGTGGCGAATGGCCCGACGTAGGGTGTCGTCCAGACGGGTGGGGTCGACGATGACTTTGCCATCGTGCACCGCGCGCACAGCGTGGAAGGGAACCGTCATGTCCCCCGTCCCCTCGACATTCACCACCAGCACCGGATGGGGGTTGGTCCGGATGTCCCGGACCGCACCGAAGGTGGTGCCGCCCTCCTCGATGAAGACCTGGTCGCCGAAGTGGACGTCGGACACCTTGAGAGTCGCCATAGCGGTGAAGGACGGTAGCAGATCCTTTCCCGGCCCGGTGCGTTCAACCCGCAAGCATGAACGCCCTCGCTCGCCTCGTCCCCCGAGACCCCCGCGTCCTTCAAATCGCCTTTCTCGGCACATTCCTCACGCTGGGAATGGCCTCGCTCGGCTTCCAGGTGGAGGCGTGGATGCCGCCCTTGCTGCTCGGCACGGCCTGCGCCACACAATTCCTCTGCGAGCGTCTGCTGGGGCGGCCTGGAAGCGGCTACCTCTCGCCGGTCATCAGTGCCCTCGGCCTGTCGTTGCTTCTGCGCACCGACACCCTGTGGGTGGTGCCCTTCGCCGCCGTGGTGGCCATCGCGTCGAAGTTCCTCCTCCGCGTCCGCGGTAAGCACGTCTTCAACCCCACCAACTTCGGCCTCACGGTGGCCATCCTCGCCACCGGGCATGCCTGGTGCTCGCCGGCGCAGTGGGGCGAGTGGGGCATCCTCCTGGCCTGGCTCTTCGCCCTCGGTCTGGCGGTCGCCCACCGCTCCTTTCGCACCGACGTCAGCCTCGCCTTCCTCCTGTCGTGGGTGGCGCTCAAGGCCGCGCGCGTCCTCTTTCTCGGACAGCGCCCGGCCGTCCTGCTTCACCAGCTCTCGGTGGGGAGCCTCATCCTCTTCACCTTCTTCATGATTTCGGACCCCAAGACGACGCCGGACAGCCGTCCGGCCCGCGTGGGCTTCGGCGTCGCGGTGGCCGGGCTCGCCTTCTGGCTCCAGCACCAGCTGTGGGTGATGAATTCCCCCATCTGGGCGCTGCTCTTGCTCTCGCCGCTGGTCCCGCTCATCGACCGCGTGTTTCCGGCACCCCGTTTCCAATGGCCCACCGGGCCCCTCACCCAAGGTCGCACCGTGCGTCTGTCCCGTCTCGTCGTCCCAGGCCTCTTCGCGCTCGTCGCTCTCGCCGCTCTGCCCGCGCACGCCTTCTGCGGCTTCTACGTCGGAAAGGCGGACGCCCAGCTCTTCAACGACGCCTCGCAGGTGGTGCTCGTCCGCGACGGCGACCGGACGGTGCTCACCATGAGCAACGACTACCAGGGGCCGATGAGCGACTTCGCCCTGGTGGTGCCGGTGCCCACCTTGCTCCAGAAGGAGCAAATCCACATCGGCGACCGGGCGCTGCTCGAGCACCTCGACGCCTACTCCGCCCCGCGACTGGTGGAGTACTTCGACGCCGACCCCTGTCGACGCTACGTGGCCATGGAGAAGAGCGCGCGCGCCGTGCCTGCCATGGCGAGCTCGGACAGGGCCAGCAGTGGACGGGGGGCCGGTGCGCTCGGCGTCACGGTGGAAGCCCGCTACACCGTGGGGGAGTACGACATCCTCATCCTCTCGGCGAAGGAATCCTCCGGCCTCGAAACGTGGCTGCGGGAAAACGGTTACCGCATCCCCGACCGGGCGGCGGCGGCGCTCCAGCCCTACATCCGGCAGGACATGAAATTCTTCGTGGCCCGCGTCAACCTCGAGCAACAGGCGGCCACCGGCGTGCAGTACCTGCGGCCGCTGCAGATTGCCTACGAGTCCAAGAAATTCATGCTCCCCATCCGCCTGGGCATGGCCAATGCCCGCGGGGCGCAGGACATGGTGGTGTACGCGCTCACCCGGCAGGGCCGCGTGGAGTCCGTGAATTACCGCACCAGCCGCATCCCGTCGGACGCCACCGTCCCGGAATTCGTCAAGGCCGAGTTCGGCGCCTTCTACAAGGCCACCTTCGCCCAGGCGCTGAAGCGGGAAGGCGGCCGGGCCGTCTTCACCGAGTACACCTGGGACATGGGCTGGTGCGACCCGTGCGCCGCGCAGCCCCTCTCACAAGAGGAGTTGCAAAAGCTTGGTGTCTTCTGGCTGGAGGAGACAAGGCTTGTCCCCAATGGGCCCATGCGGCGTCCCGGAGGCATGATGGGCGGGCCCGTGAATGTGCTCCTGACGCGGCTCCACGTCCGCTACGATGGGGAGCATTTCCCGGAGGACCTCGTCTTCCAGCAGACGGCGGACCGCGGAAACTTCCAGGCCCGCTACGTCCTCCAGCACGCCTTCACCGGCAGCTTGGACTGCTCCGAGGCAGACGCCTACCGCCGCAGCCTCGTCGACCGCCACGCCAAGGAAGCACAGACGCTGGCCGAGCTCACCGGCTGGACGATGGCGGACATCCATCGGCAGATGGGTCCCGATGCCCCGCCTTCTGAGGGCAACCCTGCCTGGTGGAAGAGACTCTGGAAGTAACCACCGCCCGGTGGCGGGGCGCCAAGGAGAAGCCCCGCCTCAGCCATTCAACACCGGGGGCGATTCGGCAGGGCGCTGGACCTTCTAGGAAAGGACCTCGACCGTGTCACCGACACGCAAGGTGCCCATGCCGAGGTGGACGGCATTTCGTCCGAAGACGACGCCCTCGCCGCTGCGACGGTAGGTGGCCAGCGTCGCCAGCGGCTCCTTCTCCGCGGCGGCCGTCACCTGGTCGACGGTTGTCACCACGCAGCGCTGGCACTGCGTCACCAACTCGAGCGTCACCTCGCCGATGCGGATGCGTTTCCAGCTGTCCTCGGCGAAGGCCGGGCAGCCGTCAATGACGACGTTGGGGCGGAAGCGGTTGATGGGAAGGGGCTCCGAGAGGCGCGCATTGAGGTCGGCCAGCGAGGCGACGGAGAGGATGAGCAGAGGGTAGCCGTCGGAGAAGGCGACATCGGCGCCGGCCGGGTAGCTGGTCTCGTTCACCATGCGCTCGAACCCGGCACCGATGCGTACCAGTCGCATGGGGTTGCCGAGGTAGTGGGAAAACCACTCCGCCGCCGCGTCTCCCTGGTCGAGCGCCCGGCAGGTGTCGTTCCAGACCGTCACCACCCGTTCGGGACCGGCGCGGCCAGTCACCGGAAGCTCGAGCGGAGCCATCTCTGGAGCCCTGAGCGTCAAGCGCTCCCGGCCGAGCGCCGGCTCGACGAGGGCCAGTCGCCGCTCCGTCCTCTGGGTCACGAAGCGCCCCTCCGCGTCCACCACCATCCAGTTGCGGTCGTGTTGAATGCCCCACCGGTCGAGTGTCA
>Ga0302311_10001390_pt1 | contig 28779 bp, 27 predicted proteins | sample III_Palsa_N1_3_FD_200449 | JGI IMG/M metagenome (GOLD analysis project Ga0302311, IMG submission 200449) | Peat permafrost microbial communities from Stordalen Mire near Abisko, Sweden - III_Palsa_N1_3 | ecosystem: Environmental > Terrestrial > Soil > Palsa > Peat permafrost | place: Sweden... | reverse complement strand
ACGTTGTGCCTCGTCCCACACGTGTCGGGCGTGTCGGAACCGACCGTCCCACTTCTCCGGTACAGGTCGGAAAAATGGACCAGACACAGTTCGATTATCTAGGGCGATAGGGGTCAGGTGATCGATGATGACTGGAACTTGGACAGAGTCCGTGGTGGGTCTTGTGACGAGTCGTCTTGCGCTGTTGGCGGACCCGACTCGTGTGCAGTTGCTGACGCTGCTTGAGCAGGGCGAGGTTCCGGTGCAGGAGCTGTCAGACAAAATGCCGACTACGCCGCAGAACGTGTCCCGTCATCTGTGCATCTTGCATAGGGCTGGGCTTGTCTCACGGCGCCGTGATGGTAACTGTGTGCTGTATTCGCTTGCCGACTACTCCGCGTGTCGCCTTCTCGATCAAACGCTCGCGAGCATCCGGGGACAGATTGACGAGCTGGCCGATCTAGTGAGCCTCGCCGCAGCATAGTCCCCTATCCCCACCCGAAAGTACCAGGAGCCACCGTTGCGGCTGCACGGTGGCTCTTGTGCGTTCCGGGGCGCGTACCTATGAAAGCCATCGCTTTAAACCTAGTAAACCTAGTTCACTTGTAATAGCTAGTTCCGCTTGTGGTGTTGGCGGGGTTCCGTCCATACCGTCGCCCTATGACTGTTTTCCGTAGGACGACAAAGGGTGAAAGCCAGTCAGCCAACGACCGCGCATTGGTCGAAAGCCTCTCTCGGCTGACTCGCTTTGCGGGACGTGTTCTGTTGTGGGGTTGCGTGCTGTTGCTGCTGGTTCGCGGCATCGCGTCCTACTTCGACACGACCTCGCAGGTGCCCACGACGACTCGCGGTGTGACGGTGACTGTGACACAGCCCGCCGACACCGAAACCTCACAAGCGCAAGGGAAGTGATCGGCGTGTCACACATACGACGCATCTTGCAGGTCTGCGTAGTAGCGATCTACGCGGTGGTGTTGTTCCCGGCGACTTCACTCGCGGCCGGGAATGATGTCGGCGCGAACGTCGGCGGCCTTCTCAAGCATTACGCGGGAGAGCTGTACGGCGGCATCGTCGGCGTCATCAGCTTGATGTTCCTCGTGAATCGCCGTTACACCGAGCTGGCGGTGTTCTTGTTCGCCGCGATCGTAGTCGCGTGGATGGTGTTCGCACCGTCTGACATCGCTAAAGCCGCCGAAGGCATCGGCAAACAGATTTTCGGTTGACCGAGGGGACTGTTTGCGATGAGCGATGAAACGCACACGATCCGCTCTTACCAGCGGATATTCAGGCCCGACCGGCGTATCTACCAGATCGACGGTCGGCGCCTCCCGGTGCCCGGCGGCGTACCGCTTGAGTGGCTTGGCTGGGCATTCGCCTCCCTGGTGGCGATCCTTGTCCTCAGCCAGCGCTCGATCCTGTTCGCGCTGGTGGCCGGAGCTATCGTCGGGCTGTTGGGCGCAAGCTCACACGGCTGGCCCGGCGCCATCGTTGGTGCGCTCGCGGGGTTCGGGGCGACTCTCCTCGCGGGCGTGTTGCTGGGGTGGCTTGACTGGCCGCTGCGACTACTGATCGCACCCGGCATGGTCGCGACACTCGCCGGGCAGACCTCGCCGGACGGACGGCCCGCACACCGTTACCTCACCTCTTTGGTTTCTCTGCAAGCGCGTGCGGCCCGCCGCTCGCTGGATAGTGCGATCGCTCCCGATGGGCAGGCGCAGGTGTGGGCGCCGCAGGTTTGGGTCGCCCCGGATGAGCACTCGCCGTTGCTTCACCACGGCAAGGTACGAGGCCCGGCGCGGCTCGTGTTCGCCCGCCCGGTAGTGGCGATCCCCGGCCGTGGCCGGCTGATCGTCCGTCACGCCGAGGGCCACCGGCTGCGCAGCGGCGAGCGGCTTTGCGAAGTGGTCGAGCTGACTGACGGGCAGATCGTGGAGGTCCGGCCATGACCTTCCCGTTGCGTTACGCGCACGGCAACGTGCTCCTGGGGCGCGGTGGCGAGGCCGCCGGCCTGTACCGGCTTACGACGACCTCCTACCTGTACCTGCCTACGGGTGAGAAGTGGTCGCTACAGCGCCGCCTACAAAGGCTCGCGCACACGATCGCGGCGGACTTCTCGCTGTGGCGCGTGAACCGCGCCTACCCCGCTGAGCGGTACGTCTCCCATACGGAACGCCTGCTCGATGACCGCCACCAAGATCCTCGGGCGTGGCAGGCGTTCCTTGCCGGTCACGAGCAGCGCCTGCACCAGCTCGGGTCGCACACCCCGGAGATTTACCTAGCCGTCTCGCTCGCCGGCAGCACACCCACGGGCGTCGGCTCAGGGCTCGTCAGGAGCGTCGATCGTGTGCGGCGCCGTGTCGAGGAGCTGGCCGGGATCGGGTCCGCCTCCCCGATCCCGGCCGCAGAGCTAACGGAACTCGCTACCCGCGAGCAGCGCATCTATGAGCGCGTAGGCGGTGTCATTGGCGCCCGCCGCGCGAGGACCGCAGAGCTTCAATGGCTGCTGCGCCGCGCCGCTTCGCGTGGTGTCGCTGAGCCCGAGCTTGACCGTCACTGGCAACCCGACGCGCTCATCATCTCCGCCCCGGATGGCGGGGTCGCGTTCAAGCCGCTCGGCCACGACCTCGCCCGCTGCGCGAACGCCGCGATCACCGAGCAGCAACAGACGCTTTTGGTTGATGGTGAGCAGGGGCGTTGCTATCAGGCGATGCTTGCGCTCGGCGCGCTCGCGGACGCCCCGGAGTTTCCCGGCGCGACCGCCGAGGCGCTGTTCGCACCATTGGAGGCTGTCGGCTTCCCGGTAGACGCCTCCCTTCACGCACGCTGGCTCGGGAACAGGCAGGCGCTCGCGCAGGTACGCAAGCGGATCGCCGATGTCGAGCACGCCTACAACGAGCAGGTCGAAGGCGCCGCGCACGGCCCGAGCCTTATGGCCGGAGCCGACCGTGTGCTTGCCCGCGAGTACGAGGCACAGCTACAAGCGGGCGGGCACCCGCCGATGCTCTACGCGCAGATCTCACTCGCCGTCGGGGCTCCCAGCGAGGAGGAGCTAGAGCGCAGGGTCGCTGTCCTGAAAGAGCAGTACGGCGACATCACCCTGCACCGCCCAGCCGGGTTGCAGCATGAGCTTTGGCTTGACCACTTGCCGCGAGCGGACGGGTGGGTCTGAGGTGCGCAACTACACCCAACAGCTCACCGTCGAGCAGTTCGGCGCGTTGATCCCGACCGGGAGCCGGATGGTCGGCTCGGGGCGCGGCCCATACCTCGGGTACACCCCGACCGGCGCACCCTTGCCGGTCAGGTTCGACCCGACGCAGGCACCAAGAGAAGACCGCGCCTCAGCAGTCCTCCTGATCGGCACACTCGGCAGCGGCAAGACCGTTGCGGCACAGACGATCGAGTACGCCGCCGAGCGACGCGGCTCGCTCGTGGTGGACTTCGACCCGAAGCCCGACCACGGGCTGCACCTACTGCCCGAGCTTGACGGGCGGGTGCAGGTGCTTGAGCTGTCCGGCGATCCTGCGCAGCAGGGCAAGCTCGACCCGCTCGCTATCGGCCTCGAGGACTTGCGCGAGGAGCTTGCCTGCTCCTACCTGCTTGAGCTTTTGCCGGGCAACACGAGCGCGTGGGAGAACGCCGTTTCCCTCGCGGTCAAGGACACCGTAAGCGAGGGATCACGAAGCCTCTCCCGCGTTGTCGAGCTGCTGCTCGCGAGCGAGCGCGGCACCGCTAGGGAGGCCGGCGAAGCGCTTGAGGTGATCCGTGACTTCGGCCTCGCGCGCCTCGGGTTCGGCAACGGGCAGAGCACCGACCTACAGGCCGAGCGGCCTGTCACGACGATCCGTATGCCCGGCCTGTCGCTGCCGGAACCATCGGCAGCGCGGGACACCTACACCCGCGCTGAGCGCGTGTCAGTCGCCACCTTGAGCCTCGTTGCGGCGTATGCGCTCCAGTTGATTTCAAGGGATCGCTCGCGGCACAAGGTCGTCGGCCTTGACGAGATTTGGTTCCTGCTCGCCTCACCGCAGGGACGGCAGATCATCAACCGTCTGGTCAGACTCGGCCGCGCTTTCAACGCAACGCTTCTGCTCGGCACTCACCGCATCGGTGACCTGGGCGACCTCTCGGACCTGATCGGGGTCGTGTTTGTCTTCGGCCAGGACTCCGACGCCGCCGCCAAGGCAGCCCTTCGCTTTATCGGCCTTGAGCCGACCCGCGAGCTGGTCGGCCGGGTCCGCGAGTTCCGCGCCGGACGCTGCCTCATGCGCGACCTGCACGGCCGCGTCGGCGAGGTGCAAATCGACCTCGTGTACCCGCACCTGCTGGCCGCGCTGCAAACGACCCCCGACCAAACCGGAAGGAGCGAGGCATGAAGCCCGCCATTCACTCTGCCCTGCGCCGTCTCACCCACGCACGGCGACGCCGACTCGTGCTCCTGCTCGGACTGACGATCGGGCTGCTGTTGCTCGCGAGCCCGGCGGCCGTAGCGAACGATGTCTACAGCAATATCGGCCCGGCGCCTCAGCTCCCCGCCGGGGACTTGGCGAATCGCTACCCGTTCGCTAACTACCAGCTCGACCAATACTTCCCCGGAATCAGCGTCGGCGTATTCAGCGGCGTGGACGTGTCCGGTGTGCCACCGCTGATCGCGTTCTTTATCGCGCAGATCATTTGGCTCATCACAGCGTTTCTAGCGAACGCGGTGATCGTCCTTTTCGAGTTCGCGTTCAACCTCGATTTGGTTAATGGGAACGGCACTCCCGGCTCGGGTGCGCTCACCCCTGTAGCGAGCGCGATCCACAACCTCTACACCAGCACGTTCGGTGCGCCGTGGCTCATAGCCGCGATCGTGCTCGCGGGCTGCTGGGCAATGTGGAAGGCACTCGTGCAACGCCGCTACACCGAGACGGCCGGTGCGCTCGCCGTGTCCCTTTTGTATTGCGTGCTCGCGATCGGGATCGTCACACAGCCCCAGCGGACGATAGCCCCGGCGAGCAAGCTCTCAAACCAACTATCGACGGCGCTGCTATCGCTCACCAACCAAGGGAGCATCGGCAACGAACAGCAGGCGAAGACCGACGCGAGTAACCAGCTCTTTTCGTTCTTGGTGCTCGACCCGTGGACCGTCCTTGAGTTCGGCGGGATCGAGCATTGCACCAACAGCAGCGGCCACTCGGTCGCTGTCCGCCCACTGAGTAGCAATCCGGGGCAGGATACGCAGCTCGCCTCCCAGCTCGAAAACGGCACAGAAGTCGGGGCGCAGGGCAAGACGTGCATCAACAACCGCGACAAGTACGCCTCGCATTTCCTCGCCTATCCCTTTCAGTCAAAGGAACGCAATAGCGAGCACGAAGCCCTAGAAAAGGGTGACACCGGGGATCTTCCCAGCTCCGACCCCGGCAAGAGCGACGGCAGTTACAAGCTCGGCAAGGCCGACGAGCCCGCCGCCGAAGCGATGGGCAAGAACGGCCAGTACCAAAGGCTGCTGCTGTCGATCGTGATCCTGCTCGGCGAGATCGGCGCGTTCCTTTTGTTGGGGGCGCTCGCGCTCGGGGTGATCGTCTCGCAACTGCTGTTGCTGCTGTTGCTGTCGTTCGCTCCGGTCGCGTTGCTGATCGGGATATTCCCCGGACGCGGACACGACTTCTTTAGAGCATGGCTGGCGAAGCTCGCAGGCTACCTCGCGCGGAAGGTGATTTGCAGCCTGATTCTCGCGGTAACGCTCGCCGTCTGCCAAGCCCTCGCAGACGCGACCTCGAACCTCGGATGGCTGCTCGCGTTCGCATTGCAAGCGACGTTCCTGTGGATGGTGTTCGTGCAGCGCGAGCGGCTGACCACGGACCTACTCAAGGCAACCGTCGGCCCGTCCGCCGCTTACGACAAGACGAACCGCCTACAGACCCTCTACTACAGCACCCGCCTCGCGCAGATAGCCCGACGAGCCAAATCGTCGTCGGGCGGATCGTCGGGCGGCTCGTCGTCTTCGCCGCCGTCGTCTGCGGGTGAGGCCGCGTCCGAGTCCGCCGCCGAGGCACCGCCAGCCGCTTGATCGTCAACACCGACCGACACCGGAGGAACCCGCATGAGCTTTCGCATCGAACACAGAGACCCGCTCACTCTTTTGTGTGAGCTGCCCGAAGGGTGGGCGCAAACGTGCGTCACGACCCCAAGGCGTGACATGCCCGTCGCGCACCTGATCGCTGTACTCGATGAGGTTCACCGGGTACTACGCGACGACGGGACGCTTTGGCTCGCGCTGACGAGGGGAGGCAACTCCCACGAGTTCACACAAGCACTCAAAGACACCCGCTGGCTGCAACCCGCGACGGTGGTCCCGAGCGAGCTATTGCTGCTGACCAAGCAGCCCGAGTTCAGCCTTCACCCGCCACACCCAGCGCCCGCGAGCTTCGGAGCGCAGAGCCTGCTTTGTCCTCGCTACCCGGTCGCGCAGCGGCCAGGGCGCCGCTGTCAGCGTTGCCCCGTGCCGCGTCGTGGCTGGTGCGTCCCGTCACCAGGCGCGGCGGGGATACCGCCACGCGAGGTGATCGAGTGGTGCATCCTCGCGAGCACGGTCCCGTGCGCGTGCGCGGTGTGCGGCGCACCGTTCAAGCAGCCCGCCCGCTGCGGTGAGCGCTGGCGCTCGACCTGTACCCACAGAGTCGGGCGGGGTCGCTGTCTGGTCATTGATCCTTTCTGCGGCACCGGAGACACCGGCATCGTCGCTGTTAGGCGTGGCCGGCAGTACCTCGGCGCGGACTCCAACCCGGCGAACGTCGCCGCCGCTCGCGCACGCCTCACTCGGCTACAGGAGCGGGCTCGATGAGCACCGCCGGATGGATGCGTGCTCAGCGTGACCGGCCGATCGCCGAGCACGAGCGACGCGCGGCGATGGCCGTCGTCGTCGTGCTGCTCGCTGCTGCTGCGCTGCTGCTCACGCTCACCCAGCCGGTAAGCCAAGCCCGTCACCTCACCCCGAGTATCGAGCTGGGGCACGAGGGCGCCCCGACAGTCAGCGATCCGGGCGTGCTCATTCCCGAAGCGCGGCGGAGCGCCGAGCGGTTCCTTGCCGGCTATCTCGGCTATGCCTACGGGCACACCCCGGCGAGCCGGATCGAGGGCGCGAGTCGGTCGCTGATCCAGTCGTTTGAGGCGCAGCCCTCGCGTGTACCGCCGGCAGCACGAGTACGCCGGCCGCGAGTCGTATCGCTGCAACTGAGTGTGGTCCCGGCGGGCACGGTCGCGGTGAGCGCGGTCGTGAACGATGGCGGGCTGATCGACTACACGGTCGGGCTGACCCTCGCCCGCGAGGGCGGGCAACTGCTCGTCACCGGCCTGGAAGGCGCGTGATGCGGCGCCGGATGCTTTGGTGGCTGCTGGCCGGCGCGGGCGCCACGGGCTTCGTGCTGCTCGCGATCTTCGCTATCGCGGTCGCTGTCCTCGGTGCGAGCTTCACCGGCTGTCAGCCGAGCGATGAACCGGCGCTCGCTGCTACCGGGCCGACACCTTCCGCCTACGCGCTCCAGAGCATCCCGCCCGAACGGCTGCGCCTCTATCAGCAGGCCGGCAGCAAGTTCGACATCGACTGGTCATTTCTCGCCAGCATTGGGGCGCAGGAGTGCGGCAACGGCGAGTGCGCCGGCACCAACAGCTCAGGGTGCGCCGGACCTATGCAGATCGCCTACGTCCGGGGCAGCGCTTGCAGCCCCGGCGCCACCCCGACGTTGTGGGAACGCTACGGCGTCTCAGCGCACCCCGTCCAGGCACCGAACATCAACGATCCGGCGGACGCGATCTACACCGCCGCGAGGATTCTGCGCGAAGACATGGGCGCCCCGCCGACCGGCGGCACCTACGCGGAATATCGCCAGGCGGCTTGCCGCTACTACGGCGCGTGCTCCGACGCGACGGTCAGCTACGCCGATGAGGTGATGGCTCGCGACGTGCAATACGGCTTCACCGGCACCGGGGCACCAACCGCCACAAGCCCGCCGCTCGCACAGCCCGTCTCGACTAGCCAGTGCAGCGCGAGCACGCTCACGCCCGAAGCTGCAAGCAGCTCGCAGATCGTCCGGGTCGCGGAAAGCCAGCTCGGCCAAGGCGAGCACCCCGAAGGCTCCAACTGCACGATCTACGGGCCGTGCGAGGAGTGGTGCTCGCTGTTCGCAGCATGGGTTTGGCAGCACGCCGGAGTGCCGCTCCCCGGCTCCACCGCCCTCTACGGATACTCCGGGTCGCTCTACACCTGGACCCGAGAACACGGCGGTCGTGTCCTGCCACCGACAGCGACCCCGGCGCCCGGCGATGCCGTGTTCTACGGGAACGGGCCGAGCGAAAGCGCGCACGTCGGGATCGTCCAGCACGTCTACCCCGATGGACAAATCTCCACGATCGAGGGCAACTACGCAAACCACGTGAATCACATCGGGCCGTTCCTGCCCGCCCAAGCAACCAACGCGGGCGAGACAGCACCGATCTACGGATACGCCCAGCCGCCCGCCCCCGGCAGCAAAGGAAACGGCGCGTGAGCCCCGCCGGGCGCCCATCTCGACGGTTCGCACAGTGGTTCGCGCTGTGGTTCGTGCTGCGGTACGCGCTGCGGTTCACCCCCCGACCGGAGCCGAAGCCGGGTTTGCGGCTCTGTGGTGCGGGATTGCGCTGCTTGGCGTTTTTCGACATCTCTATCTGTGCCGGTAACTTCCTGTGACTCGCCGCCCTCAACAGGACGCTCGGCCGCTGGTTGCTGTTGTCGGGGTGCTGATGCTGCTGGCGCTGTTGCGTAGCCGTGAGCTGCTGCCCGCATGGTTCGCTCAGCACGCCGAAGTGCTCACCGTGTACCTAGCGGTCCCGGCGATCGTGGTGCTGCTAGCGGCGCTCACGTGTCGTGTCGTCGTGACTCGTCGTGCGCTTTCCCGGCGTGTGCGGCTCGTGGTACTCGCCCCCGACAGCTTCGCGCCGACGCTCGACGGTGTACTCCGCTGCGCCGCCCAGCTCTCCCGCGTCCGGCGGCTCGTCGGCGGCTGGCTCGATCCCCGCGCCAGCGCCGTGCGCGTGTTGCTCGACGCACGCGACGGTGCGATGCGCTACTCGCTGGTGGTGCCCGAGCGTGCCCTCCCTGCGATCCGCTCAGCGCTCAGCAACTACGACCGAGTACAGGTCCGCCGCGCCGCCCCCGAGCCGCCGCTGAGCCAGGAGGGGTGTGTGCTGCGAGCCGAGCTGCGACTGGCGCGGCCGAGCAGCGAGCCGCTGGCGCACCTCGCGCTCGACCCCGATCCGCTTCAGAGCTTTGCCAGGTCGCTCGCCGCGATGCACCCCGAGCGCGAGCGCGGCCAGGTCGCCGTCGATCTTCTGCCATGCACCGCCGGGGCACGACGCCGGCTGCGACGAACGCTGCTCAGACAAGCCCGCCGCACGAACACCATCGCTCCCTACGCGAGCGGCGGCGGCATCCTCGACGTGCTCGCCGGTGGTGGGCGCCAGACTGGCCGGCAGCCAGCGGCCGATGTCGTGGAGCAGCGCGCGGAGCGCGAGCAGATCGCCGCGAAGGTGTTGCAGAACGAGCCCCTGTTTCACCTACAGGTTCTCGTGCGCTGCCAAGCGCCCGTGAAGGGCATCGCCACCGAACGGCTGCAAGGGCTACTCGGATGCTTCGACGCCTGGGCAGCCGCCAACTCATTCCGCGTCGTCGGTGTGCGGCTGCTCGGGCTCGCGTTCCTCGGCGCAGATTTGCCGGGCCGGCGCTCGTGGTTTGACAGGCGAATCGACACCGGCCTGTTCCGCCCGGCCCGCCAAGGCATCGTCGGTGCCCGCGAGGTCGCCGGGTTCCTCAAGCCCCCGACGATCAACTGCGCGGCACCGGACGTGCTGCGCCTCGGCGCAGCGGTCTACCCGCCGCCCCGAGGCCTGCCCGAGTACACCGGGCAGCGCGACGTGCTGCCCCTCGGCCGCGTGAGCAGCGAGCAAGGACAGCGGATCGTCGGACTGCGGCTCGCGGACACGTTCTTTACCTACACCGCCGGCCGCAGCCGGTGGGGGAAGACCGAGCTTGCGATCACCCAATTCTTGAGCCTGGTCCGCTCCGGGCACGGCGGCATGTTCCTCGACCCGCACGAGGACGCAATCCGCAGGATCAAGAGCTGCCTCACCGAGCCCGAGCTAGCCGAGCGGATTGTCGAGCTTGACCTAGTTGGCACCCGCTCACGCGAGGGGCAGCCCGGCTGGAACCTGCTCGCCGCACGCGGCCTCTCCGATGACGCGCGGGAGCGGCGCGTGGAGGCGATCGTGGATTCGTTCGCCTCGGCTCTCCAGTGGGGCGAGCGAAACAACCGGGCGCTCACCCTCACGACACAGGCGACCGCCGCGCTGATCGAGCTATCGACCGTCCTGCCCGCCGAGCTTGCACCGACGATCTTTCAGATACCCACGCTGCTCGGCAATCCCGAGTGGCTAGAGGCGATCCTGCCGTACCTCTCGGTCCCGCGCCGCCAGTTCTTCTCAGAGCGGTTCCCAAGGATGGCCGAAGAGGCCATCACCCCCGTCACGAACCTGATCGACCGGCTGCGCTCCTCCACGCAGCTCGCCGCCTTGCTCGGCTCACAGCAATCCACCTATGACATCGCCAAGGCGATGAACGAAGGGCGGATCGTGCTCGCGTGCCCCGGTGCCGGCGGCGCCCGCGACCGGCTCATGGCGAACCTCTTGGTGTTCGACCTGCTGCACGCCGCGAAGGGCCGCGCTCATATACCGCCAGCCCAGCGCCGCGAGTTCTACGTCTTCCTTGATGAGGTCCAGACATACGACGGCGCATCGTCGGGGAACCTCGCCGCGCTGCTGGAGCAGACAGCGAAGTACGGGGTCCGCGCGACCCTCCTAAATCAGAACCCCGAGCGGCTGACACAAGCGACGCTAAACGCGCTGACTACCAACCGCTCGCACCTGATCGCGACCGCCTTGAACGCGCACGCCGCCGCGCTGATCGCCCGCGAGTGGGCCTCAGACCCACCCGCCAACGCGATCACCGGGCTACCCCGCTGGACGTTCATCGCGCAAGCCACCCATCACGGCGGGCTGACCCGGCCGTTCCTGTTCGAGAACCTTGCCGTCACCGACCTGTTCCCCGACGCCTACCGGCCCGAGCAAGTCCCGACCATCCAGCCCACGATCGACAAAGCGTCCGGTCGCGTCAACTCGGAAGACACGATCCGGGCGCTGGACACCCTCGACGAGCGCATCCGCGCGCACCTCACGAGCAAAGCCGACAGCAAGGCCGCCGAGGTCACGACACCGGAGCGCTCGGCAATGCCGAAGCTCCCCGACCCCGAGGACAGCGAATGACCGGAACAGCGCACCCCGAGCTGCGAGCGCTCCCGGCCGTCGCTGTCGAAGTGCTCGAAAGCCTGCACCAGCACCGGGTACTCACGGCGCGGCAGGTACACGCCCTGCACACTCCTGACGCTTCTCTGCGGTGGGCGCAACGCATCCTCACCCGCCTTCACAGGCGCGGGCTGACCGAGCACGCCGCTGGGCCGCACGGCCTAGCGCTGTGGTTTCTCACCGCCCCCGGCGCTGAGACGATCCAAGCGGCCGGGACGCTCGCTGAGCCCCGGCGGCGTCTCACTACCCCGGCACAAGCGGCAGGCCCGTTGCGGGCTCACACCCTCGCGGTGAACGACACCGGGATCGCGTTCGTGAAAGCTGCACGCGAGCACGCTGGCGATAGCTGCGGCTCGCTGTCGTGGCGGCATGAGATCGCGCACCCCTACACCGCCGGGCGTAGCCGCCACGGCGCTCACCTGCTGATCGCAGACGCGCTGCTCTCCTACCTGCAAGCCGCACCAGACGAGTCGCTGATCCTTCACCAGCGGTTCATCGAGCTTGACCGAGGGACGATCCCGCCCGACCATCTCGCCGCAAAGCTCGCCCGCTACGCGCAGCTTCGCCACTACGCCACCACCAAGGACACCCCGGAGGGGCCGCTGTGGCGGGCCTACTACCGCACGTTTCCCCCAGTGCTCGTGGTGCTCGCCGACCAAACACCAGCGGCGGCGCGAAGGCGCGTGCAGAAGACGATCGCGCTGTACCGCTCAGACCCCTCACAAGCACGCTACGGGACCGTACCTATCGCCTTCACGGCGCTCCCCGAGCTGACGGCACGCGGCCCATTCGCACCCATCTTCATCCCCGCTGACCAGCCCGACCACTACACGGACTGGCTCGACACCACCCCTACCAAAACCGTTGAAAGGTGAACACAGATGCAACCGCAGACCTCAATCACACGCCCGCTCACAACCCGCCGCGCACCCGACCAAGGCTGCCCCGCGACACCATCCGCGCCGCCGCGACGACGACGGGTAAGGCGCCGTGGGCCATACCGGACATCGAATCTGCCGCTCGCGGTGTGGCCGTGCGCGCAGACGACGAGCCAGTGGCAGCGCCACGGCCGCTACCTCCCCGAGTCAAACCGGCACCCCGGCAAGATGCTCCCCGCGCTCGCGCGCCGGGCAGTCGAGGCATACAGCGACCCCGGCGACCTCATCCTCGACCCGATGTGCGGGATCGGCACAACACTCGTGGAGGCAATCCATGCGGACCGCCGCGCACTCGGCGTCGAGCTAGAGCCCAGGTGGGCGAAGCTCGCCCGCGCGAACATCGAGCACGCACACCACCAAGGCGCCAGCTCTCCCGCGCGTGTCATCGAAGGTGACGCCCGGCGCCTGCCTCACCTCCTCGCCACACACGAGCCGACGCTCCACGGACAAGTCGGGCTGATCGTGACCTCGCCGCCCTACGGCTGCCAACTCGCGGACGTAGCCACCGAGAACATTCTCACCGGCACGGGGTCGATGCGCCGCGAGGACACCACCAACTACAGCCCCGACCGGAGCAACCTCGGACACGCTCGCGGTGACGCCTACCTCGCCTCGATGGCTGACGTGTACGCAGCCTGCGCCGCCGTGCTCAGGCCCGGCGGATTCCTTGTGCTCGTCACCAAGGACATGCGCTCCGGTGGCGCCCTGCGCAACCTCTCAGGCGACACGATCACACTCTGCGAAGGCCTCGGGCTGCGCTACTGGCAGCGCATCATTGGGCTACTCGGGACGCTCCGCGATAGCGAGCTAGTCATGCGCCCGTCGTTCTGGCAGGTGCTCAACGTCCGTCGCGCACGCGCGCTCGGGGAGCGCACTCATGTAGTCGCGCACGAGGACGTGCTGGTCTTCCGCAAGCCCGAAACGGGCACGCAAACAGCCAGCAGAAAGGCGGCGTGAAGCGATGGCCACCACGCGAAAAGCAGTCTCCAAAACCCCGCGAAAGCCGCGCCGGGACAGCCATCCGGCGACCCGCTCGGCGGCGCCTTCCGGGCGCTTGAGATCACGGCCATGTTCTGCTCTGATCAAACCCGATGAAACACCACGAAACCGCGCAGCTTCAAGCTGGAAACCGGCAGCAGGCGACCCGCTGGAAGGGGCACCGATCGTCGTGTCCGTCGAGTACACCAAGCCCGGCAGTCCGCTCGATGAGCACTTGCGCCGCGAGCAAACCCGCGCGCTGCTCGACCTGCTGGCCGATCACGCACGCCGCCAGAGAAGCCGAGGGAGCCAACCTTGACCACTAGCGACATCACCACCACCGTTACCGGGTCAGCCGCTCGCGCCCTGCTCACGCGAGCCCGATTCACTCAAGACCAGCGAGGCCGGTGGAACACGCCGGACGGCCGCTGGACGTGGGCGACCGACGAGGCGCTGACATGGGCGCTCGTCACGCTCGCCGAGGACGACGACAACCCCCAGCAAGGAGGCAATCAATGACGCGGTTCGCATGGTACGGGCGGCTGTCCACCAAGGACAAGCAAGACCCGACAATCTCTTTCCCCTCCCAGCGCAACGAATGCGAGCGCAAGGCCGTCGAGCTTGGCGGGCGAATCGTCTGCGACTTCACCGACCAAGAAACGGGCCGGCGCGATGATCGCGTAGCGTGGAGCGAACTCATACGCGAGGCACGCGAGCGAGACACGCGCCGCTTCGACAGCGTGGTCATCTACTCAACCTCGCGCCTCTCGCGCGACCTATTCCACGCGCTCGCGTTCGAGCGCGAGCTATCGCGCGCTGGGGTGCAGGTTTACTACTCGGTCGCCGCTGGGGACCAGACCAGCCCAGAGGGCCGGCTCATGCGCCATATGTTTCAGGCGCTTGACCAGTTCGAGGTCGAGAAGCTAGGCCGCGAGGTCCGTCGTGGTCAAACCGAGAACACCCGGCAGGGCTATCGCAACGGCGGCCGAGCACCCTACGGCTACCGACTACACCGCGAGCCGCACCCCGACCCGCGCCGTGCCCGATCCGGCGACCACAAGACACGCCTTGAGCCGGACCCCGAGCAGGCACCCGTCGTCGTGGAAATCTTCGAGCGGTATCTCGCCGGCTGGGGATTCAAGGAGATCACGAACCACCTCAACCGGCCCGGCGGCCCGCCGTCACCGCTGCACGTGGACTCAAAACGCAACACGGCCGGCAAGTGGTCAAAGAGCACCATCCGCTGCATCCTTGAGAACCCCGTCTACACCGGCCGGCTCTACTGGAACCGGCTCGACTTCCGGCAGTCAAAGCTCGGCGAGGGACCACTCGTGCGCCGCCCCGAAGAGGAGTGGGTGCAAGCAGATCGCCGTCACCCCGCGATCGTCACCGACGAGCAATTCCAGAAGGTGCAGGGCCACCACGCCCAGCGCGTAAGTACCGAGGGCTCCCGCCGCCGCAGCACTCAGCGCCGAAGCTACGCGCTGCGCGGGATCGTGCATTGCGCGACCGGACATAACCCGCTGCGGATGCACGGCAAGGAACGCAAGGGCATCACCTACTACGCCTGCTGCTACCGCATCGCCTACGGCGACACCGCCGCCGAAGCCCTCGGTCACGGCAAGTGGCAATACATGCGCGAGGACAACCTCGAACCCATCATCGACAAGTTCTTCGCGACCGACATCTTCGGCCCGCAGCGCGTTCGGCGTTTCCGCGAGCAGCACGCCGCGCTCACCCCGGCGCTCATGGATCAAGACGCGACCCAGCGCAAGCGGCTGACCGCCACCCTCGCGGACCTCGACCAGCGCATCGAACGGCAAGTCGCGGCCATCGAGTCTGGGGTCGATCCCGTGCTCGTGGGCGAGCGCATCCGATCACTCAAGGGCGAACGACAGCAATCCGAGACGGCGCTCGCGCAACTCGACCTCCTGCAACGCGAGCGGATCGGCCTCGATCTAGACGAGGCGTGCGCCGTACTCGACTCTCTCCCAGACCTCTCAAAGCCGCTCGCCAAAGCCGACCCGGAGCTACGCCGCAGCGTCTACGAAGCGTTCCAATTCGGCATCGAGCTAGACCGAAACAAGCCCGAGATACGACTGAAGGCGCTCGTATCGAGCGCCTTCAGCACAACCTCAGACCTTGACGACCTTGCGGGCATGGTCGCTAATGGGGTCATAGCGGGGGCGGGATTCGAACCCGCGACCTTCGGGTTATGAGATCGCGGAGGGCGGGTGAGGTACGGTGTGGATGCCCGTGTTTATTGGGGTTATGAGTGGTTCGCTCGGGCCGGTTTCGCTCAGATTGGAACGACGAATGGAACAATGGCGGACTCATCCTTGCCGGGGCGGTCCCTCGTCTACAGAGACAGAATGCGAGTCGGCTGACGAGATCCCCGCCTGGGCTACTCGCCCAGCGCTCTCCGTTCCGCCGCCTGCGCCAGTATCGCGTAGGCACCCACGAGCACGTCGGTGAGGTTACGATCCCCGACCTCGACCGGGGCGGGTCCGAGCTGGCGCAGCAGCGCGTCGGGTACCTCGCCGGCGAGCGGGCTCACGTGGAAGGCGTCCAGCTCAGGCCCGCAGGACCAGAATGAGTCGAGCACGGTGGTGGACAGTGGCGCGCCTGGTTCGGGCACGCTTGAGGCCCCGGCCGAGGTCGCACTCGTCTTGGCGCCGCGCCCGGCGGGCGCGCGCCGCTTGCGCAGGCTCTCCACGAGCTCGTCCTGATCGCGTCCTCTCCAGGTGAAGATCAGGAAGGGGTCCTCGTCAAAGCGCTCGGCGAGGATGTAGTAGGTGGCCGCGATGTGCTTGCACGGGTTCACCGCGTCTGGGCAGGTGCAGGTCGCGGTCAGCTCGCTCGGCGAGCGCGGGAATAACGACAGCTTGCACGAGTCGAAGAGCTCCTCGATGTCGTGGGGCATCTCGCCGGCGAGCAGCTTTGCGAGCGGCAACGCCTGCGCCGCCATCGCTTTCTCCGCCCGGCGCCACTGGCTCTCGGTGAGCGCCTTGTAACGGATGCGCACGCGATATGGCGAGTAGCGCGACCCCTGCACCTTCGCCAGCACCACCCCGTGCTCTACATCGAGCTCGACGACCTGGCCGGCACGGGCGTAGTTGCGTCCGCGCTTCAGCCGCGAGCCGACGCCGAAGGACTCGAGCAGCTCGATGAACCGCTGCGACCACCATGTCTCGCCGATCTCCCCGCGCCGGCTGCGCGCCTGGATGCCACCCTCCGCGGGCAGTGGCCGCGAGGGCTCATAGAAGGGATGATGGTCGAAGGAGGTCATCGTCAGTCCGCTACCGCGCCGGCCGAGAGCGTCACCAGCTCGCGCAGCTGGGACGTGTCGAGCTCGGTGATCCACGCCTCACCCGTGCCGACGATGCGGTCGGCGAGGTCCTTCTTGCGGTTGATCAGCGTGTCGATCCGCTCCTCGAGCGTGCCCACACACGTCAGCTTGCGCACCTGTACGTTCTTCTTCTGCCCGATCCGGAAAGCCCGGTCGGTCGCCTGGTCCTCGACCGCGGGGTTCCACCAGCGGTCGAAGTGGACCACGTGGTTGGCAGCGGTCAGGTTGAGCCCGATACCACCCGCCTTCAACGACAGCACGAACACCGCCGGCCCGTCCTCGGACTGAAACCGCCGCACCATCTCGTCGCGCGCGCTCCTCGAGGTGCCGCCGTGCAAGAACATGACCTCGCGGCCGAGGCGCTCCTGCAAATGGGTGCGCAGCATGTGCCCGAACTCGGTGAACTGGGTGAAGCAGAGCACGCGATCGCCCTCGGCGAGCGCTTCGGCGAGGATCTCCTCCAGGCGCGCGAGCTTGCCTGAGCGCCCAGCCAGATCAGAGCGATCCTTGAGCAGGTGCGCGGGGTGGTTGCAGACCTGCTTGAGCTTGATCAGCGCCGCGAGGATGATCCCGGAGCGCTCGATCCCTTCGGCCTGCGCCGCCTTTGCGAGCATCTCCTCGACGACTGCCTCGTAGAGGCTCGCCTGCTCCTTGGTGAGGTTACAGTCGACGCGCATCTCGATCTTCTCGGGCAGGTCGCCGATGATCTGCTTGTCGGTCTTCAGGCGGCGCAGGATGAACGGACCGGTCGCCTGGCGCAGCTGTGCGGTGGCGTGCTCGTCGCGGTAGCGTTCGATCGGCCTCGCGTAGCAGCGCTTGAACGTCGCGGCCGGACCCAGCAGCCCGGGATTGAGGAAGTCCATGATCGAGTGCAGCTCGGTCAGGCGGTTCTCGACCGGCGTGCCGGTGAGCGCGACGCGGTGACGTGCCGGCAATGAGCGAATAGCGCGCGTCTGCTTGGTGTCGATTGTCTTGATGTTCTGCGCCTCATCGAGCGCAATCCGCTCCCACTTCGTGGCGCCGAGCGTCTCGCGGTCGCGGGTCGCAAGCGCGTACGTCGTGATCACCAGATCGCTTGCGCGCGCCTCGCGCGCGAACTTTTTCTCCGTCAGCCGTTCGGGACCATGATGCACGTGCACGCGCAGGCTCGGCGCGAATCGCTGCGCCTCGCGCTCCCAGTTGCCCACCACCGACATCGGGCAGACCAGCAGCGTCGGGGCCAGGCGCTTGCGCCGAGGGTTGCCGGTGACGGTCTTGGTCTGTGATGCGGGCGTTCGAGTTGATCCATTTGACTGTCCCCCATTTCTCTGGCGCGCAGCGTGCTCGCGCTCGGCGAGCAACAGCGCCAGCAGCTGCACCGTCTTGCCAAGGCCCATGTCGTCCGCCAGGCACGCGCCGAGGCCAAGACTCGACAGGAACGACAGCCACGCAAGGCCGCGCTGCTGGTAGGGACGGAGCTCCCCGTCGAGCGTGGCCGGGGTGGGGACCTCCCGCAGCTTGCGCTCGACGCCCGTGCCGAGCAGCTCTTTCAGCCACCCGCCGGCCTCGATCTCGACAGGCAGCGAGTCGGTCTTTGTCTGGGCGCCGGCGCCCAGCTCGAGGCTCTCGCGGATCAGCTCGCCCGCCGGCGCCTGGCCCCGCTCGGCGCGACGCTCAAAGAAAGCCAGCGCCGCCTCGACATCCTCGGGACGCAGCACGATCCAGCGCCCGCGCGCCATCACCAGCGGCAGCTTCAGCGCCGCCAGCTCGCGCAGCTCCGCCAGCGTCAGCGTCGCGTCGCCGACCGCGATCCTCCACTGATATGCGCACAGGCCGTCCAAACCGAACAGCCCGCTGCCCTCCTCGATTTCATCGAACGGCTCCATCTTGAGACTGAGACGCAGCCGCTTGTTCCACCAGGGCGGCGCGAGCACGCCGAACCCGGCCTGCTCGAGCGCTGGAGCGGCGTCGCGCACGAACCCGATCGCCGCCTCCGGGGCCAGATCGACGCCTGTCGGGGCGGCCTCGCGCAGCGCTGGCTCAAGGCCCGGCCACAGTCGCAGCGCATGGCCGAGCCCGCCGAGCAGACGCTCCTGCGGGTCCGCCAGCCGGTGGCCGAGCGCCTTCAGCCCATCTCCGTTTGAGCGCCACACCTCCTCGGCTCCGATCAGCACGCTCGGATCGTCCTTCGCCTGGAGCAGGATCTCGACACGCCAATCCGCCGGCTCGTCGGGCTCGTCGGGCTCGCACAGGCGAAAGCAGGTCCGAAACATGCGGTGCTCCGCATACCGCTCTCCCGCCTGGCGCCACTCGTCGAGCTCCTCGGCCAGCACCGCCAGCTCTCGCTCGTGCGCATCGACCGCGACCGGGGCGGGGTCCGTCAACGCCGCCAGCCATGCATCGACGACAGGGAGCTTGCGCTTCGAGCGCCGGCCCGCTCGACGTCCCGTGAGGCCGTCGGCGAGAAAACTCCGCGCGCACGCATCGACGAACGTCCCGAGCAGATCGCCTACGACAGCCTCGGGCGCGTTGGGCTCCTCGGAGGAGGCGATCTCCGCCCGCACGAGCGGCGGCATCGCCGCGACCAGCATCCGCATGCGCTCTGAGTCCTCGGGATCGCCAGGCATCACGCGCCACCACGCGAGCGATCCCTCCTCGCGCCGTACCACTCCGGGGAGCAGGCGACCGCGCGCAACCAGCTCGAGCGCGAGCCTGCCCGCCTCGGCCAGAAACCGCAATGAATCGCCGAGTGCCACACCCTTGGGGTCAGGGGCGCCACCGGCATAGCCGGCGGCCGGCTGGCCAAGCAGCAGCTCGAGCGCGGCGGCCGGCCTCAGCCCGATCGCCGGAACCACCCACAGATCGAGCAGCTCTGGACTGCCGAGGCGCCCCTCCTCGTCTCTTCGCAAGAGCTGCGGAGAGTGCTGCGGACCCTCGTCGAAGGAAGGCAACATCAAGTGCAGCTCGCGTTCGAGGAAGGCATCGGGTTCGAGTGAAACCCCCAACGCCTCGAACGCTCCGGCAAGGTCCCGCACCGCGCAGGCAAACGGGTGCTTGCGCGCCCGCGGTTTCGCCGGCCTGCCCCCTCGACGTCTCTGCGCACGCGCCGGCGACTCCGAGTCCTCTCCCCACACGCACAGCTTCGAGTCCCGAGACCAGAGTCCGTGCAGGGCGATCACGAGCGCATCTTTGCGTGACGGACGGACGCCTCCTTCAGACCACCTTCGCAGCCAGAACGGCCGGCAGACCCGTTGCGCGCTGCTACTCCTCGTTGCCCAGCAGGCGTGCCGACCAGTCGCGTACGGTCGACACTTGCTCCCGCACGGCGGCGCGATCGAGCACTTCTTCGAACCTACCCTCATACCGCGCGGCGACCGCCCACGGCGTCAGCTCCTCAATCTGCTCCCGGCCCTCGGAGAGATCAATCCCGTGATGCTCCAGAAGAGAGGTGAGGTAGCCAATGCTGTGCGTTCGATCGTAGTCGATCTCGTGGAAGGCAAGCACGGCCTTCAGGCGCTTCTCGATCGCCTGCTGAGCGTGAAAGCCCAGCACGTCATCGGGCACGTCTGAGTCATCGAGCAGCCTGTCGAGAATTGACTCGTCCCCTTCGGCCTTGCGCACCAGCAGCAGCGCCAGCTCGCGCGCTTCAGGACTCGGCGACGACACGGCCCTGGCTCATAGCCTCGTGAATCATCGTGCCCTTGACCGACTCCCACTTCCGCACATGCTGCTCGCTGGCTACCACGACATCGGCCGGGATCAAGAGCCGCCCGAGAATCCTTCCCAGACGCACCATCTCCCCAAAGCGATCGTCGACCTCCCGCTCGATTACCAAGAAATCGAAGTCGCTTCGATCGTCCCCATCGCCGCGGGCGCGCGATCCGAACAGGATCACCTTGGCCGGGGGTGCTGTCGCCTCAATCAGCGCTCGCCCGGCGCGCTCAATCGTCACCCCGTCTGCTGTGGCGCTCATCGTGCTTGCTCCTGCGTTGGGCTGCTTTCCGGGACAGACGACGGGGTTGTGCTGAAGGCCCGCTCGACCAGCTGCGCTCCGTTGGTCGGGTCGGGGGCGTAGTGGCGGTAGATCTCGGTCGTCTTGGCGTCGGCGTGGCCCATCCACTCCTGGATCGCGCGCAGCGGCGCGCCGGCGGCCGCCATTTGTGTGCCGAACGTGTGGCGCAGCTCGTGGAAGGTGATCTCACGCACACCCGCTCGTGTGATGGTCTCGCGGAAGCGCTTTCGCATCTTCGACGGGTCGAGCACGTTGCCGGTATGGGGATGGCAGAAGACGAGATCGTCATCTGTGCGGTAGGCCGAGCGCTGGGAGTGAAGCTCTAGCTCTCGTGCCAGACGGTCGGCCATCGGCACCGAGCGTCCCTCGTGTGACTTAGGGCTGTCGAACTTCCCGCGGGTGAAGTTGTCGGCGACCCGCACCCGGCCCGCCAGCCAATCGACGTCCATCCACTTCAGCGCCAGCAGCTCCCCTTGGCGCAGGCCGGTCAGGGCGGCGGCCAGGTAGAGCGGTCGCTCGACGGCGCCCAGCGAGTCGTCGGGGACCGCGTCTATGAGCTCGTCGAGCTCGCGGGGTTGCAGGAAGCGAATGCGCCGGTGCGGCGAGCGGGCCTTCTTGGGGCGATCTACGTGCGCGACCGGATTGGTCAGGACCCAGCCGCGCTTGAGCGAGAATGCGAAGACGCCGTGCAGGAAGTTCAGGTGGTTCTGGACCGTCTTGCTCGACAGGCCGTCCGCGCGCTTGCGCTTGAGGTAGGAGGCGACCCTGGCCGGGTCGATCCTGTCGATCGGCGTATCGCCGAAGAATCCTTCGAGGTGTCCACGTAGGTAGCCGCGGTAGTCCTGAATCGTCGAGCGCTTGCGATCCATCACGTGCTCCAGGTGATCGATGTAGAGCGCGCCGGCGTCGGCGAGGGTCTTACGCTCGGCGGTGGCGAGCACGAGGTCGTGGTCGATCCGCTTGCGAAGCTCGCGCTCGGCCTGAACCCGCGTCAGGCCGCTTGTGCTGCCTTGTGAGCGCTTGGGACCGATCTTGCGCTGGACTCGCCTAGTCCCGGCTCGCCAGGAGCCGTACCAGCTCTCCGTGCCAGTCTTGTCCTTGTAGACGAAGAGACGACCGCTGCCGTAGGAGCGCTTAGCCATGACCGCCCGATTGTAGGCGGCGTGGCGGCCGGCGAGCATCGGTGGCGAGGCCGAGCGAGACCGGGGATGCTGCGCAGGGCGCATGGGCAGCTCAGGCGTGGATGTTGTCGGCCAGCCACTCCTCCAGTATTCGTTGGGTGAAGCGGATGTGCCGACCGACCCGTACGCATGGAAGACGACGAGCCCGCACGGCTTCATATATCCAGCTCGTCTTCACGGAGAGCAGCCGGGCTGCCTCCTCCGGGCGTAGCAGTGGGTCTTGCAGCCGCGCATTCGATGGAGCGGGGACGGACGACTCGTTTGTCGACTTCGTGACGGGTGTCATGCTGTTCCCTTCGGAAGCTCTTGGTTTGTTTGTGCTGTCTTGGTTAATGACCGCCACGCGCGCAAAACGGCCATGTAGTTTCTTCAGGGCCTGTTGGGGCCCTGTGGAAAGCGGGCTCGCCGCCGCGTAGCGAAGCCCGTAGGGCGTAGCGAAGCGGCGGCGATGCAGTGGCGTCCGGTGGCCCGTCGAGGGTGTGGCAGACGGCGGGATGACTCGATTAAAACGGCTGGCCCCAGCTGGGTGCCCTACGTTGGATTTGTCTCCCGTCGCCTGCCACGGACGCCGCCATGACTTCATAGAAGCGTGCTGCTTGCTCGACATGGCTTTGTCTGGCGGCCTCCACATCACCAGCGCCAACCAGCAACAAAGGAGACCGGAAAATGATGATCGCAGTAGGCGTGGACACCCACAAGCACCAGCACCTCGCCGTCGCCGTAGACGCTCTCGGACAGCTCCTCGCCGAGATCACGATCACCGCGACTCTCGCCGGCTACCGCGAGCTACTCGCATGGCTCGCCGCACTCGAGGGAGAGATCCGTGTCGGGATCGAGGGCGCCGGCAGCTACGGCGCGGGCCTATGCGAATACCTCCAGGACAACGACATCACCGTGTTCGAGGTCGAACGGCCACGGCGCCGCGAGCGACGCACCGGGAAGTCCGACCGGCTCGATGCGCTGCTGGCCGCAAAGAAGGTGCTTGCCGATGATGGGCTCTCCACGCCAAGGGGGCACGGCAAGCGCCTGGCGCTGCAGATGCTGCTCGTCGCTTACCGCTCCGTCATCAGCGAGCGCTCACGGCTCTATAACCAGCTGCAGGCCCTCCACGTCGGAGCACCAGCGACGCTCAGGGAAAGGGTCGGGCCCGCGAAGAACGGCGCGAAACTCGCACAGCGACTCACCGGGATGCGGACCCGCCCGAACGCAAGCCTGCAAGAGAACACCACCCTCCAAGTACTCCGCGACCTCGCCAACCGCACCCGCGCGCTCGACCAGCAAGCCCAGGACTACACCCGTCAGATCGACGCGCTCACGCGCGAGCTTGCACCCGCGCTGATGGACGAACCCGGCGTCGGGCCGATCTGCGCGGCGAAGCTGATCGCGTTCAACCCAGCACGCTTCAAGAGCGAGGCGGCGTTCGCGCGAGCTAACGGCACCGCCCCACAACCCGCGTCATCCGGCAAAACCATCCGCCACCGCCTCAGCCGCGGAGGCGACCGGCAAATCAACACCGCGATCTACACGATCGCGCTCTCACGCTCCGTCCACCACGCCCCAAGCCGCGCCTACATCCAACGCCGAATCGACGAAGGCAAGACCAAGCGAGAGGCCATCAGATCCCTCAAGCGATACCTCTCCCGCGACCTCTACCAACACTTCTCGAAAACACCCTTGACAACATAGAAGCATCCAACGAGTTTTGCGCGTAATGTCCGCCAGCGCCCGCGACGTGATCTTGCGCGCTCTCAACAGGCCCGTCCGATGCTCGTCTGCGATCGCGCCCTGCCGTCTCGCGGCCCCTGCCGATGTCGGCCGGTCGCCCGCTCGCGCTGCGCTTCAACTGCCTTCACAGACTACGGGTATGTAATACCGCCGAGGCTGTTGTCCGGTCGTGTTCGTAGGGTCGTTTGACTAGGACAGGGGCCTTGTGGGAAGACGCAATGGTGGGGCAGGCCGTCGTGCATTTGGGCTGCGAGCCCGTCAATGACTATATGGCCGCCCCTGCGACTCGCCTGGTTGGGCTGAGAGCCCGAATCCGTATTTGTCGCTTGCCCGCCGCGCCTTCCAGTTCTGAGTTCGATGTTCGTGGAAGGGAGCGAAAATTGCGGTATTTCGGTGTTGATGTTCACCTGGAGTTCTGCGAGGTCGCGGTCGCCGAGGGCGGCAAGGTCTCGCAGGTCGGGCGGATCGCGAGCACTCCGGAGGCGATCAGGGAGTTCGCGGCGGGTCTCGGCAGCGAGGACCAAGTCGCGCTGGACGCGAGCGGCAGCGTGATGGCGATCGCGAGGATCTTGCGAGAAAGCAACGTTGGCCGTGTCGTGGTTTCTGATGCGGCGCAGACGCGTGCGATCTCGCACGCGCGGGTGAAGTCCGATCGTTTCGACGCGGCGATGCTCGCGCGGCTGCTCTCCTCAGGGATGCTCAGCGAGGTGTGGGTGCCGGACGAGGCAACGCTCGCGTTGCGCCGGCGTGTCGCTCGCCGCGCGGCGCTGGTGCGGGCGCGCACCCGAACCAAGAACCAGGTGCACGGTGTCGTGATGCGCTGTCTGCTCGGCCGCCCGCCTGTGAGCGACCTGTTCGGCCGCAAGGGCCGCGTCTGGCTTTCAGAGCAGCAGCTCCCCGAGGAGGAGGCCGAGACGGTGCAGGGTTGCCTGCGCCAGATCGACTTCCTCAACGGCGAGATCGCCCAGCTCGACCAGAAGATCGCAGAGCAGGCTCTCGCGTGGCCGGGGCTGTGCAGGCTGTTGACGATCCCGGGTGTGGACATCGGAACCGCGGCGGCGGTGATCGCGGCCGTCGGGGACATCTCCCGCTTCCCGAGCGCTGGCCAGCTCGTCGCCTACCTGGGGTTGGACCCGAAGGTCCGCCAGTCTGGCTCAGAGCCCGCGCGTTATGGGCACATCTCAAAGCGCGGCAACGCGCAGGCCCGCTCGATGCTGGTCGAGGCGGCATGGATCGCGATCCGCAGCCCCGGCCCGCTCAGAGCGTTCGGTGAGCGCGTCCGTGCCCGCCGCGGCGCCCAGGTCGCAGCTGTCGCTGTCGCGCGCAAGCTCGTGGTGCTGTGCTGGCAGCTGCTCAGCAAGGACGAGGACTACGCGTTCGCGCGCCCATCGCTGACGCGCCAGAAGACACGGCGGCTGGAACTGACCGCCGGTGCGTCACACCTGCCACGCCGTCACGACGGGCTGACCGTTTCCCCGACCACAGGGCAACGCGCGGCGGAGCGTGAGCTGCAAGCCCAGGCAGAGCTTGCCTACCGGCGCCTGGTCGCTGACTGGCGCGCGGCAGCACCGAAGAAAGATGGTGCGGGCGCGACACCGGGGCGCGCATCTTCTCATAGGCCCTCGAAGGGCAAAGCCGCGCGGCAGGCCACAAGCCCCTGACGCCTGCGCTTCGCTCACGTCAGTCACCCGCACCACCACACATCATCGCACCCCACAGCACCCGACGCGACGGCCCTGCCGTCGACGCGTCTCCCTGCGCCACGAGCAGGCCCCGACGCAACAGAACGGCCGTATAGACCAGATGCACAGCCCTCCGGGCGCTGTGCGATCACCGTGCCACCCACGACCCGGCCAGCGCCCAAGGCGGGGGCGGCAACGCTCCCGCGCACACAGGTGGGCCAACGATCAAAGCGCCGCACCCAAGGCCGCCCGATGGGCGGCCAATCCCCATTATCTGCCGCACAAAGCGCCACCGCCGCCGGCGTCAAGGCCAAGCCCTACCGGGCGGCCTACGGCCGGCCTTGACCCCGGCTCCCCCACCACCCCAGGCGTCCCACCGGCCGATACCTCCAAAGAAAATCACGGCCCAAACCCTTGACTTTTCATCCAAACATGCACGGCCGTGCCGCGGCACAGCGAGCGCTGTGCGAATTGCTTGGCCGGTTTGGCGCGCTGAGGGTCATCACCCATGTGATGACCGCAGCGAGCATAGGTGCGTCCCGGAGCGGCGGGTACGCACGCTACCTGGAGAGCAAGACCGTGGAGCCCGAGCGCGGGGACTACTACCTGACCCCCGATGGGGAGATGGCGCAGGCCCCCGGCCGCTGGCTGGCCGATGCCGAGACCCTGGAGAGGCTCGGAGTTCAGGCCGGCGAGCCGCTGGACGGCGCAGACTTCGTCGCGCTAATGGAGGGCCGTCACCCTGGCACCGGCCGGTGGCTACGCCCGGAGGGCGCCGGCGGCGGACGGGGCGGCGGGATCGACGTGACGTTCAGCGCCCCGAAGTCCGTCTCGACGGTGTGGGCGCTCGGCGACCCGTGGCAGCGCGAGCAGATCGAGCAGGCCCACGCAAGAGCGGTCGAGCAGACAATCCGGCACCTGCGAGAGCACGTGCCCGTCGTGCGGCGCCGCTACAGCGGCCAGGTCGTAGAGGAACACGCCAAGGACGTGATCTCGACCGAGTACCGGCACACCACTGCCCGCGGCGTCTCGGGCGCCCAGGCCCCGGACCCGCAGCTGCACAGCCATGTCGTCATCACCGGTGCGGTCCGCGACGACGAGCGGATTGTGGCGGTCGCCTCGCGGCCGATCTTCCGCTCCGCGCGGGAGCTGGGCGCGTTCTACCGCTCCGCGCTCGCTGACGAGCTCGTGCGGGAGGGATATGCGATCGAGCAGGGCACTGGCAGGGATGGCCGGTACTTCGAGATTGCCGGTGTCCCCCGAGAGTTGTGTGAGGCGTTCTCCGGTCGCTCGCGTGAGGTTGCACGCGCGGCGGAGCGCTTCCGTGCCCGCTACGGCCGAGCACCCGAACGCGGCGAGCTTCGCAACCTCGCACTCGAGAACCGCAGAGCGAAGGAGCTGACCACGCGCTCGGACCTACAACGAGCATGGGTCAAGACCGGCCGCTATCACGGGTTCGGCCCCGACGAGGCCGTGCGGCTGATCGGCGCATCGGAGCGCCCAACGGCCGAGCGCAAGATCGAGGATCGCGTCGAGGCGAAGCTGACCGAGCAGCGCGCCGTCTTCCAGGAGGGCGACCTACGCGCGGTAGTGCTGGAGCAGGCCGCCGGAGAGATGACATCGGACGAAGCGCTTGCCATAGCGCGGGAGATGGTCCGCGACCGGCGCGTGCTGACTCTTGAGGGCGGGCGGATGACCACCCTGGCGGTTCGCGCCCAGGAGCAGGCGATCGAGCGCCGCGCCGCACAGCTCGCCCAGCCCGCGGGCCGGGACGTCGGCGACGTTGCACGTGATAACGCTGCCCGTGAGGCAGCCGAGCGCATCGGCGGACCGCTCAGCCCCGAGCAACACCACGCGCTCGCAGTCCTCACCGGTCCCGAGCGTGCCGCGGTCCTCGTCGGCCCGGCCGGGACCGGCAAGGGTGTGGTGATCGACGCCGCCGCCCGCGCGGAGCAGGCCGCCGGGAGAGACGATCGGGATCGCGGTGTCGGGCTCCACCGCCGAGCGGCTCGGCGCGGACAGCCCCGCGCTGGCCGGGCAGACACTCACTCTGGACTCGCTGGTCGCCCGCGCGAACACGGGGGCCATCCACGTCGGCAGGGACACGGCAGTAATCCTGGACGAGGCGGGGATGGTCGACCACAAGCGCCTCGACGCCCTGACCGGGCTCGTGGAGCGCTCCGGGGCAAAGCTGGTCGCTGTCGGCGACGGCAAGCAGCTCCCCTCGATCGGCCCCGGCGGCATGTTCGACCGGCTCGCCCGCCACGCCCCGACCGTTGAGCTGGCCGACATCCACCGCACCAAGAACCCTGCCGACCAGCGCGCGTGGCAAGCACTACGCGCGGGAGAACCAGAGCGCGCGATGGCACACTACGCCTCACGCGGCCAGCTGCACCTCTCAGACACCCGCGACCAAGCGGCAGAGCAAGCCGTACAAACATGGGCCACGCTCACGAACGGGCGCGATATCCGCGAGGTCGCTCTGATTGCCGACGCGGCGAACACGGAGATCGACCGGCTCAACGCCCGCGCACAACACCTACGTGCAGAGCGCGGCGAACTCGGACACCGGGAGCTCCCGTTGCCCGGCGTCCACTACGGCCTGCGTGAAGGCGACCTCATCGCCTTCACCGCGCAGCACCGCCCGCCGGGGCAGCCGCGGGTCGAGAACGGCACTCGCGGCCAAGTGAGCGCCATCCACGAGCGGCGCGTGACCGTCTCCCTCGACGGGTCACAGCGCAAAGTCCAGCTCGCCGGCGAGGACCTCGACTCGCTGAGACTGGCCTACGCGCAGCACGTCTACCGCCAGCAGGGCGCGACCGTCGAGCGCTCCGTCGTACTCACCGGCGGCTGGCAGACCAGCAAGGAGACCGTCTATGTCGAGGCGACCCGCGCCCGACACGGCACCGACTGGTTCATCGCCCGCGACGACCTCGGCACCGAAGGGCAGGACGCCGCTTGCATCAGGCGCCTCGCCCAACAGATGTGCAACAGCCGCGCGCAGACACCCTCGCTCGCGCATCCCGAGCTGCCCGACCCCGGCTGGGCGCCGAGCCGCAGTCCTCTACGGCTTCGCTCTACCCTCTCGCCAACACGCTGGCTCACCCGCCCCCCTCCGCGATACACCCAACCGCGGCATCAGTCGCGGACGCTGAGCCCATGTCCGATCGCCCCATCGCCCGGTCCCGGCGGGTTCGACCTACGCGATCCCATCTGGTACGATGCTGCTCTAGCACATAACTTGGCGCATAGGCTTCGTGCCGAACGCCGCATCCTATGGGCACCTTTCGAGGTGCCCATAGTGCGTTGAGGGGCCTCATGAAGATTTGCTACATCGACGAGTCGGGCGGGTTCGAGGCCGAGGGCTCGACCGCTGATGCCACGCCGCTCATGGTGTTGATCGGTCTCATCGTGGACCACGAGCACCTGCGGCAACTGACACGGGACTTCCTGGAGCTCCGGCAACGGTTCTATCGCAGCTCGCTTGCACCCGGCAAGCCGCCCCTCGACGTGCTGCTCGACGAGCTGAAGGGAAGCAAGGTCCGTCGAAACCTGCGAGCCCCCGGGCGCAACGAGCGGCGACACG
>Ga0302311_10001388_pt1 | contig 28831 bp, 30 predicted proteins | sample III_Palsa_N1_3_FD_200449 | JGI IMG/M metagenome (GOLD analysis project Ga0302311, IMG submission 200449) | Peat permafrost microbial communities from Stordalen Mire near Abisko, Sweden - III_Palsa_N1_3 | ecosystem: Environmental > Terrestrial > Soil > Palsa > Peat permafrost | place: Sweden... | reverse complement strand
TCCGTAGCCAGTAAAATGCGCATCAGGCGATCGCGGGTTCCGTCACTGCCGCCGCGAAGCGCTCGGCGCGGCGCGAGTCCTGGATCATGGACCAGGAACGCTGCTTCGCCCAGGGTATAATCTCGAAACGTCCGTCGAAGTGCTCGACGAGCGCCGTGCAGCTCTCCACCCAGTCGCCGTCGTTGAGATAGAGGACGCCCTGAATGTTGCGCATCTCGGCCTTGTGGATGTGGCCGCAGATCACCCCGTCCACACCCCGCCGGCGCGCCTCGTTGGCCACTGCGGACTCGAAGTTCTCGATGAACTGCAGGGCGTTCTTGACCCGGATCTTGAGAAAGGCCGACAGGCTCCAGTAGGGCAGACCAAGGCGCCGGCGCATGCGGTTGAAGACGGTGTTGAGCTTCAGAACCGTGCGGTAAGCGATATCGCCGGCGTAGGCCACCCAGGGGGCCAGGCGCACAACCGCGTCGAACTCGTCCCCATGCAGCACCAGGTAGCGCTTGCCGTCCGCCGCCTCGTGAATCGCGTCACGGGCGACGATCACGCCACCGAAATGCACCCCGCAGAACTCGCGCACCCGGTCGTCGTGATTGCCGGGGATATAGGTGACGGTCACGCCCTTACGCGCATGGCGCAGCAGCTTCTGGACGACATCGTTGTGCGACTGGGGCCAGAACCAGCCCTTCTTCATCCGCCAGCCGTCGACGATGTCGCCGACGAGATAGAGCCGCTCGCAGGACATCTGGCGCAGGAAATCGAGCAGAATCTCAGCCTGACAGCCGGGCGTGCCGAGATGCACGTCGGAGATGAAGACGCTTCGGTAGGACGCGCGCTCCTCGACCACGACCACACCCTCCGGACGAACCTCCGTCCGACGTCTCGGGTTAGGCTGATTGCTTGTCGGTTTTGTGAATCCCCGGACGGATCAGTGCGCGAAGGCCCGGCGCACGATCTCCTCCAGTCCCGCCGCGTCGGTCTCCGAAAAGGCGTCCGGCTCGGTGGCGTCGACGTCGAGCACGGCGATCAGGGCGCCGTCGCGATCGAAGACCGGCACGACGATCTCGCTTTTCGACCGCGAGTCGCAGGCGATGTGACCGGGAAATGCGTCCACGTCCGCCACGATGACGGTTTTGCGCTCGGCCGCCGCCACGCCGCAAACGCCGCGACCGAAATCGATCCGCAGGCAGCCGAGCGTGCCCTGATAAGGCCCGACGACCAGCTGGTCGCCCTTCGCCGGGTCAACCAGGTAGAAGCCGGTCCAAAAGAATTTCTCGAAGGAATCCGAGAGGATGGCCGTAACGCTCGCCATCCGGGCGACGAGATTTGTCTCGCCGGCGACCACCGAGTCGATCTCTCTGGCCAGTTCGGCGTAGCGCGCTTGCCGGGAATCGGAGACCTTGACGGCGGGCGCGCGCATGGGCCTGCATATAGGCGACGATCGCCGGAACCTGAAATCTGCACCGACTTCATTGTATTCTATTGTGCGGTGCAGCATAAACGCGGCGACGGCGAACGGGAGGTTCCAGTCATGTCCTACATTCGTAATCCCTGGCTGCATCTCGCAGAGAATTCCTTGCGTCTCGGTCTCGAAGCCCAGGACGTGATCGGTCTGCGGCTGGCCAAGGCCGCGGCGGGGGATTTCGACACCCCGGAGGAAGCCGTGCGAATGGTCGCCGAAAAGGGCCAGGCCGCCTGGGACGCCAGCTGGATGGTCGCCCAGAGCGTGATGGCCGGCCAGGGCCATCTGGCCCCGGCCCGCACCCTGGCCCTCTATCGTCGGCGCGTGCGCGCCAACCAGCGACGCCTGCGGGCGGGGCCGTGAAAACCTACAGCCTCGAGCTGCGCCATGCGTCCTCGAAGCGGAAGCTGAATGCGCTCGCCGACAACCGTTTGGAGCCGCTGAAGCGGCGGTTTGAGGGCGATGCAGCCGCAATCGCCTGGGCGCAGGGCGAGCTGCTGGATTTCGCCAGACACGCCTCGGGCAAGAACTACCAGTATGTCGAGGCGGCGATCCTCGAGCTGCTGCCGTTCGGCCAACTGATCGACGGCAAGGACTATCGCCGCCTCGGACGGTGGGTTTGCAACGCCGACGGCCTCGCGTGGCGTGAGGCCACGGGCGCCGGCGAATGACCGTCCGCAGCCCCCGCAAGGGCGGCAAGGCCGCGCCTTCGCTCGAGGAACGCGCCGCCGAATTCCTCATCTCTCCGCGGGTGCGGGCCGACGCTGCCGGCTATCTGCCGCCAATGGTGTCCTATGCGCAGAACTTTGAGGATGTGATCCTCCGCCGGGCGCTGCAGGACGTTACCAACGGCTTCTACGTCGACGTGGGCGCCTGGGATCCGGTGCGCGATTCGGTCACCGCCTGGTTCTACGAGATCGGCTGGCGGGGCGTGAACATCGAGCCGAACCCCGAATACTTCGGGCCGCTGGCGGCCGCGCGCCCGGAGGACGTCAACCTTCCGGTGGTCGTAGGCGCCGCGAAGGGCCGGCGTGATTTCACCGTTCTCAGCGGCACGGGCCTCTCCTCTGGCGCCGCCGGCGCCCCGGCGTTCCTCGCCGGCCAGGGCCTCGGAACGCCGACCTCGATCAAGACGTCGGCGATGACCCTCGAGGCGGTCTTCGATCTGGCCGCTGGCAGGACCATCGACTTCCTCAAGGTCGATGTCGAAGGCATGGAGAACGAGGTCCTGGGTTCGGCGGGCTTCAAGGGCGCGCGGCCCCGCGTGGTGGTGGTCGAGGCGACGGAGCCGAACACCCAATTTCCTACCCACGAGATCTGGGAAGTCCTGCTCACGTCCAAGGGTTACGCGCTCGCCCTCTTCGACGGCCTCAATCGGTTCTATCTGCGCGCCGAGGACGCCTGGCGTAGGCCGATTTTCGCGACCCCGCCCAACGTCTTCGACAACTTCATGAATCCCACCCGGCTCCATCAGAGTCGCCGGGTTGCTGAGGCCCTGGCGAAGGCTGAAGGCCAGGTCGCCGAGCTGCGCCGGCTGCTCGGTCGGCGACGGCGACGGCGCCTCTGAACGGCGAGCGCCGCCGTAGGAACGTCCATTCGATCGTGGTAGCTTCGCGGCTTGGGGAGCTGCGGGGCGAATGCATGCCGGAGGGCGACGAGCAAGGTCCGCGCGCCGAAACTTTCGGTTATCTCTGCCGGCGTTGCCTTCGCTGCTGTCACGACAAGCACATTCAGCTCAACCCCTACGAAGTCGCGCGGCTGGCCCGCAATCGCGGCGTCTCGACGACGGGGCTGCGCCGGGATTTCACTGTCGACGGGGCCGGCGTGGCGCTTGCGCAGACTAAGGATGGCGCCTGCGTCTTCCTCACGCCGGAGGGCTGCGGGGTCCACCCGGATCGGCCCCTCGTCTGCCGCCTCTATCCCCTTGGCCGGCATGTATCCTGGGACGGGATCGAGCGCTTTTCGCACGTCGAGCCGCATCCGCGCTCGGCGGGCGAACTCACCGGCCGCGGGACCGTCGGGCAATTTCTCGACGAACAGGGGGCCGAGCCCTTCATCCGGGCCGCGGACGAATACCTCGCCTGGGTCAATCGGGCGCTGGAGGATGCGCCTGAAACGGCCGAACTCCTGCGCGACAAGCGCGTCTCGCCCTCGCCGCTGGACGAGACCGATCTTCTCGATATGGACGCGGCCGCCACCGCCTACGGGGGCGTTAGCCCGCCCGAGGATCTCGAGGCGCGCCGAGCTCTGCACCTCGGCATCCTCTACGCCCAACTCTCAAACCAGGAGGAACATCACCATGAACAGTGACCGGAGATTGCTGTTTCTATCCGCCGTGTCGCTGCTGGGCGTCTCGCTCGGCGCCACGGTGGCCGAAACCGCCAGCGCGGGTCAACCCAAGACCGGCGGGTCTGCGCTCAAGACTCAGTCCCAGCAGGTCAAGACCGGCGGATCTTTCCTGAAGAGCAACGGCTCCTATCTGAAGAGCAGCAGCTCCTATGTGAAGACCAACGGGTCCTCCATCAAGACCAACAGCGTCTCCATCAAGACGGACGCTCAGCACCAAAAGTGATGGCCGTTCGGCCTCACGCGCCCAGAAACGTTCGGCGGATCTCGGCGCGAGAGGCGTCAATCCCGATCTCCAGCCGCCGGGCGTAGGTGGCTTTGGCGTCTTCGCCGGCGACAAAGGTGACCCGATCGCTGGTGTCGTGGGCAGCCTGCCACACGGCTTCGGCGATCTGCTCGGCGGTCGAAGCGGAAGCGCGTCGGTCGGGGTTGGTGAACGCCGCCATGGTCTTGCCGATCGCCTCCATGTAGGCCACGTGCGGCGTGAAGACGAGCGAGCGGCCGGCGAAGTCGGTGGCGATGCCGCCGGGCGCGACCGTCCGCACACGGATCCCGAACGGTGCCAGTTCGAACGCCAGGCTCTCGCTCCAACCTTCCAGACCCCATTTCGTGGCGTGGTAGACGGAGTTGAACGGGAAGGCGACGAGTCCGCCGATCGAGGTCGTCGTGATGATCGTCCCGCGCCCCTGCTCGCGCAATGCAGGCAGAAACGCCTGGGTGACGCGCATGACGCCAAGCAGGTTGGTGGCAATCTCGTCAACCAGCTGGGCGTCGCCGGCCCCCTCGAAGGCCCCGGCCAGTCCATAGCCGGCATTATTGAACAGAACATCGATCGGGCCTGCGGCTAGCGCCGTTTCCGCCGCCGCCTTGATCTGAGCGGGTTTGGTCACGTCGAGCGGCAGCAGGGTGATCCCGGGCGTCTTGGCGAGCTCGGTCTCCTTGTCCGGCGTGCGCATGGTGGCGAACACCTTCCAGCCTTTGCCGGCGAACAGCAGCGCCGTCGCCCGGCCGAGGCCGGTCGATGCGCCGGTGATGAAGATCGTCTGGGTCATGAGATCGCCTCGGGTTACGGCCTGGTTCCTAATTGCCGGGCCCTACGGCCCGGCGCCGGACAGCTTACGCGGCAATTCCGGCCTGACATCCTCGAAAGTGGTCAAGCCAGAAGGCTGACGTTGGACGTGTCCACGCGGCTCTAAAGCGGTGCGAATTTGGCGCTGAGCAATCTCGTAGCGCCGAATTGATGGGTTGCGCTGGACTCATCCAGGATGATTTCGATGACGAGATCGGATCGTTCCGCAACGTCGATCAGCGGAATCCCCCACTCGACCTCGCCAACCCGCGATCCGTCGACAACGAGCTGTCCGCACTCGGTCAGGCCGTCCGCCGCCATGGACATCACCAGCCGGTGCCGGGGACAGCGCGCGTCGAAGATCCTCACCTCCCCATCAAATCGATAGCGTCCCGGCCCAAGCGCTCCGGCCAGGCGCACCGTCGCGGGCGGCGCGCCCGGATCGGGCTTGTTGGGATGGAGCAGCATTCCTCGCCACTGCGGCGCGGTCCACGGATTGCCATTGCTGACGCGCCACAGTCCGCAGACCGGCGGCGCCACCAAGTCCAGCTCGCCGTTCGGCCCCAACGCACCAGGGTCGCCTTGTTGGTCATAGCCGGCGGCGATCATGACTTCGCCGCAGATATCGCTGAACCGGCGCTTCCGCACTGCGTCCCAGCCGGTGTCGTCCAGTGAGACATATCCCCCACCGTCGACCGGCGCAGTCATCTTCGCCGAGCGGGAATAGAGAAAGTTGGCAATTTCGACTGCGCTGCCAAATCCCAGATACTGAAATATACTCTGTGCGACTTTGACCGGGTAGCAATCCAGGGTCCGCTGATCGACCTCAATAAAGTTCGGCTCAAGCACTTTTCTAACCGCGAGCCAGTTTTCCATCGATCGGGCCCACTGGACACAGGCCTCCTCGAACGAACGCCCGCGGCTCAACTGCGCGCCGACGCATTCGATCCCACGCTCTTTTACGAAGATGAATCGCGCCTCCGGCGAATTTCGTTTGATCTCGGGGAGAGAAGCCGCTGGCTCCTCGCCGAGATCGACCACAACCGGCCCCGGTCCCATGTGTGGTTTCTCTGTTGGTCCTGTCGAATCGACGCTCGCCATCAAGCGGGCGATGACCTCGCTACCCGTTCCATATCCGAGCACATCCTCGCAAAGGCGCAGTATCGCGGACCTTCCGGATTTGGCTGGACCCAGAATGAAGAGCGGCCCGACGCGTGGGCGATCAGGATTCGTTACCGTCGAGCCGGCCCTGTTCGCCGGGCGGGGTTCGGCGGCCGTCCCCCAGGCGCGTTTTGGCGCGCGCTCAGGGGCGTCGAAGGCCTCCGACGCCGCGCCGTTGGAGCCCGCGCCGGCTTCGAGAGCATCGTTCACCCGATCATACAGGGCAACGTCGAGATGATTTAACTTCAGAAGTTCGGCGCGCAGTCCTGGGCCTATTTCAATCTCGCTGTTTGGCGCATTTGCAGTTACGTTCAATCTATCAAGTGAGATCTCGCCGATACCAAGTAAGCTTCCTAACATATGCAGAGATTCTCGGTATCTGCCCAAACTGCCGACAAAATCGAATTTCTCGAAGACCTCGCCTAGGTTGTTCTCGGTTATATTGCGTCCATGGCCCAACAGATATTTCGCCATCGTGTTTTGAGATCCGGGCAGAGAAATATAATGCTCAAACGACGGGTATGTATTGGCAAACAATTCTCGATGCGGATAGGAAGTCGAAAGAGAGTATCTGTAGTTGGATATCAACCTTTCAACGGGATCTCGAATAATCGTAAATAGTCGTGATTCTGGGAACGCTTGAGTAATAAAATCAACTCGAACACTCTCGAGGTGTCCAGTAAACATCCGGTAACGACGTTCGTGCGGCATATGGCTCTGACGCAGAACAAAATCCCTGATCGAATCCCATTGATTGGTTTCGGGGGCCGCATCGGCCCCCTGAGGTGTCGTCGGCCGGATGGCGTAGATGGGATCAAAGCTTCGCCGGAGCGCATTGACGAGCGAGGTGCCTGCCGTTTTGGGGATATGGACAAACCCCCAAAGCGCGTCCGGCGCGCGCCGGCGGCGAACGAATTCGGCCGGTCCAAAAACTTCGAGTTCGTTGAACGCCAACTGACCGCCCCCAAGTCAGATGTTGATTGAGAAAAACGCGGCTCGCGAACAGGCGCGAGCCCCCCCCGGCTCGAGAACTCCTGACAGATTGAACCGCGCTTGTTGCCAACCTGTTTCGTGGGCCAGACTCGCCGGGCTGGATTGGCGCGGCAGGACGCCACACCCCGCAGGCGCACCTTTCGCCGTTCGCAAGTCGGCATCAAATCGACCTTCCGCATAACCCACTTCAGCCTAACAGGCTCGCAACGGATGTGCGCTCATCACTATCGGTGGTCGTGCATGTGTCCGCTTGCGCACGTCGTCTCAATGACCGCTCACGACCCAAAGCAGACTTTGAGGTGGATTCGCGTGTAGCCTTAACAGGCGGACTAATTTGGCACCGCACTCGATAGGTCCAGCGAACGAACCCCTTCGCCTTCGCCCCTTGGCTCTTGTTCCTGGGTATCTGCGCCTATTGCTGCGGTCAGGCCTATCTGGATGTCCGCCGCAAGAAATACGTTATGGCTGCAATTGGCGCGCTATCGGCGCTCGCCTTGGGATGTATCCTCTTGGCGATGGCTCCCGCCGTCTTTGACCCCGGCATTCGCTAGTCAGACGCGGCCTGAAAGGACACCATGACCGCTTGCGACCCTTAGCGGAATTTGCCTCAGATGCGTCGGCGCGTTGCAGCCAGAACATTAGCGACCTATTGCTCATCCAGGAAACGCTGCGTCAGCGGTGCGCTTCGGGGGGCGTAGATGTCTTATAGTTGCGGGGCGTCTGCAAACTCCGGCGGCGCACGACGTTTCAAGCAGCCGTTGACCTTGACCGGTGACATTGCCGCAGCCTTTGCGCTGCTAATAGCCGGTAGCGCAATCGCGGGGTCAAATGATCTAAGCCATGCCGCCAGATCGATGATGGTCGTTTCCATAGAGAGTGACAAGGATATCGTTGTTCAATTGGGCAACGGAACAGCTTCTACGGGACCAAAATCCTGTCCGCAGCCGGGTTCAACTACGACATCTGACCTCCCTGTAGTCATAAAGGCAACTCCTGATATCGAATATGAGACATTCTTGGGTGTAACGGACTGGCTTTCAGATTGCGGATATCAAACGCTCAGGGTCAACCTATCGACTGACCCGAATGGGCAGCCGGAAATGGTGGATGTGAATGTCGGTTTCTCGACCGCATTCACATGCCGAACTGGGGCATGCCCGAAGGCGCCAGAATTCATTTCAATTCAAGGTGATAGTGAAATCTTTATTTCAGAAGGTCGTGCCAGGATAAAGCCGACTACCGTTGATCGTTTGGGAGCAGATCTTCCGATCGCGATGGGTTCTAAGCTGTCAAATGCCGAACTGCTTTACATCCGAGCCGATCGAGAGGTGAAATATCGGCGGTTCTTAGCGTTGTTGAAAACACTAAGAGGTGATGGTTACCACCGCCTCGCGGTGATTCCTGAGCACTATGAGGAGCGTCCACCGCTGCTGCCACCTCTGCTGTTGGTCGGTTCGCGACAGCCGACCACCATTGTCAACCCTGATTGGGAACAGAAGCCGAGCGGCAATGAGGCGGCCCAATACTACCCTGAGCTCGCCCAGCGCACCGGGATCGAAGGACGGGCGACCGTGTCGTGTCTGGTCCAAGCGGACGGATCGCTGAACGATTGTGAGCTGGTTTCGGAGGAGCCAGCAGGTCAGTCATTTGGCCAGGCGGCGTTAAAAATGGTCGGCCTGTTCAAAATGAAACCGGCAACGGTTGGTCGTCAGCCGATTGCTGGAGCCCGTGTAAACATACCGATCAACTTCAGAGTTCCCAAGGCGACGCCCCCCACAGCCGGCCCAAAGCCGCAATAGTCAGTGTGACAAGCGAACGTTCGCTACCCACCCGGAACCGACAACGCGAACGTCCGCTTCCGGGCATCGACCTAACGGCCGCCCCCGACCCAGAGCGGGAGTGTGCTTGAAGCCGTCAAGGTTGAGCGGACGTTGCCTGGGTTGTTCGGCCACGCGCATGTGGGCGGGAATATGATCAAAAGTCGCGCAGCAAGCTGGAAGGCCTGGGCGCGAAACAAAAGACCGTGGCCAGGAACTATGTGTGTTAAGGTGAGCCCGCCTTCTCGCGGTCAGGCCGCGGTCGGATCGTGGATGAGGTCTACAGGGTTGAAGGAGCGTCACTGGCGCGCATCGTCAGCCTCTAGGTTCCAGTATGGGGCAACCGACGCGTGCCCGCGTGGCGAAGGCCTAAGCTCAGGCGTCCGTCCCAGGCCCATTCGAGCCAAGGCAGTTAGTGCAAGCGCAGAGGTTGTCCCCTGCCCCAGCTGACGAGCCCTCTCCCGTCCAGCCCATCGCCTATCTGGAATATACGCTACAAACACCGCTACGAAGAGAGCTACAATCGAATCCACAACTTATTGTTTTTATTACATCTACCAAGAGTGGTAGGCCCGGTAGGACTCGAACCTACAACCAGACCGTTATGAGCGGCCGGCTCTAACCATTGAGCTACGGGCCCCCAGGACGGTTGAGCTTCCGCGGGGATCGTGCGGTTATCACGCCGCACGCGTCGCTCAAAGTTTGACGGAGGACCCCCATGATCCGCAAGGCCGCCGCAATCGCCACGCTCCTGATTGCCTCTGCGTCGGCGGCGCTGGCGCAGGAGCGCGATGCGCGCTTCGCCGCCACCACGCTCGACGTCTCCGCCTACGGCGAGGTCAAAGCCATCCCCGATCAGGCGATCGTCACACTCGGCGTGACCACCAACGCCTCGACCGCAGCCAAGGCGTTGAGCCTCAATGCGCAGAAAATGGCCGCGGTCATCGCTGCGCTGAAGAGCGCCAGCATGGCCGACAAGGATATCCAGACCTCGAGCCTCAACCTCTCGCCGCAATACACCTACGAGCAAGGCCAGCCGCCGCGCCTCACCGGCTATGAAGCGTCCAACCAGGTGACCGTCACCGAACACGACCTCACCCGGCTCGGAGCCCTGGCCGATGCGGTGACCGAGGCCGGCGCGACCAACATCGGCGGGATCAATTTCAGCCTCTCCCACCCGGTCGAGGCCGAGAACGCCGCCCGCGAGACCGCGGTGAGGGCGTTGCAGGACAAGGCCAAGGTTCTGGCCGGCGCGGCCGGCTACCGCATCGTCCGGTTGGTCAGCCTCCGCGAAGGCGCCATCCAGAACGCCGGCCCGCGGCCCATGGTCATGGCCAGGATCGCGGCGCAAGCCCTCCCCATGGCGTCGACACCCGTGGAATCGGGCGAACTCAGTGTCCACGTCGATGTGAGCGGCGAGTTCGAACTGGCGAAATAGGCGTCAGACCGGCGCCAGGCGACCCGCCTCGATCGCCTCGCCGAATGCTGTCGGACGCCGGTAGACCAGAGCCTCGGCCACATGGATGCGCCCTACGCCTGGCGAACCGGCGAGGTCGGCGATCGTGCGCGCCACGCGCAGGGTTCGCGTCCAGCCGCGGGCCGAAAGGGTTCCGAACTGCGCCGCCTTGGTCAGCAGGGCCCGGGCCGGCGGGTCGAGCGCGGCGATGGTCTCAAGCCAGTCGCCCTCGGCCTGGGCGTTGAGCGCCGCGCCCCCTCCCCCCGCCTTGGCCGCACGCGCGGCGGCCAGCTCCCGCGCCGCCAGCACCCGGGCGGCGACCTCAGCCGTGCCCTCGGCGGGCGGCGGCAAGGCGAGGTCTGCGGCCGTCACCGGGGGAACCTCGATGGCAAGGTCGATCCGGTCCAGCAGCGGGCCGGAGATGCGCGCCTGATAGGCCTGCTGGCAGCGTGGGGCCTTACCGCAAGCGCCGCGGCCGAGGCCTCCGACCCCGCAGCGGCAAGGGTTCATCGCCGCCACCAGCTGCACGCGGGCGGGATAGCGGACGTGAGCGTTGGCCCGGGCCACCACCACCTCGCCCGTCTCCAGCGGCTGACGCAACGAATCCAGCGCCTGGGCGCCGAATTCCGGAATCTCGTCGAGAAAAAGCACGCCGTTGTGCGCGAGGGAGACCTCACCGGGCTTGACCTTCAGGCCGCCACCGGTGAGCGCGGCCATGCTGGCCGAGTGGTGCGGGGCGCGGAACGGCCGCTCGCGCGTCAGCGCCCCCCTGGCGATGAGCCCGGCCACGGAATGAACCATCGAAGTTTCCAGCAGCTCGGCCGGCGTCAGTGGCGGCAGCAGGCCCGGCAGGCGCTGGGCGAGCATCGACTTCCCCGAGCCGGGCGGCCCGACGTAGAGCAGGTTGTGGCCGCCGGCCGCCGCAATCTCCAGCGCCCGCTTGGCGCTCTCCTGGCCCTTGACGTCCTTCAGGTCCGCCCTCGGACCGGCCTCGACGAGCGGACCGGGCTTGGGCGGCGAGAGCAGCTGGACGCCGCGGAAGTGATTGACGAGGGCGATCAGGGATCTGGGCGCCAGCAGGGCCATCTCGCCGGCCCAGGCCGCCTCCGGGCCGCAGGCCTGCGGACAGATCAGCCCCAGGCCCATGGCGTTGGCGGCCACCGCCGCCGGCAAGGCGCCGGCAACCGGCGCGATCTCGCCGTTGAGGTTCAGCTCGCCGATCGCCGCCCAGCCGTCGAGGGCGTCCTGCGGCAGGATGCCCATGGCCGCCATGAGCGCCAGGGCGATCGGGAGGTCGAAATGGTTGCCCTCCTTGGGCAGGTCGGCGGGCGCGAGATTGGCCACCAGGCGCTTGGGCGGCAGGGCGAGGCCGAGGCCCGAGAAGGCCGCGCGCACCCGCTCGCGCGCCTCGCCGACCGCCTTGTCGGCCAGGCCCACGACCACGAACGCCGACTGGCCGCCGACGGCCTGGACCTCCACGTCCACCCGCCGCGCTTCGACGCCTTCGAACGCCACGGACGCGATCCGCGCAGCCATGCTCACCTTCCCCTCAGACCCTCGACGATGTGGCCACAATTCTCCCGACCGCTCAAGAACAAAAGCGGAACAAATACTGATTTGATGCTAGGTTCGGTTCGCCGGGCGGCTCTCGCCGCCCGGCTCAACCTGAGGAGAAAGAGATGGAGTTCCACCTCTATCTTTCCGGCGACCTCGTTCTCCAAACGGTTGTGGTCGTCCTGGCAGGGATGACCGCCAACCGGAGGCGGAGGTAGCCGGCGGGCGGTCGGGGGAAGCCCCGGCCACTTGTCCGGTAATTACCACAGTCGCCCACGACGCTCAATTCAGGCGGTGGCGCGCTTGGCCTCGATGCAGTCCCAGAGCGCCACGGCCGCGTCGCCCCCGCCGAAGCGCTTCAGCTGCTGCGCGCCAGTCGGCGAGGTGACATTGATCTCGGTGAGGTGCTCGCCGATCACGTCGATGCCCACGAAGATCAATCCTCGGGCCTTCAGCACCGGGCGGATGGCGGCGCAGATCTCCAGGTCGCGGGCGGTGAGCTCCACAGCCTCGGCGCGGCCGCCGCGGGCCAGGTTCGACCGCACCTGCCCTGCCCCGGGCACACGGTTGATCGCGCCCACCGGCTCGCCGTCCACCAGCAGGATGCGCTTGTCGCCGGCCGACACCGCCGGCAGGAACTTCTGAGCGATCACCGCCTCGGGGCCAATCATCGCGTGCAGTTCGAGAAGGGCGTCGAGGTTCGGATCGCCGGCCTTGAGCTTCACCACCCCCGAACCGGCCCCGCCGTAGAGCGGCTTCAGCACGATGTCGCCGTGGCGAACGTGGAAGTCGTGCAACGCCTCGGGGTCGCTGGTGATCAGGGTCGGCGGATGGAAGGTCGGGAATTCGGTCACCAGGAGCTTTTCCGGCGCGTTGCGCACTTCGGCCGGATCATTGACCACAAGGGTCGCTGGATGGATCCGCTCGAGAAAGTAGGTGGCGGTGATGTAGGCCATGTCGAACGGCGGGTCCTGGCGCATCAGCACCACGTCGAATTCGGACAGATCGCGCACTTCGGCTGCGCCCAGGCCGGCGTGATCGCCTTTGACGGCCCGAAGGTTCAGGGCGTTGCCGCGGGCGAGCACCCGCCCTTCGGCCAGCTGGAGCCGCTCCGGCTGATAGACCCACAGGCCGTGCCCGCGGGTCTGAGCCTCCAGCATCAGCAGGAAGGTGGTGTCGGTTTCGATGTTGATCCCCTCGACGGGGTTCATCTGCACGGCGACGGTCAGCGGCATCGGCGCTCCTGAAGCGAGACGGCGCCTCAGAGTTCGCGCCAGGCGTCACGAATATGGCGTGGCCAGCGGCCTGGCGCGAGGGCCATGAGGTCGAGCCGTACGCCGGCGTGGGCGAGATCCGGTCGGCGGCCGGCGACCTGTCGCGCAGCGGCGAGCAACCTCTCCCTCTGCCGGGGCGTCACCGCATCGAGCGCCTCATCGAGCGTGCGCCGGCGTTTGACCTCGACCACCGCCACCACGTCGCCGCGCAAGGCCAGAAGATCGATCTCGGCCTGCGGCGTCTTCAGCCGAAAACCCAGGATCCGATAGCCCTTCAGCATCAGCCACAGAGCGCACAAGACCTCGCTGCGGCGGCCGTCGCGGCGCGCCAGGGCGCCCCGCCGGGCCCGGACGGGCTTCATCTGCCCTTGAGGGCGAGCGCTCGCGCGTAGAGGGCGCGGCGCGGCAGGCCCAGCGCTTTGGCCACCTCGGCGGCGGCCTCGGCCGGGCCGACGCGCTCCAGCGCCTCGGCGAGGGCCCGGTCGGCGTCCGCTTCGCTGGCCGGCGCCTCCTCGCCCGGCCCGACCAGGACCACGATCTCGCCCTTGGGCGCTGCGAACCGAGGGTCCGACGCCAGTTCGGGCAGCGGCGCGCGGATGACCGTCTCGTGCAGTTTGGTCAGTTCGCGCGCCACCGCCGCCGGGCGGTCGCCGAACACGCTGGCCATGTCCGAGAGGCTGTCGGCCAGTCGCGAGCCGCCCTCGAAGAACACCAGGGTCGCCCGAACGCTCGCCAGTTCCTCGAACATCCGGCGTCGCGCAACCGACTTCGACGGCGGGAAACCGGCGAAGAGGAAGCGGTCGGTGGGCAGACCCGCCACGGTGAGCCCGGCCATGACGGCCGAGGGGCCGGGAATCGGGAACACCGCTGCGCCCTGGGCCACCGCCTCGACGACCAAGCGGTAGCCGGGGTCGCTGACCAGCGGTGTGCCGGCGTCGGAAATCAGCGCCACTCGGGCGCCGCCGGCCAGGGCCGCCAGCACCTTGGGCCGCACCCGCGCCGCCGCGTGTTCGTCGTAGCGTTCGAGCTTGGCCGAGATCGCGTGCGCGGCCAGCAGCTTGCCGCTCACCCGGGTGTCCTCGGCCAGCACCAGATCGGCGGCGCCAAGCACATCCAGGGCGCGCAGGGTGATGTCGCGCAGGTTGCCGATCGGCGTCGCCACCAGATACAGGCCAGACGCCAGCGGCTTGGCCTCAGGCGGCATCGGCCAGCTCGGCGATGACCCGGTCGAGCACCGGCCGGCCGCGCGCGGTTGCCGTCAGACGCCCGTCCGCCAGGCGCACCAGGCCCTCCAGTTCGGCGATGCGCGCCGGTGGAATGGCGAGCGGGGCAAGATCGGCCGCGGCGACGCCCTCGTCGGTGCGCAGACCCATCAACAGGCGCTCAACGGCCGCCTCGCGCGGCGACAGCCGCTCCAGCGCCACCGACAAACCTTCGGCGCCGACACGGTCGATGTAGGCCATCACGCCGCGCGGCGTCTCGGTGGCGTGCCGACCGGCGGCCAGGGTCCAGCGCCCGTGCGCGCCGGGCCCCGCGCCCGCATAATCCTCACCACGCCAATAGATGAGGTTGTGGCGCGAACGGGCGGCCGCGCCGCGGGCGTGATTGGAAACCTCATAGGCTTCGAAGCCGAGCGCTTCGAGCGTCACCTGGGTCGTGTCGAAGAGGGTCGCCGCCAGATCGTCCGGAGGCGGCGCGAACACCTGGCGGCGCACGGCGCGATGAAAGGCCGTGCCCGGCTCGATGGTCAGCTGATAGGGCGAGAGATGCTCAACGCCCATCGCCGCGACCTCATCGAGCGCCCGGCCCCAGGCCGCCGGCGCCTGGTGGGGCAAGGCGTAGATCAGATCGACCGAGACCCGTGGGAAGTTGGCCATCGCTGAGGCGATCGCCGCCCGCGCGCCGGCGCCGTCGTGATTGCGGCCGAGGAAGGCGAGTTCGCGGTCGTCCAGGGATTGCACGCCGAGCGACAGGCGGTTTACGCTGGCCTCGGCAAAGCGCTCGAACCGCGCCGCATCGGTTGGATTGGCCTCGAGCGTCACCTCCGTTTCGTCCGGGCCCGGCCACAGCCGCCGCGCCGCCGCGACGATCCGCGCCGCCAGCCTCGGGGGCATGAGCGAGGGTGTGCCGCCGCCGAGGAAGACCGAGACCAGCCGCCGGGGCGGCAGGCGTGCGGCCTGGGCCTCAAGGTCGGCGAGTATCGCTTCGCCGAGCGCCTCGGCCTCCACCTCCCGTCCGCGGGCGCGGACGACGTTGAAGTCGCAGTAGGGGCAGATCTGCGCGCAGTAGGGCCAGTGGACGTAGAGGCCGATCGGCGGGGCCGTCAAAAGAGCGCCGCCTTCAAGGCCGCGAAGGCCCGCGCGCGGTGGCTGATGCGGTGCTTGGCAGCGGGATCCATTTCGCCGAAGGTCTCCACGCCGCCCTCGGGCAGGAAGATCGGGTCGTAGCCGAAGCCCTTGTCGCCCCGGGCTGGAAAGACCAGGGCCCCGTCAACGCGGCCTTCCACGACCACGACCGGGCCGTTCGGCCAAGCGACGGCCAAGGCGCACACGAACCAGGCCGTGCGGTCATCCAGCCCCCGCTCGGCCATGCGCCGCTCCACCAGGTCGATGGCGTGGGCGAAGTTCCGTTCCGGCCCGGCCCAGCGCGCCGAGTGCACGCCCGGCGCGCCCTCCAGCGCCTCCACGCACAGGCCGGAATCGTCGGCGATGGCGACGAGGCCGCTGGCGTCAGCCGCCGCGCGCGCCTTCAAAACGGCGTTGCCCGAGAAGGTCGTCTCGGGCTCCTCGGGTTCAGCGAGGCCCAGTTCGCCGGCGGTCACGATCTGGAAGCGATCTTCGAGCAAGGCCGCCAGCTCGACGGCCTTGCCGGGGTTGTGGGTCGCGGCGACCAGCCGGCTTCCGGGAATGAGGGCGAGGCTCATGGTTCCTGTTTAACCCAAGCCCGGGCAGGCGGCGAGCGCGACATTACGCAGCTGTAATATCGATAAACGATATTTAATTTGATTGAAAAACAATATGCGCATATCGATAAACACAGAACGAAGGCAATGACGCCTTCGAGCGAAATCAAGGGCCCTCCGGGGCCGCCATCTCAAAGGGAACTTCAAAATGCATACCGCTCAAGTGCTCAACATCGTCGACCGCTTCGCCCTCACTCTGATGAACGCGATCGTCCTCATCGGCCTGCCCGTCGCCGCCGTCGGCCTGTTCATTCGCTAAGGGCTTGCGCACTTCGACGCCGCCGGTTCAGGTTCCGCTATCCGCCGCGTGAGCTATCTCGCGCGGCGGCTTGCGTTGGGGAGGGTGCGATGCGCGCTCTGGGTCGGGGATCGGTTTCCAGCTTCCTGAAGGTGATCCTGGACGTCTTTCACGTCGTCCTGTGGATCGGTGTCGGCCTCGCCACCGTGGGCGCCGTCGCTGCGCTGCTGCTCAGCTTCCGGCCCGACATCATCTCCAGCCACTTCGATTTCGACAGCATCAACGTCCAGGGCCCCTGGCTCGGCCCGGCCGTCGCCGCCTTCTGCCTGATCGGGGATCTCTACATGACCGGCGGAATCGTCGTGGTCACGCGGCTCAGAGCCATCTTCAAGACCCTGATCGCCGGCGATCCGTTCCACCCGGACAACGCCGGTCGCCTGCGCGCCATCGGCGCCACGCTCGCGATCCTCGAGCTCGGCCGCTACGTGGTGGCGGCCGTGATCCGCGTCTTCTTCCACGGCGCCCTGCATGTCGGCGGCGGCATCAGCCTGACGACCTGGTTCGCAGTGCTGGTGATCTTCGTCCTGGCCGAAGTGTTTCGCGAGGGCGCCCGCCTTCGCGGTGATGCCGAGCTGACCATCTGATGCCCGTCCGCGTTCGCCTTGACCGGCTGCTCCTGGAGCGGCGCATGTCCTTGACCGAGCTCGCGGACCGCGTCGGCGTGACCATCGCCAATCTCTCCATCCTCAAGACCGGCAAGGCGCGGGCGATGCGCTTCTCGACCCTCGCCGCCCTCTGCCGCGAGCTCGACTGCCAGCCCGGCGACCTGCTGCTCTACGAGCCGGGGCCAGCCGACGAAATCGAGGACGACGAACTCGGGGGAGCCTGAGGTCGGCGGGCTGGCGCGAAATGTCAAAATAATGGCCTGGGCGGCGCTCGCGATGAGCGCCGCCCTCCACCATAAGAGACTCGTCGTCAAGCGGTCTTCGAGTGGATCCGGGCCCGCGGAAACGATAGAGTCGCCGGGGCCCGATCGCCAAGCGTTCAGAGTGCAGGCTGCGTATTTTGCCTGACACTGCGCGACGGGCCCCGGCGAAAACTCCCCCCAGAGCTGCTCCCTAGCCGCCGATCGCCGCCGTCTGCATCGCCACCAACTCCGCTATCCCGCCCTCGGCGAGGTCCAGGAGGGCGTCAAATTCGGCCCGCGAAAAGCCGCGCTTTTCGCCGGTGGCCTGAGCCTCGACAATCTGTCGCGCGCCGGTGAGGACGAAGTTGGCGTCCGCCTCGGCGTTACTGTCTTCCTCATAGTCGAGGTCGAGCACCGGCGTTCCTTCGACCAGGCCGCAGGAGATGGCGGCGACGTGGTCGAGGATCGGATCGCGGGTCAGCACGCCTTCCTCCAGCATCTTCCGGGTCGCCAGTCGCAAGGCCACCCAGCCGCCGGTGATTGAGGCCGTGCGCGTGCCGCCGTCGGCCTGGATGACGTCGCAGTCGAGGGTGATCTGCCGCTCGCCGAGCGCCGCCAGGTCGACCACCGCCCGCATCGAGCGGCCGATCAGGCGCTGGATTTCCTGGGTGCGGCCCGATTGCTTGCCTTGGGCCGCCTCGCGCCGGCCTCGGGTGTGGGTGGCGCGCGGCAGCATGCCGTATTCGGCCGTGACCCAGCCGCGGCCGCGGCCGCGCAGGAACGGCGGCACGCTTTCCTCGAGACTGGCCGTCACCAACACCCGTGTGTGACCGAAGGCGACCAGGCAGGAGCCCTCGGCGTAGCGGTTGACCTTGGTCTCTAGCGTGACGGGACGCAGGGCGCCCACCGCCCGGCCGGAATGTCTCATGTTGTCTCCATGTGCGCCGCTTGCACGACAGGGGCCGGCGCTTATCCTAATCTCCCGGACATGACCAACGCCTTCGTCGATCCGCTGTCCTCCCGCGGTCCGAGTCTCACGGAGCTCGACGCCCGCGCCCGAGAGGTGTTCCGGCGCATCGTCGAAGCCTATCTGGAGACGGGCGAAGCGGTGGGCTCGCGCACCCTCGCCCGGGGCGGCATGCCGCTTTCGCCGGCCTCGATCCGCAACACCATGCAGGATCTGACCGACCTGGGGCTCCTGGGCGCCGCCCATGCCAGCGCCGGGCGTCAACCCACTCACCTGGGCCTGCGGCTCTTCGTCGACGGCCTGCTGGAGGTGGGCGACGTGGGCGAAGCCGACCGGCGCGACATCGAGGCCAGGCTTTCGGTCCGCGGCCGCTCCTTCGACGAGGTGCTCGACGAAGCCAGCGCCATCCTCTCCGGCCTGGCCGGCGGGGCGGGTCTGGTGGTGACGCCAGTGCGGGAGGCGGGGGTCAAGCACGTGGAGTTCGTGGCCCTTGCGCCCGACCAGGCCCTCGCCGTGATGGTGTTCGAGGACGGTCAGGTGGAAAATCGCCTGATGCGCCATGCGCTGGGCCTCACCCCATCGGCGCTACAGGAGGCCTCCAACTTTCTCAACGCCCGCCTGCGCGGCCGGACCCTGTCCGAAGCCAAGGCCGAAGTGACGACCGAATTGGGCCAGGCCCGTCGCGACCTGGATGCTGCGGCCGCCCGCCTCATCGAGGACGGCTTGGCCGCCTGGGGCGGGGACGGGACCGAGCGCACTCTGATCGTCCGCGGTCGCGCCAACCTGCTGGACGGGGCCGAAGACGCCGTCGACCTCGAGCGCGTCCGCATGCTGTTCGACGACCTCGAACGCAAGGAGCGGCTGATCGATCTGCTCGACGGGGTGCGCGGCGCGGCCGGCGTGCGCATTTTCATCGGTGCGGAGACCAGGCTTTTTTCGCTGTCGGGTTCCGCCCTGATCGCGGCGCCCTATATGTCAGGCCGGCAGAAGCTATTGGGCGCGATCGGCGTTATCGGTCCGGCCAGGCTCAACTACGCCCGGGTGATTCCGCTGGTGGACTACACCGCCAAGGCGCTGGGCAGACTGATGGAAGACTAAACGAGGGCCCATGTCAGACGAGAATTTCGCCGGCGACGAAACTGTGCTCACCGATGAATGGGATGAGGCCGCGGCGCTCAAGGCCGAGGTCGCCCAGCTCAAGGACCAGGCGCTGCGCTTTGCCGCCGAGGCCGAGAACACCCGCCGCCGCGCCGAGCGCGAGATCAACGACGCGCGCGCCTACGCCATTCAGAAGTTCGCTCGCGACCTCCTGGGTGTGGCCGACAATCTTCAGCGGGCTTTGGCTCACGCGCCGAAGGACGACGGCGACCCGCTCGCCAAGAGCCTGGCGGTCGGCATGGAGATGACCCAGAAGGAGCTGATGGCCGCCTTCGACCGCAACGGCCTCAAGCGCATCGCGCCGGCCCCTGGCGAGAAGTTCGACCCCCACCAACACCAGGCGATGACCGAGCAGACCTCCGCCGAAGTCGCGCCTGGAACGGTGATCGCCGTGCTGCAGGACGGCTACGAGCTCTTCGGCCGCAATGTCCGCCCGGCCATGGTCATCGTCGCGGCGCGGGATTCCACCGGCCCAGCCGATACGGCCAAGGCCTGAGGCGTCAGATCTCCACCGACCCGTCGATGAGGATCCGGGTCTCGCCGCCGATCCACACCTGGCCGGCCTCGTCGCGGCTGACGTAGACGCGCCCGGCGCGGCCGAGCCGCGTCCCCTGGGCCGCCACGTAAGCTCCCTCGGCGCGACCCGCGGCGAACAGCCACTGGGCCAGAGAGGCGTTGAGGCTGCCGGTCACCGGATCCTCACGCACCGCGCCGGTATGGTCGCTGAACAGGGCGCGGACCTCGAAGGCGGCTTCCGAGCCGCGTGGGTGCGGCCCGACGACACCGACATCCATGCGCCGCGGCCAAGCGGCCGCCGGATGAAGCGCCAGCACGGCTTCGGCCGAGGCGAGCATGATCCCGAGCCAGCCTGGGCCATTGTCCACCCAATTGGTGTCGACGACGGCGTCGCGGGATAGGCCGAGGAAGGCGCAAGCCTCCTCGAGCTCGCCAGCCGATGGCGGACCCGAGCGGACGAGTGGCGGCGCGGCGAAGGCCAGCCGCTGGCCCTCCTGGCGTAGCGGCACCAACCCGGCCCCGCATTCCTGGACGATGCGGCCGCTCGCCTTCGGGCTGCCGCCGGCCGCGAGCCAGGCGCGCGCGCTGCCGAGCGTCGGATGACCGGCGAAGGGCAGCTCCCGATCCGGGGTGAATATCCGTACCCGGTAGTCGGCCTCCGGATGGATCGGGGGCAGCAAAAAGGTGGTCTCCGACAGGTTCACCCATCGGGTCAGGCCGAGCATGGCCGCCTCGTCGATCCCCTCGGCCTCGCTGACCACCGCCAGCGGATTGCCGGAGAGGAGCTCGCGGCCGAACACGTCGACAAATCGGATCGGTCGGACGGCTGTCATGGTCCCCCCAAGCTCTGGGTCAGCGGCTGGCCAGCGCCGGGTTGTCGATCTGCCGAAGCGCGCCGTTCAGGGCCTCGCGGTAACAGGCCGAGCCGCGCACCGCCAGGCGCAGCTCCCGCAGGCTGGCAGGCGAGGCGCCGCACACCTCCATCGCAGCCGCCTCGATCCGGCGGCGCTCCGCGCGAATCGCGCCCGGCGTGGCGGCGGCGAAATTGACCCGCACCGTGAGCGTGGGCGCCAGCCGATCGGCGGATGGCTGGGCGACGACCGGATGGGCCCCGCTGGCGACAAGGAGCGTCGCGGCGCCCACGGCGACGAAGAAATGGCTGGACATGAGCTCACGCCTTTCGGTCTCGATCGGCGGGCGGGCCCGCCTTGGATTGGGCGCGTCTTTTGACTGGCGCGGCGCTCTCGGGACAGGTACGGTCCAGTACAATTCGAACGAACTGTCATGTCGGTGTCGCCATGACTGTCATGGTCAGGAGACCAGTACGGTGAGCGAACATCAGGTCGCCGGCGGCGGTCGGACCGCTGAGGTCATGCGCGCCATCCGTGGGCGGATCGAGCGGCGCAGCCTGACGCCGGGCGCGCGCCTGCCGTCGGTGCGGGCCATGGCGGACGCCAGCGGCTACTCCAAATCGACGGTGGTGGAGGCCTATGACCGTCTCGCCGCCGAAGGCGTGATCCGCTCCCGTCCAGGGTCGGGCTTCTTTGTCGCCACGCCCATGGCCCCCCTGGCCCTGGCGCACATCGACCCACCACTGGACGAGCAGATCGATCCCTTGTGGTTGTTGCGGCAGTCCCTGGTCGTCCGACCGGGCGTACTCACGCCGGGGGGCGGCTGCCTCCCGGACAGCTGGCTAGCGGGCGAAGCCCTGCGCAAAGGCATGCGCCAGGCGATTCCGACCGCCGAGGGCGACGATCTCTCGCCGCCGCATGGCCCCGAGTCCCTGCGACGACTGATCGTGCGGCGTCTGCTCGATCAAGGCGTCGAGGCCGGCCCCGATCAGGTTGTCCTCACCGATTCCTGCACCCAGGCCATCGATCTGGTGCTGCGCTTCCTGCTGTGTCCGGGCGATACGGTGATCGTCGACGACCCCTGCTACTTCAACTTCCTGGCCCTGCTCCGGGCCCATCGCGTGAAGGTGGTGGGCGTGCCCTATACGCCGACCGGCCCGGATACGACCGCCTTCGCCGAGGCGCTCGCCGAGCATCGGCCGCGGCTCTACCTGACAAACACCGCGGTGCATAATCCGACCGGCGCCGCGCTCTCGGCCGCCGTCGCCCACCGCGTCCTCACCCTGGCCGAGCGCCACGACCTCGTCATCGTCGAGGACGATATCTTCGCCGAATTCGAGTGGGAGCCCTCGGCCCGCCTGGCGGCTTTCGACGGCCTGCGCCGGGTGATCCGCGTCGGCGGCTATTCCAAGGTGCTGTCCAACGCCGTGCGCAGCGGCCACATCGTCACGCGGCCTGACTGGGCGGCGGCGATCGCCGACCTGCGAATCGCCACCGGCATGACCGGCAGCCCGCTGGTCGGCGAGATCACCCACGCCGCGTTGATCGAGCCGGCCTACCGCAAGTCGATGGAGCGGTTGAGGGTGCGGCTGGCCAAAGCCATGGATCAGACCATCCGCCGCCTGGAGGACCTCGGCCTCCAGCCCTGGATACGACCGGCGGCCGGTCCGCTGCTGTGGTGCGAGCTGCCGGGCGGATTGGACGCCACCGAGCTCGCCCGCAAAGCCGTCGGCCAGGGCATCGTCCTCGCGCCAGGCGACGCCTTCAGCGTCAGCCGCTCGGCCAAATCCTACCTTCGGTTCAACGTCGCGCGCATGGACGACGAGCCTGTCTGGCGGTTTCTCGCCGCCGCGTGCGGCGGCGTTGCGCCGCAAAGCGGGGCCGCCTCTTCCTCGCGGCGACAAATCCGCTAGTGTCGCGGACCCTTTCGCAAACCGCCGAATCCCGGGGAGCGCCCGGCGGCGATCACTGGACGCACAGATGAAGCTGACGATCGAACGCGGCGCGCTGCTCAAAGCCCTGGCTCACGTGCAGAGCGTCGTCGAACGGCGGAACACCATTCCGATCCTGGGCAACGTGCTGTTGGCGGCCGGCGACGGCCGCCTCGGCTTCTCGGCGACCGATCTCGATATGGAGATCGCCGACGCCACGCCGGCCCAGGTGGAGAATCCCGGCCAGATCACCGCCCCGGCCCACACCCTGTACGAGATCGTCCGCAAGCTGCCCGAGGGGGCGGAAGTCTCCCTGGGGTTCACCGGCGCCGACCCGCGCCTCGCCGTCGTGGCCGGCCGCTACAAGGTGCACCTGCCGGTGCTGCCCTCAGGCGATTTCCCCATCATGCCGACCGAGGGACTGTCGACGCCGATCGTCATCGACACCGGTGAGCTCATCCGTCTGATCGACAAGACCCGCTTCGCCATCTCCACCGAGGAGACTCGCTACTACCTCACTGGCATCTACCTGCACTCGGTGATCCAGGACGGGCGCGCCTTGCTGCGCGCCGTGGCCACCGACGGCCACCGCCTGGCCCTGGCCGAAATGCCGGCCCCGGAGGGCGCTTCGGGCGCGGCCGGCGTCATCGTGCCGCGCAAAACCGTGCAGGAGGTGCGCCGACTGCTCGACGACGCCGGCGAAACTGTCGAGCTGCAACTCAGCCCTCAGAAGGTCCGCTTCGATTTCGGCGGCGCGACCCTGACCTCCAAGGTCATCGACGGTTCGTTCCCGGACTACACCCGCGTCATCCCGCAGGAAAACCACCGCATCATGACGGTCGATAACGCGCTATTCGCTCAGGCCGTGGACCGGGTGGCGACCATCTCCTCGGAAAAGAGCCGCTCGGTGAAACTGTCGGTCGAGGCGGGACGCGTGCTCCTCACCGTGCGCAACATGGAGACCGGCCAGGCGACCGAGGAGGTCGAGGTCGACTACGGCGGCGATCCGTTCGAGATTGGCTTCAACGCCCGCTACCTGATGGACGTCACCTCCCAGATCGGCGGCGAGACCACGGAGTTCCGCTTCGCCGACCGGGCGGCGGCCACGCCGCTGCTCGATCCGGTGCTGGTGCTCGACCCCACCGACGTCGGCGTGCAGTACGTGCTGATGCCGCTCAGGGCCTAGTGAGGTAGATGCGCGCGCGCATCCAGCGGCTCTCCCTCACCGACTTCAGAAGTTATCGGCAGGCGACGCTCGATGCCGACGGGCGCACCTGCTTCCTGTTCGGCCCCAACGGCGCGGGCAAGACCAACCTCCTGGAGGCGTTGAGCCTGCTCTCGCCAGGCCGCGGCCTGCGCGGCGCAGCGCTTTCCGAGATCGGCCGGCGCGAGCCCGACGCAGTGGAAGGACTGGCCTGGGCGGTTTCGGCCGAGGTGGTCTGCGGCGAAGAGACCCTGCGCCTCGGGACCGGCGCCGACGCCGCGGGGCGGCGGGCGGCGCGGCTCGACGGCGAGAGCGTTCCGGTCTCGGCCCTGGCCGAGCATCTCCGGCCCCTGTGGCTGACGCCGGCCCACGATCGCCTGTTCGCCGGTCCGGCCGGCGATCGGCGACGTTTCCTCGACCGCCTGGTGTTTTCCGCTCGTCCGGGCCACGCCGGCGACGTCGCCATCTACGAGCACGCCTTGCGGGAGCGCACGCGAGTCCTGGCCGAGGATCGGCCCGACCGGGCCTGGCTCGACGCCCTGGAGGCGCGCGCGGCCGTGTCGGGCGCCAAGCTCGCCATCGCCCGCGCCGAGACCTTGGCAGACCTCGTCGCCGAGATCGACGCCCGCGGCGCCGGCCCCTTCCCGGCCGCTGACCTCAACCTTTCTGAAGCGTGGGGCGAGGCCGCGAGCGAGGTCGATCTCGAAGCCCGCCTGCGCGGCGATCTGGCCCGCGGCCGGACGCGCGACGCCGCCGCTGGCCGGGCGCTCGTCGGGCCGCACCGCGCTGATCTCGAGGTCTCGAGCCGGCTTTCGGGCCGACCCGCCGCCGATTGTTCGACGGGCGAGCAGAAAGCCTTGATCCTCAATTTGATACTCGCCCAGGCGGCGCGCCTTTCACGTGCCATTTCGTCGCCGAATCCTATATTGTTGCTGGACGAGGTGGCCGCGCATCTCGACGCCTCGAGGCGGGCGGCGCTTTTCGATGAAATCGAGGCGCTGTCACTTCAGGCATTTCTCACGGGCACGGACGAGGCCCTCTTCGAATCCCTCGCAGGCCGCGCCCTGGCGGTTCGAGTCGAAGCCTCGCGCCTTGACCCACTGGACTTGTGAATGACGGACGAAACCATCGACCCACAGCCGAACGGCGACGACTACGGCGCTGATTCCATCAAGGTCCTCAAGGGCCTGGAGGCGGTGCGCAAACGGCCCGGCATGTACATCGGCGACACCGACGACGGCACCGGCCTGCATCACATGGTCTACGAGGTGGTCGACAACGCCATCGACGAGGCCTTGGCCGGCTATGCCTCGCGCGTCGAGGTGACGCTCAACGCCGACGGCTCATGCGCGGTCAGCGACGACGGCCGCGGCGTTCCCACCGACATCCACGAGGGCGAAGGCGTCTCGGCGGCCGAGGTCATCATGACCCAGCTGCACGCCGGCGGGAAATTCGACCAGAATTCCTACAAGGTCTCCGGCGGCCTGCACGGGGTGGGCGTCTCCGTGGTCAACGCCCTTTCCGACTGGCTGCAGCTCAAGATCTGGCGCAGCGGCCAGACCCATGAAATGCGCTTCGAGCGCGGCGACACGGTCGCGCCTCTGGCCGTCACCGGCGTCGCCCCGCTGCGCGAAGACGGCACGTTCCTGACCGGCACCGAGGTCACGTTCCTGCCGTCGCTGACCACCTTCTCGCACATCGATTTCGACTTGAAGACGCTGGAGCACCGCCTGCGCGAGCTGGCGTTCCTCAACTCCGGGGTGGTCATCTTCCTGCGCGACCTGCGCGGCGTCGAACCGTTCGAGGAGATCCTGCACTACGAGGGCGGCGTGGAGGCCTTCGTGCGCCACCTCGACAAGGCCAAGACGCCCCTGCTCAAGGCGCCCATCGTCATCCGCGGCAAGCGCGAACAGGTCGAGGTCGACCTCTCCCTGTGGTGGAACGACAGCTATCACGAGACCATGCTGTGCTTCACCAACAACATCCCGCAGCGGGACGGGGGCACCCACCTCTCGGCCTTCCGCGGGGCGTTGACGCGGGTGATCACCGCCTACGTGGAGAGCTCTGGCGCGGCCAAGCGCGAGAAGGTTCAGGTGACTGGCGAGGACGCGCGCGAGGGCCTCACCTGCGTCATGTCGGTGAAGCTGCCTGACCCCAAGTTCTCCTCCCAGACCAAAGACAAACTTGTCTCCTCCGAGGTGCGGCCGGCGGTCGAAGGCCTGGTGAGCGACGCCCTCGCGCAGTGGTTCGAAGAGCATCCCGCCGACGCGCGCATCGTCGTCGACAAGGCCGTTCAGGCGGCGTTGGCCCGCGAAGCCTCGCGCAAGGCGCGCGATCTCACCCGCCGCAAGAACGCCCTCGAGTTCTCTTCCCTGCCCGGCAAGCTTGCCGACTGCCAGGAGCGGGATCCGGGCAAGTCCGAGATCTTCCTTGTCGAGGGCGACTCCGCCGGCGGCTCGGCCAAGCAGGCGCGCAACCGCGAGAACCAGGCCGTGTTGCCCCTGCGCGGCAAGATCCTGAACGTCGAGAAGGTGCGCGCTGAGAAGATGTTCAGCTCCGAACAGATCGGCACGCTGATTACCGCCCTCGGGGCCGGCATCGGCCGCAACGCCGCCGACCGCGAGGGCTTCGATATCGAGAAGATCCGCTATCACCGCATCGTGGTGATGACCGACGCCGACGTCGACGGGGCGCACATCCGCACCCTGTTGCTGACCTTTTTCTACCGGCAAATGCCGGAGATCATCGAGCGCGGCTACCTCTACATCGCCCAGCCGCCGCTCTACAAAGCCAGCAAGGGCCGCTCGTTCCGCTACCTGAAGGACGACGCCGAGATGGAGACCTTCCTGGTCGATGAGGGCCTGGACGGCGCCCAGCTCGAGCTTGCCAGCGGCGAGCGCATCGCCGGAGCCGACCTCGGGGCCTTGGTCCAGACCGCACGGGCGGCAAAGGCCAACATCGAGCGCCTGGCGGCGCGGGCGCCGGCCTTCGCCATCGAGCAGGCGGCGCTCGCCGGCCTGCTGGGCAATTCCAACGACGTCGCCGAGGCGGCCCGTCGGCTCGACCTCTACGCCGAAGAGGGCGACGGGGCCTGGTCCGGCGAGCCGGCCGAGGGTGGCGGCTACCGGTTTCGCCGCACCAAGCGCGGAGTGAGCGAGCACATCGTCCTGGATGGCAACATGCTGGCGGCGGCCGACGCCCGGCGGCTGGCCGATCGCGCGGCCAAGCTATCGGAAGCCTTTTCCAGTCCGGGCGTCTTTCGCCGGCGCGACCGCAGCCAGACGGTGCGCGGCCCGCTCGACCTGGTGGCGGCGATCTTCGATTCCGGCCGACGCGGCCTGACGGTGCAGCGGTACAAGGGCCTGGGCGAAATGAACCCCGACCAGCTCTGGGAGACGACCCTGGATCACAACGGCCGCACCCTGCTGCAGGTGAGGGTGGAGCACGCCGACGACGCCGACGAGATGTTCACCCGTCTGATGGGCGACGCGGTCGATCCGCGCCGCGAGTTCATCCAGGAAAACGCCCTCGACGCGGCGGTGGATATCTAGCCGGCGGCGTTCCGCACCACCTCCAGCACCGCCTCGCCGTAGCGCTCCAGCTTGCCGGCTCCGACGCCGCCGACGGCCGCCAGGCCGGCTCGGTCGGTCGGACAGTTGCGGGCGATGTCGGCCAAGGTGCGGTCATGGAAGATGACATAGGGCGGCATCGACTGGCGGGCGGCTTCGGCCCGCCGCCAGGCGCGCAGGGCTTCGAACAGGCGGTCCTCAGGCTCGGTCAGCGCCGCCTGGACGCGGTCGGCCCGCGCGCCGCCCGAGGATCCGGACGGCCGCACAGCGGTTACGCGCCGTTCGCCGCGAAAGACGGCGCGGGTGGCGGCCGCATCGGCCAGCCCGATCAGCGGCCGGCCTTCGTTCGGCTCCTCGGCCAGAAGACCTTCGAACAACAGCTGCTCGATAAGATCCCGCCAGGCGGGGGCAGTGAGCTCCTTGCCGACGCCGAAGGTCGACAGTGCCGCCTCCTGCGGCCGCACGTCCCGGGTCTTGCCCAGCAGGTGGTCAACCAGGCGACCGCGCCCGAACCGCCCGCCCAGGCGATGCGCCGCCGACAGGGCCTTCTGCGCCGCCTCAGTCATGTCGACCCCTAGAGGCGCAAGCGTGCAGCGGTCGCATCGGCCGCACGGCTCGACCTCGGTTTCGCCGAAGTAGCGGCGCACGGCGGCGGCGCGACAAGCTGGGCCATCCAGCATGGCGTAAAGTTGCCGCGCCTTGCGGATCTGGACCTGAGCCACCGCCTCGGGCAGCTCGCGCCGGCGGATGCGCTCCAGGGCCCAGGCCATGTCGGAGGCGCTGTAGAGCGTCACGGCCTCCGCCGGCTCGCCGTCGCGCCCACCACGGCCGACTTCCTGCCAGTAGGCTTCGATCGCCGCCGGAGGGTCGGCGTGGATGACGAAGCGGACGTCGGGCTTGTCGATGCCCATTCCGAAGGCGATAGTCGCCACCATCACCGCCCCATCCTCGTTCAGGAACCAGTCGAGGCGGTCGGCCCGATCGGTTTTTTCCAGTCCGGCGTGATAGGCGCGGGCGGAAATTCCCTCCCCCGCCAGAGCTTCGGCCAGAGTCTCGGTCGCCTTGCGGCTGCCGCAATAGACCACGCCGGCGCGTCCGGCCCGCGCTTTGACCAGATCGGCCACCCGCCGGCCCGCCGCCCCCCGTTTGCGCTCGGCCGACAGGATCAGCTCGGGACGCGCGAAGCTGGCGACGAACTGCGCCGCGTCGCCGAGCCGGAGCTCGCGCGTCCGCGCATCGGCGGTGGCGGTCAGCGCCAGGCGCGGCGCGCCTGGAAACACGTCGGCCAGACGGCCGAGGGCGCGGTATTCGGGGCGGAAGTCATGACCCCACTGGCTGACGCAGTGAGCCTCGTCGACCGCGATCAGGGACAGGGGCATCCGCGCCAGGCGCTCGAGCA
>Ga0302311_10001384_pt1 | contig 28850 bp, 24 predicted proteins | sample III_Palsa_N1_3_FD_200449 | JGI IMG/M metagenome (GOLD analysis project Ga0302311, IMG submission 200449) | Peat permafrost microbial communities from Stordalen Mire near Abisko, Sweden - III_Palsa_N1_3 | ecosystem: Environmental > Terrestrial > Soil > Palsa > Peat permafrost | place: Sweden... | reverse complement strand
TGGATGGCGTTCTCCATGGTTTCGGAGCGTCTGGGGTGACTGCAGCAACTGTTCGACCAATATAGCGGCCAGAGCCGTTTTGACGCCGCTCGTTGCTGCAACAGGAGTTCCCCGCTGCCATTGAAAATCAGCAGCGAAAAGGCCCGGTGCAGTACGCCGCGGCCCTGATGACACTGAGCTTTGCTCATATGTCCGACTTCGCGATCCGCCTCATCCACCAGGATGAGCGACTCTGAATCGGCTACGCTGTCGCTAGCGCTGCTCTTCTGACTGTCTAGAGCCCCGTCCGTCATGAAAGACTCCTCCATGCTGCGGCAACATTTTGTCCGGTCTGGGCGCGCCACGCGTCGAAACGACCCGCGCTCATCCGGCTGCGCGGGTTGCCCCAGACATTGGACCTTAACTCGATGTGATAGCTTGCTACCACAGGTCCGCCACGGCAATGTGGCTGGCTTGATTTTGCTGCCGAAAAGTGCACCTAGGAGGACTTGGCGGCCGTTTCGTTTGGGAAGTGCTGATATGGACACCCTACCGCTTTTCTCCGAGAGTAGCCAAATCAGGGGCCTTAGGCGGCCCGGTCGGCGCTTGGCTGGGCCTCGCCCAAGACTCTTCGGTCGTCGGTTGCTAATCCTGGGCGTACAATCAAGCGATCTTACTTGCCGCAAGGCCTGTGAATGACTCACCCCTCCCCCTCCGGGCAAACGCTAAGAACTCTGTTCCTCCAGGCGCCGTCGTTCGACGGTTTCGACGGTGGCGCGGGATCACGCTACCAGGCCACGCGCGAGGTCAAGTCGTTCTGGTACCCAACCTGGCTGGCGCAGCCTGCCGCGTTGGTGCCGAATTCGCGATTGCTCGATGCCCCGGCTGACGGGCTGACGGTCGAACAAAGTCTTGCAATTGCCCGCGGCTTCGATCTCGTCATCATGCATACCAGCACGCCATCGTTTCCGACCGATGCCAAGTTCGCCGAACTGCTGAAGCGGGACAATCCGGACATAAAGATCGGTCTCGCCGGCGCCAAGACCATGGTCGACCCCGAAGGCTCGCTGAAGGCTACCCGCGCCGTGGATTTCGTCTGCCGCGAAGAATTCGATTACACCTGCAAGGAAGTCGCTGAAGGACTGCCGCTGAAGGGCATTGCGGGGCTCTCTTACCGCGGCGATGATGGCCTGATAGTGCACAATCCGGCGCGCGCGGCCATCGAGAACATGGACGAGCTGCCGTTCGTCACGCCCATCTACCGGCGCGATCTGAACATCGAGAATTACTACATTGGCTACCTAAAGCATCCGTATGTCAGCTTCTACACCGGCCGCGGCTGCCGCTCGAAGTGCACGTTCTGCCTTTGGCCGCAGACCGTCGGCGGCCACCGCTACCGCGTGCGTTCGGCCGAGAGCGTCATTGCCGAGGTGACGTGGATTAAGAAGAACATGCCGGAAGTGAAGGAAGTCATGTTCGATGACGATACGTTCACGGATTCCTCCAACTTGGAGCGCGTTGAGGCGATCGCACGCGGCATGGGCTCGCTCGGGGTGACCTGGAGCTGCAACGCCAAGGCCAATGTGCCCTACCAAACCTTGAAGGTGATGAAGGATAACGGCCTGCGCCTGCTGTTGGTCGGGTACGAATCGGGCGACGACCAGATTTTATACAACATCAAGAAGGGACTGCGCACCGACATCGCGCGGCGCTTTACTAACGACTGCCGCAAACTCGGCATTGTGATCCATGGCACCTTCATTCTCGGTCTGCCCGGCGAGACCGCGGAGACGATCGAGAAGACCATTAACTTCGCCAAAGAGATCAATCCCCACACGATTCAGGTGTCACTTGCCGCACCCTACCCCGGCACGACGCTGTACAAGCAGGCGGTCGAGAGCGGCTGGCTGCAAGAGAGCGACGCGCTCAATTTGGTCAACGCCAAGGGCGTGCAGCTGGCTGCAATCAGTTACCCGCATCTGTCGAAGGATGAGATTTTCCACAGCATGGAAGTGTTCTATAAGCGCTTCTACCTGCGACCGAGCAAGATCTGGGAGATTGTTAAGGAGATGCTGGTCAGTTGGGAGGTAATGAAGCGGCGCCTGCGTGAAGGCATCGAGTTCTTCCGCTTCCTGCGCGCGCACCAAGCCTGAGGGAGTGCCGAGCCGGGCACCGATGCCGCTTACTCATTCGTCCGCGACGATCATTGGCTTGGCCAGTTTGGCCTTGGCGGCCGGCTATGCGGCACTTGCCTGTCTGGCGTTGCTCGCCTGGCGCCTGCGCCGGGCGGCGATGAATTCGACCGAGCTGCCGCCGGTAACCGTACTCAAACCTTTGTGCGGCGCGGAAGCGGGGCTGTACGAGAACTTGCGCTCGTTCTGCCGGCTGGACTACCCGGAGTTCCAAATCGTATTCGGCGTACACGATCCGGCCGATCCCGCACTGTCTGTGGTCGAACGGCTAAGGGCTGAATTTTCGTGGCTGGCGATTGATGTAGTGCTCGACCCGGAGCAGCACGGCGCCAACCTCAAGATCGGCAATCTGATCAATATGCTCGAGAGGGCTCGCCACGATGTGCTGGTGATGGCCGACAGCGACACCTGGGTGGGGCCGGACTATCTCTCCACTGTAACGGCACCCCTGCACAATCCCGACGTAGGCCTGGTCACCTGCCTTTACCACGACGTGCCAACGCGGCGGATCTGGTCGCGCCTTGGCGCAATGTACATCAACGAGTGGTACATGCCCTCGGTGCTGCTCGCTTGGCTTTTCGGGTTCCGCGGCTATGCCTCGGGTCAGACCTTGTGCATTCGGCGGAATACGCTGCAAGCGATCGGCGGCTTGCGGGCGATCGCGAATCACCTGGCCGAGGACAATCGGTTGGGAGAACTGGTCCGCGCCTCGGGACAGCGGATCGTGCTATCGACCTACCCGGTCCATGCGCAGCACGACGAGCCGGATGCGAGCTCGCTTATCGGCCATGAACTGCGCTGGCTGCAGACGATACGGGTGCTTCGGCCGGCCAGTTTTCGCTTGCTCTTTTTGAGCTTTAGCCTGCCTCTGGCGGTTTTCGGCATTGCGCTGGCGGCCGCGGAACGATCTACCTCCATAACCGCATGGGTGCTGTTCTGGATTACCGTTGCGGCGCGGCTCGTGTTGCATCTTAGACATCGATTTCAAGACGGGCGGCTTGCCTTATCGGATTTGTGGCTCTTGCCAGCGCGGGATCTGCTGATCTGCTTGATCTGGTGCGGATGCTTCTGCACCTCGCGCATCCTATGGCGAGGCAACGAGTTTGACGTTGATGCCGACGGCGTCATGCACAGAGCATCTTGAATACCACGCTATCCCGCACCACTCGCGTTTAGGTGAAAATTGCGGCGTACATAGGCGGTCTGCTGGGCTTGTCTCTGCTGATCATCCTCGTCGTTCGCGCAGACTTTGCCGCCATGGTTCAGACATTGGCGCTGGCCGGCTGGCCACTGCTATGGTTGATCCCCTATCGCGCGCTGTTCTTTCTGCTGTACGCGATCGGCTGGCTCGAACTGCTTCGTCCCTACGATCTGGAGAGGCGCGCCGGACTCGGCTACCTATTCTGGGTCACCACGGTGCGTGAAGCGATCGACCGCCTCCTGCCGGTAGCTAGCGTCGGTGGCGGTGTGGCGGCGGTTCGTTTGGTGCGCTGGCGAGGGCTCGCTGCAGCGCCCATCGGCGCAAGCATCATCATCGAAATCCTATTGACGCTAATCGTAACGTACGCATTTACCGCAGTAGGGCTGCTCCTGCTGGTCGACCTCGGCGCCAAAGGCCATGAATACCGCAATTTGCTGCTCGCATTCCTGGCGAGTCTCCCGGTGCCGGTATTGACTGCGCTTGCGCTGCACTATGGTTCGGTATTCGAGCGGCTGGAAGCCTTTTTACGTCCATTGGTGGGGGCAAACGCTCGATCCGAAGCAGCGAGATCAATTGATCGCGAGGTTCGCGCCACCTTTCGGAGATGGCGAAGCCTGCTTGGCGCCGGCAGCCTGCAGTTCGTCGCGTTGATCTCGGGGTCCTTCGAAGTGTGGTTCTCCTTGCGCATATTTGGACACCCGATTGGCGGCGAGTCCGCGGTCGCGCTGGAGGGCCTGACTCAGGCGATACGCCTGCTCGCGTTCGTCATACCCGCCGGTCTTGGCGTGCAGGAAGCGGGCTTAGTGCTGTTCGGACACACGCTGGGGCTCAGCAGTGAGTTGGCCCTGGCCGTCTCCATGGTCAAGCGCATGCGCGAAGTGCTATGGGGCCTGGCATCGTTACTGACCTGGCAGTGGCTGGAAGCTCGGCGGCTCCGAAAGCTGATTCGGACCCCGGAGTGACTGGGCATTGTGGAGTGACGAGATGTCACACGGCGCTTGTGCGGACCACCGGCAAGTCGGCGATTTTCTGCGCATTCTTAACTGTTCCCAGTGGCCTGGGGGAGTAGTCAGGGCCAGACTTACCGATCTTGAACCCGACCCTTCCACCGGCCCCCGCGACCGAGCCGATATTGCAAGGCCGAATGAACCGTCGCCGCTGCGTAAAACAATGCGACCGCCGGCAAGCACAGGCACCAAAGGCGACCAAGACCATAGAAGCGAACCATCGGTGCGTAGGCTATGCTCATAAGAGCCCACGCTCCAGCGCCGAGCGCGATCGAAGTCGCGCGTCCAGAAAATAATAGCAACGGCGGAAGAAGGTAGGTGAAGGACAGGCCGATAACAGTTGCGGCAAGCAGCAGATAGGAATGGCGGAGCTGATTGAATGCACTACGGGAAATCATGCCGCCTAATTCTGCAAACGAACCGTACGGACGTGTACTCCGCGCGGTTCGAGTCAGCCCCAGCCAAATTGAGCCGCCAGCGGCCTTGACCGCACGCGCGAGTGCACAGTCATCGATTATCTGTGAGCGGATCGTCTCCAATCCACCAATGCGCTTGAGGGTCTCCGGGCGTATCAGCAGACAGCCTCCGGCTGCGCCGGCCGCTTTGGAATCAGCCGACTCAATCCACGCCGGTGGATAGAGCTTAAAGAAGAAGAATACAAATGCCGGAATTAGGCACCTTTCAGCGAAGGTCGCCACCGAGAGCTTTACCATGTACGAGACCAACTCGTACCCGTGTGCGTCGGCATTCGAGACCAGCGCGACGATATTATCGGGGCTGTGGTGGATGTCGGCATCCGTGAAGAGCAGATAGTCGGGGCTCAGCGCCGCGGCCGCGGCAACTCCCTGCGACATCGCCCACACCTTGCCGCTCCATGCGGGTGGGAGCGGCGCCCCAGAGATGACGGTCAGCCTTGCCGATGCCCCGATGCTCGCCGCGGCCTGTGCGGCCGCGTTGCTAGTGCTGTCAGTGCTGCCGTCGTCGACAACAATGACATGTATGGAGCCGCGATAATCTTGTTGCAAAAGGGATTTAGCAGTGTCTCCAATTACGATTGCCTCGTCCCTTGCGGGAATAATTACGACGATCCTTTTTGCCGGATCACTCCTTGGAGCTACGGTTGAAAAATGGCGCGATATGCGCCAAAAGCCGCCCCGCGCCACGAGCAAATAGATCCAGATGAGCAACGGCACGACAGCAACTACGTACACGGTCACATCCAGGTGTTACACAACGCGGGCTAAAGATGAGGACTTTCTAAGCTAGGGCGTTCCAAAGTTCAAGACCTCGGCCCAACCAGGCTAACTGCTTCTGTGAGCCCACCGCCGCTCTTACAATGGGTCTGGTTATTAGGTGATCTCCGGCGACCCGCAACGCTGCCGCGCCATTCGATTAACCTGTTTCCGCCCGCTGGAGGCGGATGATGTCCTGCTGAGCCGGACATCATCCGCTTCGCCGCTTCAGGTCACTCTCCACTCAGTAAGGGCTTGAGCCCGAAGCCATCGTCGCAGGCGTAATGGTGCCGAACACCCCATCGGTCTGATCGGCAAAGCCGGCGGTATAAAACAGCGTCGTGAGCGGCTTGTCCGCATCGCCGTTGCCAAATACCAAAGACCACAGACCCGGAATCGAGACAGTCCCACCGTTGTTCACGCTCAGAGCGCCCATTGAATCTCCCGCAGGGGAATAGATGTTGATGTGCCCATCGCCAAAATTGCCAATCAGCAGGTCGCCGGCCAGGGCGCCGAACCCGCTCGGCGCTACCGCGATGCCCCAAGGTGCATTGAGTGCGCCGGTCGAAGCGAAGCGACTGACAAAGTTGCCGCTGAAATCAAATACGTCAACGTAGCCAAGACCTGCACCCGTCACCTCATCATGCATGGCGGCATCCTGCATGGCGTAAGTGATATACAGCTGAGTCTGGATAACCGTGATCCCAAACGGCACGAAGCCCGCAGGCATATTCGGATCCTGGAATTTGCCCTGCATGGCAGCGGGTTTGGAGAAGTTGGTGTCAAACACATCAACCTTGTTGTTATGCAGGTCGGTTGCATAAAGGTATGTGGCACCGTCGAGTGTCGCGAGCGCGAGACCCTTGTAGACCGCATGGTTGGCGCCATTGATCACCCCGTCATCGTAGGCAGTGACCGCGGTCGCGCCGCTGTCGGCGGCCCAGCCGCTCAGCACGCCGCCTTCGCCATCAAAGATGAAGAGTGCCGATTCCTGGCCCATGCCAGTAGCAATCATAAAGCCGCCGCCACCGTTATAGACTTGCCCCGTCGGGTTGGATGGGACACCGGCCGCAGAAGCCGGAATCGCGATGCCGACGTCCGTGGAGCCCGTTACGGCGTTGGTCTCAATTTCGCCCGTACCGCTGTAAAGCGTCGAGAGATTGTTATTGTTATCCGCAATCCAGAAGGGCTGTCCAGGGGCAAAGGCTATGCCCCATGGATTTTGCAGGTTGGAGTCAATAATCGTTGAAACCGCAACGACGCCGACGCTGTTGGAGACCAGCGCGGCATCCGAAAATCCGGTTATGGGCGCCGCGCTTTCCGAACCGCCGCCGCCACCGCATGCTGAGATCATCAGTGAGCAGAGCACGAGGAAGGCCGAGACAGTTGATTTTCGTTGGATGCCAGCAAGCATTCTCATAGTCACTCTCCGTGAGACAAGCCAGGTTAAATTACGGAGATGAGTACCCGCAGCTGCCCGAGCGGTTCTTTGCGCGCACCTAATTCGACGCATGCGTTTAGTGACTCGACTTTATCAGTCCACAGTTAGAACCTTAGGCACCTCAGCGGGTACTCAAGACAAAGTAGATCTGCAATGCGATCCGCAATTGCAGGCAGGCCAATCCCGCTCCAGTCTCAGCACAAATATCTTGGGCACCGGCAGCGACCCGGAGCAGTCCAGCCCATGGCAGAGGCGTGATGCCGAGAGCCTCTGAGCCGCTACGCATCAATGCTGCAAGTCGCTGCGGCCGCGCGCCCTGACAGAGCGCCGTGGCGTAAGATAAGGCCCATGACAATGGTCCTCGTGAACCCGCCGAGCGGGAGGATCTAGCCGATGCCTCCAGCTCCACGGTTGGCGCCCGTGCGCGTACTCATCGTTGACGATGAGCCGCTGGCACGGCGCAACCTCACCGTGCTCCTTGGGAGCGATCCGGACATAGGACCGGTGATCGAGTGCGGGTCAGGGCACAGTGCCATTGTGGAAATTCGCCGCTCGATGCCTGATCTGGTGTTTCTGGATGTACAGATGCCAGAGTGCGATGGCTTTGATGTGCTCGAGTTGCTCGGGAGCGACGTACCATCAACAATTATCTTTGTGACGGCCCATGACGAATACGCGCTCAATGCCTTTGATGCCGGCGCGCTCGACTACTTGCTCAAGCCCTTCGATGACGCGCGCTTCCAGCGCGCGTTGAAGCGCGCGAAGGAAAAACTGGCACTGTATTCGGCCCAACATCGGACGACGCCGGATCGGCTGGTCATCAAGAGTCGGGGCGAGGTGCTATTCCTGAATGTTGCCGACATCGACTGGATAGAGGCCGCCGACTACTACGCCTGTATACACGTCGGGGATCGAACGCACATCATGCGTCGGACGCTGCAGGAGCTGGAGCGGGACTTGGGCGCCGATCGGTTCATCCGCATCCACCGCTCGGTCATTGTGAATCTTGAGCGCGTTCGGGGACTCGAGCTGCAGAGCGATGGCGAGTCGGCGGTCATTCTGAGCACCGGCGCCCGGCTGCGGCTGAGCCGGCGATTCCGCAAGCGCCTGCAGGAACGCATGACAGTGAAATCCTCGCGCGCCTGATCGCCTTGACCGCGGCGCTGAAACTTAACCGCGAGCCGTGTTGGGGCCAAATTGCAGCGTGACCAGATCACGCGCAGCCGAAACGGCGGGCCGGCGCATCATTTCCATCATGGGTCCGGGCAGCGCGAGATGAAAGCCTTGCGCAAAGTCGACGCCCACAACCCCCAGGGCCGTCAGTATCTCTTCGCTCTCGACCGATTCGGCCACTGTCTTAACGCCCATGACGCGGCCAATATGATGAATTGCTTCGACCACCGCGTAATCCACCGAATCGCTCGTCATATCCTTTACGAAATCGCCATCGATCTTGAGGTAATCGACCGGCAGGCTGCGCAGGTAGCCAAACGATGACATGCCGCTGCCAAAGTCATCGAGGGCGATGGGGCAGCCAATCTCTTTGAGCCGATTCATCAGCTGCGTTGCGATCGCCAGGTTGGCGATGGCCGTGGTCTCCGTCACTTCGAAGCCAATGCTGTACCTGGGAAGCCCAAATTGCTCCAGCTGCGCTCGGACAAAATCGGCGAGGCCCGGATCGTTCACCGAGGCACCCGACAGGTTGATCATGCAAGTGGGAATCAGGCCGTGGCGAGCACGCAATTCAGCCAGGTTACTGCACGCTTTGCTGATTACCCAACGATCAATCCGCGGCATCAGGCCGAAGCGCTCGGCTGCCGGGATGAAAGCCATCGGCGCCACCAGCGTGCCGTCACTGTCTACCAGACGTAGCAGCAACTCGAAACGCGGTGCCTCACTGCCCGCACGCAGCTTGGCCGGCTTGGTAATCGGGCGTATTTCCTGCGCGTACAGCGAAAATCGTCCAACCTCAAGCGCCGTGTTCAGTCGCTCGACCCACTGCATCTCGCCGTGCCGGGCACGCATCTGCTGATCATCGGGTCTATAGAACTGGACGCGGTTGCGTCCATTGTCCTTGGCGAGATAGCAGGCTTGGTCGGCCGCGCTTAAAGCATCGTCCACGCTCACCAGACTTTCCGTCAGGGCTAACACCCCGATACTGACGTTGACTACAAAGGACTTGCTCTCCCAGGTAAAGCGCAGCTCCGAGATGTGGCGGCGGATCGACTCGGCGACCGTCATCGCCAGGCTCTGTGGGCAGGCTGTCAGCAGGACGCCAAATTCATCGCCGCCAAGCCGTGCCAAGACATCGCTCTCGCGCAACTTCTGCTTCACCGCCCATGAAACCTGGCAGATGAGCTCGTCCCCGGCCGCGTGGCCACAGGTGTCATTGATGACCTTGAACTGATCAAGATCAAGATAAAAGAGTGCGTATTCAGTGCCGATGCGCCGATGATCCTCAATGGCGAGTCTCAGTCGCTGCTCGAATTCACGCCGGTTGGCAAGCCCCGTGAGTGCATCATGTGTTGCCTGATGCTGTAGCTGGGCGGCCAGCGCTCGCTCCTGTGTGATGTCACGCAATACGAACACAATTCCCGTGACCCGGCCCTGGGAGTCCCGAATGGGCGCGGCCCGCTCGTGAATATGAACCGTCGTGCCATCGCGCCGGCGCAGCACCGAGCCGGTGGTCGTACCGGTGTGCTGCTCCCCGCTTAACACACGATTGATGGCACTGTCATCGGTGAAGCGCCGGGGCTCGGGAACTATCGCGAGCACCGTGGCGAGCGACTGGCCCTCGGCTTCGGCCGCCATCCAGCCTGTCAGCAGCTCCGCGGCGCCGTTCATGTAGGTTACCTTCTGCGACTCGTCGGTACACAGCACGGCATCGGCAATGGATTCGAGCGTGACGTGTGAGCGCGCCTGGGCCACGTACGCCTGCTCCTGTGTCTCGTGCAGGGCATGCGCGATGCGCTCGCTCCTGCGGATGGTAATGCGTGATATCGAGGCGCCAATCCCGACCAGCACCGAAATGCACAGCGTCAGGAATACCGACAGCAGCTGCAGAACCTGGCGCGAGGTGTTGCCCAGTGAGGTGGAGAATTCATCTTCGAGCGGCGCTACGCGGGTGTGGATCTGCTCGGCGGCGGCCAGCAGGCGGCTCACCGTGGCCGGCTGTTTTTGAGCCAAGTTCATGGCCGAATGCAGTTGCTGAGCCACCTGATCGAGTTGAATGATCAGCTCATCACCCTGGGTCCATGCCGCAATCGGTCGCGCAAGCAGGCGCGAGTCGCGAAACAGCCGAAACAGCCGCATCATGCCCGGCACATCGTCGGGATGACTGCGACCGGCGATCAGGCCCTCGCTGGCCAGCACATAGTCAGGATCCGCGGCCTGCAATTGCAGGCGCGCGATGCGATCTCCCAGGGGCACTGCGAGCTCGTCACGAAAGCGTTGATAATATTCGGGCGCACCTGTGGCGGCGTAGCGGTGCAATTCTGCCAGCGCCTGTCGCTCAGCCTTTGACCACATGCCCTCGCCATTGACGAAAGCTCGGATCGAAGAGAGCGTGCTCAAGCTGACGACGCAAAGCGAGAGCATGAGCACAGCGATGACAATCAGCGGCCAGGTGACCGAATGAAGTTTTCGATCTAGCGAAATCGGTGTCGGCAGCTGTTGCGCTGAGTTCATGGCTGCAATCTTAGAGCTAACCTGAAGCCTTATCGACCTTCCAACACGCACCCTAAGCCGTCGATTCCGGGCGTTGTCCGCATATGTCCAAAGCGCAGCGTTTAAAGTGTGCTCTGGTTCCGGAGCCTGCGCGACACAGCGCAAGTATTGCCCGCGAGCCGGATACAGTTAAATCGCCAGGAGGCATACGAGGTTTCGCGCTGCGCCATCATTGCGGTACTCGACACGCCTACTTGGCGCTCTTCATCCGCTCCGGCGTGCACGCCCATTGGAAATTTGATTCGTTCTGCGTGCCTGGAACGATCGGACTCCACGGTGATTCCTTCGGATCAATTCCTGCATCCTGCTCGCTACCTTTCAGGTTATTGCCTGAGTAGTAGATGACGGCAGTTGCCCGGGCCCGATCCTTGGCACAATCAAAATCCACGCGCTGTACTTCACTGAAGTACACCAAACTATCGGCACTCTTCTGCGGTTCGGCATATTCCTGCCGCAGCCACACCGACATGATTTGACCCGAGCGCTTCAACTGATGATCGCTAGCAAAGATCGCCCACGATCCATCGCCGGCGACGGTGCGAAACTCCCAGCCACCGGCGCTCAGCGGGTCCAGGCTGTGCACCCAGGCCATAGGATCTGCGCGGCGCGCATCACGTTCCTGGCTCAGCTTCTCCGCCCGAGCCTTTTCAGCCGCCTTGGCTTGTGCCTCCTGCGCGTCCCATAGTTTTTGTTGCTCGGGTGTCTGCGCGTGGGCGCAGGTGCCAAAGGAGGCGCCTGCAATGAGGGCAGCAAGCCACAGCGCCTGCTTGCGCATCGGGGTCAATTTCTTGAACATGCTCGTCTCCATTGAATCCCGCCCCTAGAGAGTCCAGCCGTTTGTCCAGCGCGCCGACATTCAATTGCAGACCGCTACGCGCCGAGCCGGTTCCACTGCTCGGCGCTTCGCGGCGAAAGCTCCGCTAACGCATGATACCAGTGCCGTCCAGACAGCTCTTCCCATGGCCATCGGAATCTGCCATTTTCTAGCGGCCGGCTTCGCGGCAACCCTCAAGAGATTGGAACACCCCTATGACCACACGCATCCCGGCCACGCTGATTCCAGGTGACGGCATCGGTCCCGAAATTGTCGACGCGACCTTGGCCGTTCTGGAAGCGCTGAAGGCGCCGTTTGACTGGGACATGCAGATCGCAGGTCTGGCCGGAGTCAAGAGCGCCGGCGATCCATTGCCGCCGCAGACGCTGGAGAGCATCCGCAAAACGCGACTGGCCCTTAAAGGCCCTCTGGAAACACCATCGGCCGGTGGCTATCGCTCCTCGAATGTGCGGCTTCGCGAGGAATTTAATCTGTACGCCAATCTGCGGCCAGTGCAGACGCTGATTCCTGGCGGTCGGTTCGAGAACATCAACCTGGTTGTCGTTCGGGAGAATGTCGAGGGGCTCTACATGGGATATGAACACTTCATACCCATCGACGGTGACCCGCACGCGGTCGGCATGTCAACCGGTATCAACACCCGCCAGGGCTGCCGCAGGATCCTTGAATACGCTTTCAACTTTGCCATCGCCACCGGTCGCAAGAAAGTCACGGTGGTGCACAAGGCGAACATCATGAAGGCGCTGACCGGAATATTTCTCGAGACGGCCCGGGCGCTCTATGAGGATCCGCGCTATCGGGAAAAGGTTGTGATGAACGAGATGATCGTCGATGCCTGTGCGATGAAGATGGTGCTGGACCCATGGCAGTTCGACGTGCTCGTCACCACCAACCTGTTCGGCGATATTCTCTCCGATCTGGCCGCCGGATTGGTGGGCGGACTTGGCATGGCACCAGGTGCAAACATCGGCGTGGACGCGGCAATCTTCGAGGCCGTGCACGGTTCGGCGCCCGACATCGCCGGTAAAGGCATCGCCAACCCGACCGCGCTGCTGCTGGCGACTGCCATGTTATTGGATCACGTCAAACTCATGGACAGCGCCTCGCGCTTGCGGCGGGCCATTGACGAGACGCTGAATGTGGACGGGATCCGGACCGGGGATCTTAGCGGCACGGCCGATTGCAAGAGCTATACCCTGGGGCTGATCGCCAGGATCCGCAATTCCTAGGGCCTGATCTCGTCAGCTCAGGCGCTGCACGAGCCAGCCGGAAATGTCACTGATCTCCGCTCGGGAAACTTCGTGCGCCATCGGATAGTCATGCCACTCGACCGTTATGCCCAGCGCCTCCAGCCGATCGCGACTGTGAGCGCCCATGCTCAGGCTGAGTATCGGATCGTTCCGCCCATGACACATCAGGATCGGTGTCGCGCGTCCTGCCGGCGTGAGCTCCGCGGAGAGAGTCTTATCTAGCGGCAGATAGGCCGACAGAATCATCAGACCCGCCAGTGCTTCGTGCTGGCGCAAACCGGTATGCAGCGCCAGGGCTCCGCCCTGAGAGAAGCCCGCAAGAACGATACGCGTGCGCGCAACGCCCGCCGCGACCTGCGCCTCGATCAGCGCGTTGATCTGTAGCGCCGATGCGCGGATGCCCGCCTCATCCTGCGCATCGGTCCGAGTCAGGCCCAGCAGATCAAACCAGGCCCGCATGCGCATGCCCCCATTGAGGGTCACCGGACGCTGCGGGGCATGCGGGAAAACGAACCGCACCGGGAGCGTCGGCGGCAACCCCAGCTCCGGCACGATCGGCACGAAGTCGTGCCCGTCTGCTCCCAGTCCGTGTAACCAGATCACCGTCGCAGTGGCAGCCCGCTCGGGTTCCAGCGTCACCGCGGCCGCGTGCTCCATAACCTTCACGGCCGTTGGCCCCGGGCACTGCCGACACGCGCCCTAACCAGCATGCGCTCGACTGGCGACATACCCGGCCGCCTCAGAACAGCACCAGAATGACTTTCAGCAAGCCCCATAGAGACACCGCCCAGACGAGCGTACGAATGTAGGGCACGCCGATAATATAAAGCGGCAGGTAAATCACACGGGCCCAAAAGTACAATTCGACCCCCACCGCCGTATCGGGAGTCGTACGTTGGGTTGCTACGACGGCGAGCACCGCTGCGGCAAAAAAGCCGAATGTCTCCAGAAAATTCAGGTTCGCCCGGCACGCACGCGCGGCCGCACCGATCAATGGCTTGGGCTCCCCATCGCGATTGCTGGCATTCCACTTAAGACCGCGCTGCTGCGTGGCAAATCCTGCAGCAACAAATACGTGGATCAGACCGAGAACAATGCACCAGGCTAGAATTCTTATTTCAAAGGGCATGATCGACTCCTTGGAGAGTGCCTTTCCGGCAAGGCGCTTGGATTTTTACTTGATCGTCGCGAATCCCCGGGCTAAGCGTACCGGCTTTTGCCGCTCTTATATATCCCGGCTCTGGCGGCTAAGCCCAATAGACACCAAGTGCGCGCTCGCGGCGCACGGGGCGAGCACTGGCCCTGATGGATAGGATTCACTGCGCACAGGCCCTATGATGAGCGGGTGTCCCTGACTCGCCCATCGTCTCAACCTGCGCTTTTTGGTCCGGGTGACCCACCGCCCTTTCGGATCGTTTGCGAGACGGGCCAGTCTCCGTTTCTGCTGATCTGCGACCATGCAAGTTGCGCGGTGCCCGCGCCCTTGGGCTCGCTTGGGTTGGATGCGGCTATGCTTCAGACGCACATCGGCTGGGATATTGGTGCTGCTGAAGTCGCGCAGCTGCTCGCCAAGCAACTGGATGCCGTCCTGATTTTGCAGAGCTACTCGCGGCTCGTCATCGACTGCAACCGGCCGCTGAACTCTCCGGGCTCCATCGCCTTGGTCAGCGACAACATTCCGATTCCGGGAAATGCCGCGCTTACGAGCCTCGATGCCGAGCAGCGTGCGGCCGCCATATTCTCGCCCTATCACGATCGCATCCGGCTCGAATTGGACACCCGGGGCGCACAGCAACGGCCGACAGTGCTGGTGTCTGTGCACAGCTTCACCCCGGTGTTCCAGGGCTTCGTGCGCCCATGGCATGTCGGGACGCTCTATAACCGCGACCCTCGCGTGGCACGCGCGCTGATGCGCGAGCTGCGCGCCGACCCGACGCTGGTGGTCGGCGACAATGAGCCTTATGCCGCATCGGATGCGACGGATTTTGCCATCCCGCAGCACGCTGAGTTGCGTCGGCTGCCTCATGTAGGGATCGAAATCCGCCAGGACCTCATTGGCGACCGGGCCGGGCAGCAGCTGTGGGCCCGCCGCTTGGCCGAAGCGCTCACTCGCTCCCTGGAATCCTCAGCCGGTTCCTGGCATCCAGCCTCAACGGCCGCCAGCTGAGTTCGGCGGTGCCTTAACCTGCTGATTGCATTGGTTCTCCAAGCTCGCGGGACGCTGGCAAAGGTGGGGGTGAGAATCGCCACGATCTGCTCAGGGCCTTTCCATCCGCGGGCGCGCCGCTATACGCTGCACCCTCCAGCTCTAAACAATCACAAGCACGATCGAGGCGGGGACTAGGGACGCTGTGCCCCGACTCTCGATGGAGTAGCGCGTATGTCGAGTCCACCCCGCATCGCTGTGGTCGGCAGTCTTAATACAGACCTGACCACCTTCACCGACGTATTTCCGCGTCCCGGGGAGACGCTGTTTGGAAAGCGCTTCGAGCTCGGCTTCGGCGGCAAAGGTGCCAACCAGGCGGTCGCGGCCCGACTCTGTGGCGCCGAGGTAATGATGGTCGCCAAGGTCGGACAGGATCTGTTCGGGGAAGCCACGATCCGGAACCTGGCCTCCTTTGGCATCGATGTATCGCACGTGGATGTCATTGAGGGTGTATCCACGGGCGTGGCGCCCATATTCGTCGAACCCAGCGGTCAGAACCGCATCATCGTGGTCAAAGGGGCTAACGATTTGCTAAAGCCACAGGATGTTGATGCAGCCGCTGCTGAACTGAGCAAGGCGCAGATCATCATCCTGCAATTCGAGATCCCGCTCGAGACCATCTACCACACGATTCGCTTTGCCAGATCCCGCGGGATTTGCTGCATCGTCAATCCGGCTCCCGCGCTCCCCGCGACCTTAAGCGAGCTGAGTGCAGCGGATTACTTTATTCCAAATGAAACCGAGGCCGAGATGATCACGGGCCTGCCGGCGGGCACGCTCGCTGAGGCCAAGGTCTGCGCCAGCAGCCTGCTGGCGCAAGGCTTTCGCCGCGTGCTGATCACGCTGGGCGCCCGCGGCTCGCTGCTGGCTGATGCGAACGGCATCACCGCCATGGCCCCCTTTCCGGTGACAGCCGTCGACAGCAGCGGCGCCGGCGATGCCTTCATCGGCAGCCTGGCCGCATTTCTGGGCGAAGGCCTGCCCGAGCGCGATGCAGTGGCGCGCGCCAATCTGTACGCCGCGCTCTCAACGATGGGCACCGGTACGCAGAAGTCATTCATGAAGCGACATCTGTTCGAAGCCGAGTGGACCACCCGCAGCGCCTGAACGCGGCGCCTCGCCTAGACTTTTGATTCGCAGCACTTAGAAGGGGTCTCACGATGTATGTAGTGCACAGTTACGCTCTAGCGGTCATCTTGTGCGTCGTAACGATGTTCTGCTGGGGGTCCTGGGCGAATACCATGAAGCTCGCCCACAAGAGCTGGCGCTTCGAGCTCTTTTATTGGGACTACTCCCTGGGGGTGTTGCTGCTGACGCTGATTGCTGGCTTGACGCTGGGCAGCAGCGGCGAAGTGGGTCGCCCCTTTGGCGCTGATCTGTCGCAGGCGGCCGGCATACCGATCAGCAAGGCACTTCTGGGCGGCGCGATTTTCAATCTCGCCAACATCCTGCTGGTGGCAGCGATTGAGATTGCCGGCATGGCGGTGGCCTTTCCGGTCGGGATCGGCCTGGCACTTATTATTGGCGTGATCACCAACTACCTGGCGGCCCCGGTTGGCAATGTGGCGCTGCTGGCGGTCGGCGTTCTGCTCGTGACACTTGCCATTGTGCTCGATGCCGTGGCCTACCGGCGACTCGCGGCCGGTGTGGCCAGCGTAAGTACCAAGGGACTGGTCCTTTCAGTCATCTGCGGCATCCTGATGGGATCCTTCTACCGCTTCGTAGCCGCCGCGATGTACGCGGATCCGGCGCTGCCTGAGGCCGGCAAGATGGGACCGTATGCCGCCGTGTTCGTCTTTGCCGTGGGCATTCTCCTCAGCAGCTTCGTGTGGAACACGCTGGCGATGAAAAAGCCGTTTACCGGCGCGCCACCGGTTGCCTTCGCCGACTACTTCAAAGGTAGCGTGGGTAACCATCTCACGGGACTGCTGGGCGGCCTGATCTGGGGCGTGGGCATGTCACTCAATTTGATTGCCTCCGGCAGCGCGGGCTTTGCCATCTCCTATGGCCTTGGCCAGGGCGCGACCATGGTTGCGGCTTTCTGGGGGGTCTTTATCTGGAGGGAGTTTCGATCAGCGCCCAAGGGCACCGCAAGGCTGATCGCCGCGATGTTCGCCTGCTTTCTGGTCGGGCTGTGGCTCATTGTCAAGGCGCGCGCGCTCTAGGTCTGGCCCCGCGCCGCCAATCGTCTGCTGGCCTCCGGCCCGGGGAGGCCCGCTCAAGCGCAACCGAGTGCTACAAGCCGGTGGCTGGCCTGCGGGACTCACGTCTATGATGAGCCACGACCCCCTGCGGATGGAGCGGCTATGAGATTCCCGATGCGTACGTTGCTGTGGATTGGCTTGCTGGCGAGCGCCGCACTGAGCCCAGCACGGGCGGAGCCACGGATGGTGATTATTGATCAGGATACCTCCGGCCCAGGAGGCTCGAACATCATGTCAATGATGGTGTTGCTGCAATCACCTGAGGTGAAGGTGTTGGGTATCGCAATCGTTACCGGCAATGCCTGGCGTGATGATGAAGCGCGGCATGCGCTGCGTATGCTGGAGCTGCTCGGCCGCACCGACGTGCCGGTAGTCCTGGGGGCAGTCTATCCGCTTGTCCGCACACAGCAGGAAACTCTTCTAATGACTCCGCTGGTTGGGCAAGTCGCCTGGCTGGGCGCCTGGGGGCGGCGCTTGAGTACACTCGGTGAGGCGGAAGGTGGTGCCTCCGCATCGCCCAAGCCCGGAGTGGCGCAGCCGGGGCCGTGGGACACCCCGCCGCTCCAGGAGGGTGAGCCGCATACGGCGCCGCTCGCCGAGGACGCCGCGCATTTCATGATCCGCCAGGTCCACGCTCATCCGCACCAGGTAACGATCTATGCGGCTGGTCCGCTCACGGATATCGCCACGGCCCTCTCGATCGATCCGCACTTCGCTGAACTGAGCCAGGGCATCGTGATCATGGGCGGCAGCCTGAATCCGCACACCGACGACCCGGAATTTGCGACCAGCCCGCGCCATGAATTCAACTGGTGGTTCGATCCCGAAGCGACGCTGATCACCCTGCGCGCCCACTGGCCGCGGATCGATGTGACGACGGTCGATGTGTCGATCAAGACCATGTTCACGCAACAGATGGTCGATGATATTTCCAAATCCAAGAGCCCGGCAGCCCAGTACATCGCCAAATTCAACGAAGAGCGCTACTACCTGTGGGACGAGCTTGCGGCCTGCGCGTGGCTTGATCCGAGCATCATCACGAAGGAACTGCCGCTCTACATGAGCGCTGATGTCAGCCACGGGCCAACGTACGGCGAAACCCTGACCTGGGGTGAAAAACTCAAACCCGAGCTCGACCTGCAGCTCGCACATGCACAGCTGGATGTCGATGTACCTAAGTTTGTACACATGTTCGATGAGCTGATGAAGGCCCCCACCGTGCATAACGCGGTCGCCGCAAGTCACTGACCGGCATCACAGCTGCTTCGAGGTTGCGCGCGTGCCTACGGACCCCATGCAAAAGACGATTGCCTTCTTTCCCGAGGCAGCCTACGGTCCGGCCCTCAATTCGGTCGGCATCGCTCAGGCAGTTACCCGTCTGGGCCAACGCGCGGTGTTTCTTTCGGACCCGGGATTTCTCGAGGTCTACCGCGGCTACGGATTCGAAGCCCTCCCGGTCAATCTATCCGAGCCGATGCCGCCCGAGCAGATGGCGAGTTTCTGGGAGAGCTTCATCAATGGCCATCTTGAGAACTTTTACAAGTCGCCTTACGACCAGCTCGACAACTACGTGAAGGATTGCTGGGCCGCGATTATCGATTCCGCCCGCTACGCGCAGAAGGATCTGCCCGGGGTGCTCGGTGCACTACGCCCGGATCTGATTTGCGTGGACAATGTGATCCTGTTCCCGGCGATCAAGCAGCATGGCGTACCCTGGGTACGGATCGTGTCCTGCTCCGAGAACGAGATCGAGGATCCTGCCATACCGCCGCACCTCTCAGGCTGCGGGGCGCGCGATTCTGCCTGCCACGCCCGCTTCCGGGCACGATTCAACGAAGTGATCGCTCCGCTCCACGCGGCGTTCAACGAATTTCTCGTTGCCCAGGGTGAACAACCCTATGCGATCGGGCAGTTCTTCGAGACCTCGCCGTATCTTAATCTGCTGCTCTATCCCGAAGCCGTGAAGTTCGACCGCTCGCGACGCCTGCCCGCCGCCGAGTTTCAATATCTTGAGGGCTGCGTGCGCCAGGAAGCGCCCTACACGCTGCCGGCGTTTGCAAAGCACCCGAACGCGCCATTGATCTACCTGTCCTTTGGAAGCCTGGGCGCCGGGGATGTTACCTTGCTCAAGCGCCTGATCGCCGCCATGGGTCGACTGCCCTACCGGGCACTCGTTAACGTCGGCGCTCACAAGGATAAGTACAGCGATGTGCCGGCCAATGTCATCATCGAGAGCTGGTTCCCGCAACCCTCACTCATTCCACAGGTCGATGTGGTGATTCATCACGGTGGCAACAATTCGTTCACTGAATGCCTGTACTTTGGCAAGCCCGCGCTCATCATGCCTTTTGCCTGGGATGGTCATGACAACGCCACCCGGGTCCAGGAAACCGGCTACGGTTACAAACTCAATCGGGCCGATTGGAGCGAAGCCGAGCTTGACAGCCGCTTGGCTGCCTGCCTGAACGACTCGGTTATGCGCGCGCGACTGGCCGTCACCAGCAAGCACATGCGCGAGCAGGATGGGCCGGCCAAGGCAGCGCAGCTGCTGGGCAACCTGCTTCAGGCACGAACACCGAGAATGACTTGAACCGCGCCCGAGCGCAGCTCGCCTGGGCTATCGCATTACCCTTCCATCAGGATTTGACGCTGTGCTGACACCGTATATTAAGAGTCCGCTGTCGCTGACCGATCTTGTGGACTGGGGGCCGATCCCCACAATGATCGAAGGGATCTCAACAACCTCCGGCAAATTGCTCCACAAGGGCCCTGAGGGCCGCTCCGAGTGCGGCATCTGGCGTTGCACGCCCGGCAAATGGTTCTGTCACGTGACGCGCGATGAGTTCTGTCACTTTCTGTCGGGACGCTGCACCTATGTGCACGAGAGCGGTGAGGTACTTGAGATTGGCCCAGATACTGCGGCCTTCTTTGTGCAGGATTGGAAGGGCGTCTGCACGGTCCACGAGACCGTGACCAAGCTTTACATGATTCGCTGAGTGCGGCAGTGCCAGCCCAGTTGACGAGGGCTACCCGCACAGGCCACCGCTCCGGAATTCGCCATCAGGCACCTGCCACCTGGGTAGTACGTTGCAGTGCAGGTTCTGCACAAGCGCATTCGCCGCACCGCCAGCAGGGCTGGCACTTGAACTGCGGTGACGGCGACGGAGTATCATTTACGGACCCGGCCGTGCGCGCCAGTACCTCTTGGAGTCCTGCCAGTGAATAGCACGCAACAGCTTCAGAACCTCGGCCAGAGCCTGTGGCTCGATAACATCACCCGCGATCTGCTGACCTCCGGGACACTCAAGCGTTATATCGATGAGCTTGCGATCACGGGGTTGACCTCGAACCCCACGATTTTCGATCAGGCGATCAAGGGCGGCGTCGCCTACGATGGCGCCATCCGCAACAAGGTGTCCCGCGGCCTGGCAGGTGAGCAGCTGTTCTTCGAGCTGGCGCTGGAGGACATCACCCAGGCTGCCGATCTGTTCCGACCAACCTACGAGCGCACCTGCGGAGTCGATGGCTATGTCTCGCTCGAGGTCTCGCCACTGCTCGCACATGATGCGAAAACGACGCTCGCCGCAGCGCTCGATCTGAGCCGCCGCGCAGCACGGCCCAACGTGCTGATCAAGATTCCAGGAACGGTGGAGGGCCTCTGGGCCATCGAGGAGTCCATCTTCGCCGGCATACCGATCAACGTGACGCTGCTGTTCTCGAGCGAACAATATCTCGCGGCCGCCGAGGCTTATATGCGCGGCATCGAGCGGCGGATCGAGAAGGGATTGCGGCCCGATATTGCCTCGGTCGCCTCGCTCTTTGTCAGTCGCTGGGATGTGGCCGTAGCGGGCAAGGTGCCGGCGGCGTTGGTCAATCACCTGGGTATCGCCATCGGGATGCGGGCGTACAAGGCCTATTGCGACCTGCTGGCCTCGCCACGCTGCCGCCGGATCATGAATGCCGGCGGGCGGCCGCAGCGGCTGCTGCTGGCCAGCACCGGAACAAAGGACCCCAATGCTTCCGCAACACTCTACGTGGAGGCTCTGGCGGCGCCATACACGGTTGACACGATGCCCGAGGGCACACTGAAGGCCCTCGCGGATCACGGTAGAATCGGTGCGCCCACGCCTGCGGATGGTGGAGATTGCGAGGCCGTACTGGCCTCATTCACCGCCGCCGGAATCGACCTTGGTGCGCTTGCCGCCAAGCTTCAGGATGAAGGCGCCGCCTCATTCGTCAAATCCTGGAACAATCTGATGGACGTCATCGCCTCCAAGAGCGCGGCGCTTGGGCGCACGGGGTGAGCCGAACACCTATGAACTTAAGCCGCTGTGTCAGGCACCCGCAATGAAGGTGCTCGTCATTGATGTGGGCGGGACGCACGTGAAACTGCTGGCCACGGGGCAGACTACGAAGACTGAATTTGCCTCGGGCCCCGGGTTGAATCCAAAGGCTTTGGTCGCGGGGGTCCGCGGACTCACGCGCGACTGGCACTACGATGCGATCAGCATGGGTTACCCCGGCCCAGTGCTGCACAATCGCCCGCTCGCCGAACCGCACAACTTGGCAGCCGGCTGGGTCGGATTCGACTTTGCGCGCGCCTTCAAGCATCCGGTACGCATCATCAATGATGCGGCCATGCAGGCCCTGGGCAGTTACGAGGGTGGGCGGATGCTGTTTCTGGGTATGGGCACGGGCCTGGGCTCGGCGCTGATCGTCGATGGCGTGCTCGAGCCGATGGAGCTTGGACATCTGCCGTATCGCAAGAAGACCTTCGAGGACTATGTCGGCCTGCGCGGCCTGAAGAAATACGGTAAGCGCAAGTGGCGCAAATTTGTCAACGACGTAATCATCCGCCTGATGGCAGCCGTTGAGCCTGACGAAACGGTCATTGGGGGTGGCAATGCGGCGTTGCTCCATAGCTTGCCGCCCCACTGTCGCCTTGGCGACAACAGCCACGCCTTCAAGGGTGGCTTCCGACTCTGGACTCAATCCGCTGTCAGAACGCCGCGCCAGCGCGCAGCAGCGGCGCACAAATGATGTGCCCGCTGGCCGAACTTCAACGCCAGCACCTGCGTCTATTCACTAAGAGGAATCCAGCATGCAACTTGGAATGATTGGCCTGGGTCGTATGGGCGCCAACATGGTGCGCCGCCTGATCGGCGGCGGCCATCAATGCGTAGTTTACGACCGCTCTGCCCAGGCCGTTGCAGCGCTGGCCAAAGATGGTGCGGTGGGCAGCGAGTCGCTCAAGGACTTTGCGGCAAAGCTCAGCAAGCCACGCGCGATCTGGCTGATGGTGCCTGCGGCTGCGGTCGACAGCACGATTGCCGATTTGCTGCCGCTCCTCAATTCGGGCGACATCCTGATCGATGGTGGCAATTCCTATTACATCGATGACATCCGGCGCGCCAAAGAGCTGGCACCCAAGGGGATTCATTACGTCGATGTCGGCACCAGCGGTGGCACCTGGGGGCTCGAGCGCGGCTACTGCATGATGATCGGTGGCGAAGCTGCACAGGTGAAGTCGCTCGACCCGATATTCTCGCGCCTCGCTCCGGGCCTCGGCTCGATAGAACGCACCCCTGGGCGAGAGAAGATCGGCGGGCAGGCCGAGCAGGGCTACCTGCACTGCGGGGCCAGCGGCGCCGGCCACTTCGTCAAGATGGTCCACAATGGCATTGAGTACGGCATCATGGCTGCATATGCCGAAGGCTTCAGCCTGCTGCGCGCGGCGAACGTGGGCAAGCTGGCTCAAGAGGACGATGCCGAAACCACACCGCTGCGGGATCCCGAGCATTACCAGTACGACATGAATCTGCCCGACATTGCCGAAGTGTGGCGCCGTGGCAGCGTCATTGCCTCCTGGCTTCTGGACCTGACGGCAAGCGCCCTGCTCCAGGATCCGAAACTCGCGAAATTCTCAGGACGTGTCTCGGATTCTGGCGAAGGCCGCTGGACTATCAAAGCCGGCATCGACGAGGGCATTCCAACCCCGGTGCTTACCACCGCCCTTTATGAACGCTTCAGCTCGCGGGGCGAGGCCGACTATCAGGACAAGCTGCTCTCGGCAATGCGCTTTGGCTTTGGTGGTCATCTCGAGAAATCGGCTCCCAAGTAGGACATGACGATGCTCGCAACGCTGCCCCCAGCCGATGCCCTGGTGTTTTTTGGCGCTACCGGTGATCTGGCCAACAAGAAGATTTATCCAGCGCTGCATGCAATGGCAAAGCGCGGGCATCTGAATGTTCCGGTGATCGGCGTCGCCAGAGCCGGCTGGAACCTCGAGCAGTTCAAGGCCCACGCCCGTACCAGTATCGAGCAACATGGCGGTGGTATCGATGCAGCCGCGTTCGATAAATTGGCGGGCCTCATGCGCTACGTCAACGGCGACTACTCTGATCCGGCCACCTACCAGGCGCTGCGTGCACAGCTGGCCGGTGCGAAGCAGCCGGCACATTATCTGGCGATCCCACCCGACTGGTTCGGGCGCGTCGTCGAGCAGCTGGCGAAGGCCGGCTGCGCCCAGGGCGCCCGCGTGGTGGTTGAAAAGCCCTTCGGCCGCGACCTGGACTCGGCCCGCGAGCTAAACGGGATTCTGCTCGGTGCCTTTGATGAGGCCCACATTTTCCGGATTGACCACTATCTGGGCAAACGACCGGTTCATGACATGGTGTTCTTCCGCTTTGCCAACGCGTTCCTCGAAGCGTTCTGGAACCGCAACTTCGTCGAGAGCGTGCAGATCACGATGGCCGAGAACATTGGCGTCGAGGGGCGCGGCGCCTTCTACGATGAAGTCGGCACGGTGCGTGATGTCATGCAGAATCACATGTTCCAGATTCTGGCGAATATTGCGATGGAACCGCCGGCCCGCAATGACAGCGAGGCGCTGCGCGATGAAAAGGTCAAGGTGCTGCGTGCCATCCCGGCACTGAGTCCCGAGGATGTGGTTCGTGGCCAGTTTCAGGGATACCGCAAGGAGAAAGGCGTAGCCGCCGATTCCACCACCGAAACCTTTGCGGCATTGCGTCTGCACATCAATTCCTGGCGCTGGGAAGGGGTGCCGTTTTTCCTGCGCGCCGGCAAGTGTCTGCCGGTGTCTTCCACCGAGGTCTTCGTTCGCATGCGGCACCCGCCACGCATTTTCGCCAGCCAGAGTTCGCCGGCGAACTACGTGCGCTTCCGCATCAGCCCCGATGTCACGATCGCCATTGGGGCGACTACGATGGATGACAAGGATTCAATGGTCGGCCAGCTGGTCGAGCTGCTGGCCAGCCGCCGCCCCGGCGCGGGCGAGCAGGGTGCCTATGAGCGCGTCCTGGGTGATGCCCTTGCAGGCGATCAGACTTTATTTGCACGCGAGGACTACATCGAAGAGGCCTGGCGGATTGTCGATGCTGCCATCAAGGGCGCCTCCCCGATTCACGAATACGCGCCGGGCAGCTGGGGCCCTGCTGAGGCCGAAGCATTGATCGACCCGGATGGCGGCTGGCGCAATCCCGAGGCAAGCGACAAGCCCTGATATCTCGCGCACGTGATCTTCAATCCGAACGCGAAGATACAACTGCAGCGCGTGGGTGCCGGCCACCCGCTGTTGATCCTGGACGATGCGCTGCTTGAGCCAGAGCGGCTGTTGGATTACTCGGTGCGCGAAGCCGAGGCGTTCAAGAACGTCGATTTTAATGCCTACCCCGGCCTGTATCTGGCGGCCCCTGCGCCAGTGGTCGAGGAGCTACAGGATCTCTTCAACCTGCGCGTGCGCCGCCAGTTCGATGCCCGACGTTGCCTGCGCGTGCACTGCCGCTTGTCGCTGACCACGCTCGCCCCCAGCGCCCTGGCGCCGTATCAGTGGCTGCCACACCGGGACAGTCATCTGCTGGCGCCTGGCCAGTGTATCCAGGCCTCGCTGCTGTACCTGTTTCACGATGAGCGCCTGGGTGGGACCAGCCTCTACGAGCCGCGTCGTTCTGCTGCCGAGATTGGGGCGCTGTTTAACGATGCCTCACAGTTGCCGCCCGCCGCATTCACGCAGCGTTACGGACTACCCGGCGGCTACCTGCATGGCTCCAACAACTACTTCGAGTGTGTCGCGACGGTTCCGGCACGCTGGAATCGCCTGATTTTCTATGACGGCAGCGTGCTGCACTCCGGCGACATCACTGCCCCGGAATTGTTGACGAGCCATCCGGCAACCGGCCGGCTGACGCTGAATGGCTTTTTCACGAGCACGCGCGCCCTGAGCTGAGCTCGCGACCGAATCGGCGCGCCTCTGGTTGTCTCCTGAGTCCTCGCCCCGCTACTTGATGGTCACCAGCACCAGACCTTCGCTTGGAATCACCAAGTCCAGTTCACCGTCTATGAGACGCTCCTCCTTGGGGGCCGGCAGAGTCGCCGCAGCCTTGAGCGCCGCGACTTGCTGCGGGGTGGGGTAACGCGGTGATCCCATGCCCTCATAGGCGGGGTGGACGTCGCCGTGGCCGCCATCCAGGCGCGCTACTGTCACCTTACGCTTGGCGAAAGCCTTCAGATCCAGCGCAATGCGCCGCGGTGCCACGACCTCGTCAGCCCCTGCATAGTTCCACAGGGCAAGGACCAGAGCCCCATCACTTCGTCGGGTGAGCAGCGTACCCTCGACATTCAGCTGCAGTCGCGTATCGCCCAGCTGATGCAGCAACGCAAAGGCATTAAATGAGGGCTTCGGAATGCCATCTTCCGCGAGCAAGCCAAACCCGCCGTAAAACGGCGTCTTGATCACGCCCTGTTCCTCGAAGACGTCGGAGAAGGTCCAGTAGGACATGTCATCGACCAGGCCATCGCACTGGCGGATCGTGCTGGCGAGCCATGGCCCCATGTACACCGAGTCGGTGACGAAGGGCTTGTTGGCAAAGCTGGCGTTGAACTCGCTCCAGATCAGCGGCAATGACGGCTGCGAAGAGGCCTTGATCTGATCATGTACCTTGCTGACGGCGCGGCACACCATGTGCTCACGCGTGATGTGCTCGTCGGTGCCGAAGACGTCCTTGGCCGTGTCATCCCCATATACGTGAGTGGACACAAAATCGATCGGCACCCCGGCATCGGTGCCGTGCTGGATGAAATCGGGCACCCAGGCTGCCTGGGCCGTCGCCGGGCCGCCGACACGCAGACGCATATCCACCGCTTTAAGCGCCTTGGCAGTATGGTCGTAGAGCTCCCAGTAACTTGACTGCCGCGGCGTGCCGCCCCAGAAGTCGAGATTGGGTTCGTTCCAGACCTCAAAATACCACTGGCTGACCTCGGCTATGCCGTAGCGCTCAACCAGGTGCGTGGCTAACGCACGGATCAGCCCATCCCAGCGTGCGTAGTCCTTCGGTGGTGAGATGTTCTGCTTGTACCAGAACGGGTGCAGCAACTGCTGTGCCGCGAGCTTCTTGGGCATGAAGCTCAACTCGACAAATGGACGAACCCCGTTCGCCAACAGGCCATCGTAGATCTGATCGATATAGGAGAAGTTATAGACCGGCTGGCCACTGAAGTCCTCATCGTAGACGCCCAGCTCATCCATCAGGATGCCGTGGAAGCGCACGTAGCCAAAGGAGGTTACGGCCTTGACCGCGCGCAAATCCTGCCGGTAGCTGTCCCGAAGGCTCAGCACAGCGCGCCCGGAGCCGAACATCCGTTCCCAGAAATGCGGAAACGGATGCGCTGGGGCGGAGGCATCGAGGCTCAGATGTTCCTGTGCTCGTGCCACCGTCGCGCCGATCAACAGGCTGGCCGTGAGCAGCGGTATCCAAAGGCATGAATTGCGCGACATGGTAGGGCTTCCCTATGGGTGGATTGATCTGTTTGGAATGCGCTCGGGCCTGGCACTGAAACCCGCCGTCTGCCTTGGCCGCGCGTGCCGCGCAGAGCGATGAGGCGCGGCGATCATCGCGCCGCCGGCGCAGCGGCCGCGGTAGTGTGCAGCTGTTCACGCTCATACACGGCGGTCAGAAACGCGGCATGGCTCCAGCCGGTACCGCGTGACGAGGCTGGCAAGCCGGTGCGCTTATCGATCTGCTCATACATTTGCCCGTCGGGCGGTGTACTGAGTCGCAGGCGCTCCAGAATACGATCGGCCTTCTGCGCAAAGGCTGCGATTGCCGCATCATGCAGCGCTGAGCCGGGTGCCGCGGTGCTTTCAATGAGCCACGCGGAAGCGCTCTCGGGCAGCGCCGAGCGCAGAAAGGCCATATTGCGTTTGGACACCGTGAGGCTCGCCCCTTCTTTGAGCCGGCGCGCGAGCCGGTAATAGAAGGTGGCGAAGTCTGCTGTTATGAACACGAAGGCATTGCCGCCGTAGTAGGTATCGCCGCGATAGCGGCCATAGGCGAGCCCCACATCGGTGCGACGATTGATCGGAAAGCTGGTGCGGAACAGATCCTCGAGAACAGCCACCGTGGCCTGCACCCGATCATCCAGGACCGATTGCGCGCCACCTGTGCGGTCCGCATCGACGACGGCGACGATGACCTCGGAGTCCAGATCGGTCTTCTTGGCGGTGTAGCCGTCGGTCGCAGCGATGGCCAGCTGCGAGCGCAGGATTCCGCGGGTCGGGTCCCAGTGATCCTCGAGCAGCGGCTCGAGCTGCCCCACCACGCTGCGGTAGCGGAGCAGCTGCTCAGGCGCGGCCCCCTGATGCTCAAACCAGTCGGCGCCCTGCTCCAGCGCGGCCAGCTGCACCAGCCGCGTCTGGTAGTTATCGGCCCGCAGTTCCTCCCACACATCAAACCCGCGCAGATTCCACACCGTCGTGAGGTAATCAAGATCGGTCCGCAGCACTTCAGAGGCCAGCGCGTCGCGCTCCGGATCGTGTACCTGCATCGCAGCCTCAGCCCTGAAATATGCCAGTACGCTGAGCGCACGCAGCGCCGGACCATCATATTGCGGCCTGGACCAGGGCAGCGTGTCTACCGCCCCACTGACCGTATAGCGTGGCTCGCCGAGCCCGAAAGTTGATGGGGTGCTTTGCAGATGCCGCGAGAGCTTGAGGAAGTCGTCGAATTGCCGCTCGAAGAGCGCGCGGCTGGTATAGGGGCGCTGCAGTTCAAAGGCCTCGGCCACAGTGTGCATGACCAGGGCCGAATCACGCACCCAATGAAAGTAATAGTCCGGATCCTTCATCTGGAGCGCCGCGACCACGATGCCCGGAAGAGGTGGCGGCTCGCCCGGATGCTTGGGCATCTGGGGCGAAATGTTCTCCATCAGGTGCTGCCAGGAGCTCACTTCCTGTTGCCCAATCCATCCCGACAGTGCGTCGGGAGCGGCGATCGCGGTATGCCCGGCCAGCATGAACAGACCCAGCCACGCCGCGACGCCGGCCGAACGACACGCCGAAGGCCGCGGCGCATACCGTCCAAGCCGGGTCGGCAGCTCACGCTCAGTACCGCTAGTCGATGGACCGCGTCGCGCGCGGTGTTCGCGTCCAGATTGGTGCAAGTATATAGGGGCGATACCCCCAGCGGACAGCGCATCCAAACCCGGTTTGTTGCCTTCAGGCAACGAAAACGGCCTTTGGTATCCCAAGGCTCGCGGCATCGTCAGTAGCTAGGGTAGAAA
>Ga0302311_10001380_pt1 | contig 28892 bp, 25 predicted proteins | sample III_Palsa_N1_3_FD_200449 | JGI IMG/M metagenome (GOLD analysis project Ga0302311, IMG submission 200449) | Peat permafrost microbial communities from Stordalen Mire near Abisko, Sweden - III_Palsa_N1_3 | ecosystem: Environmental > Terrestrial > Soil > Palsa > Peat permafrost | place: Sweden... | reverse complement strand
CGGGTCCAGGGCGATGCGCACGGGCAGGCGCTGGACCACCTTGATCCAGTTGCCGGTGGCGTTCTGGGCCGGGATCACGGCGAAGGCCGCGCCGGTGCCACCGGCGACGCCGGTCACATGGCCGTGGAACTTCACGCTCTTGCCGTAGAGGTCGCTGGTCAGCACCACGGGCTGGCCGATGTGTACATGGCGCAGCTGACCTTCCTTGAAGTTGGCGTCGACGTAGGCGCTCTCGATCGGGACCACGGTCATCAGGTCGGCGCCCACGGGCACGCGCTGGCCGATCTGGATGTTGTTCTTGGCGATGACGCCATCGAAGGGCGCGCGGATGACGGTGCGGTCGAGATCCAGCTGGGCTTGGTCGAGCCTGGCCTTGGCCGCGGCGACCACTGGATTGTCGGACACGCTGGTTCCGGCGGTCAGGGCGTTGGCGACCTTCTGCTGGCCGGCGGCGGCGACCTTGTCGGCCTGGGCGGTGGCGACGGCGGCCTCGGCGGCGGCGACGGCGGCGTGCGTCTCGGCATAGTGGTTCTCGGCCGTGGTGAGTTCGTCGGCGGAGACCGCGCCGGCGGGCGCCAGGGCCTTGCGGCGGTCCAGGTCGGTCTGGGCGCGCGCCTCGTCGGCCTTGGCGCTGATAAGCTGGGCCTGGGCCTTGTCCACATCGGCCTGGCGGGCGACCGTCATCGCGGCCTGGGCGTCGTTGTTGGCGAAATAGCCCTGCACTTGGCGCTGGGTCTGGTCCAGGCTGGCCTTGGCCTGCGCCAGGGCGATCCTGTAATCGGCGGGGTCGATGACCACCAGCACGTCGCCCTTCTTCACCGGCTTGGTGTCGGTGATCGGCGCGGCGATGATCGAGCCGGCGACCTGGGGCGTGACCTGGGCCGTGTCCGCCTGAATATAGGCGTCGTCGGTGGAGACGTGGTGGGAGGCCACCAGCAGCCAGTAGATGAAGTAGAGCACCGCGACGGCGACGATGACGACGCCGAGGATCGTGAACAGCTGTCGCCGGCGGGCGCCGGTCTGGTTGGCGGCCGAGCCATTCGAGGCGATGTCGGCGGCGGTTTGGGTGCGAGCGTCCATGGCGGTTATCCGGGCGTTTGATCAGGAAGCGACGAACCCGCCGCCGAGGGCGCGGGTCAGGGCGATGTCGAGGGTGAAGACGCGGCCCTGGGCGTCGGCGAAGTCCCGGCGCTGGGTGATCACGGCGTTCTCGGCGGTGAGGACCGCCACATAGGAGGACAGGCCGCCCTTGTAGCGCAACTGGGCGATGGCGTAGCCCGCTTCGCCAGCCTTCAGCGCCTGACGACGCTCTTCAAGCTGCTTGTTGGCGGACTGGACCGAGGCGGCGGCGTCGGCGACGTCCTGCAGGGCCGCGACCACGGTCTGGTTGTAGGCGTCGACGGCGTTGTCGTAGTCGGCGCGGGCGCCGCGGTAGCCGGCCTTCAGCTTGCCGCCCTCGAACAGGGGCAGACTGAGCGCCGGGCCGATCTGACCGATGGCGCCATAGGGAGTGAACATGTAGGCGACCGGGAAGGCCTGCTGGCCGATGTAGCCGGACAAGGTGATGTTTGGCATGAAGGCGGCCTTGGCCACGTCGATTCGCTTGGCCGCCGCCTGCGCGCGCAGCTTGGCGGCGACGATGTCCGGCCGGCGGCCCAGGAGGTTGACCGTCAGGTTGGCCGGCAGGCCGAACGGCTTGACCTGTTCCGGGCTCGGCAGGGGGATATCGAGGCCGCGATCAGGGCCTTCACCCAGGAGGGCGGCGATACGGTGGCGGGCGAGCAGGATCTGCTCGTCCAGGGCGTCGACATCGGCCTGGGAAGCGGGGGTGGCGGATTGGGCCTGGTAGAGCTCGGCGCGGGTGTCGAGGCCGTTCTTCAGCCGATCGGCGGTGAGCTTGCTGGTTTCAGTACGGTTGCGCAGGGATTCGGCGGCGGCGGCGCGCTCCGCGCCGAGCCGGCCGAGGTCGGCATAGGCCTGGGCGACGGCGGTGGTCAGCGTCAGGCGCGCCTGGGCGAGGTCGGCGCGAGCGGCGGCGTCCTCTGACACCGAAGAGGCCAGAGCCGCGCGGTTCTTGCCGAACAGGTCCAGGTCGTAGCTGGCGTCCAGGGTCGTGCGGGCGTTGGGATTATAACCGTTGGGGAACAAGGGGATGAACTGGGCGGGGAAGCCCTGGGCGTGGCTGAGCTCGGTCTCGTTGAACTGGCCATTGGCGGAGAGGCTGGGCAAGAGGGCCGAGCGGGACTGCATCACCTGAGCGTCGGCGGTCTCGAGCCGGGCCCTGGCCTGGGCCAGGGTCGGCGAACTGGCGATGGCCTCGTCGATCAGCTTGGACAGCTGGGCGTCGCCATAGGCGTCCCACCAGCGGTCGGCGGCCCAGTCGCTCGCGGGCGCGGCGAAGCTGCGGTCCGTCGCGTAGGCGGACGCGGGCGTCTCGACGGCCTTGGGGCCGAGCTTCGGCACGCTGGCGCAGGCGGTCAGGGCAAGAAGGCTCGCGCCCGCCAAAGCGGCGCTGACCATGGATTTGAAGCGTGTTGCACGCATGGGCGATGCTCGTTGAAGAAGTCGCGACCCCCTACAGCCGCTGGACTGCCGACGGTTTCTGACCGAACCGTACGGTTTGTTCTATGCCGGAAAGCTATTGACCGTGTCAACAAAAAACCGTACGGTACGGTCAGAAAATATGGAAACGACCCTCGAAACCCCCGCCCCCGAAGCGCCTCCCTTGGGCAAGAGCGAACGCCGCCGCCAGGCGATCCTGGACGTGGCCCGCGAGCTGTTTCAGGCTCAAGGCTACGCCGCGACGTCGATGTCGGAGATAGCGGCGCGCCTGGGCGGTTCCAAGGGCACGCTCTACAACTATTTCCGCTCCAAGGAGGAGCTGTTCGCCGCCTTCATGATCGACACCTGCCAGATCGGCTCCAACGCGGTGTTCGAGTCCCTGGAGCCCGCCGGGCCCGATTTGCGCCAGGCGCTGATCGACCTGGGGGTGAACTTCCTGACTTTCCTGATGATGCCCGACACCCTGGCCGTGCACCGGCTGGTGGTGGCCGAGTGCGGCCGGTTCCCGGAGCTGGGGCGGATATTCTACGAGACGGGCCCGACGCGGGGTCAGGAAAACCTGGCGGCCTTCTTCGCCGTGATCATCGAACAGGGCCGGCTGCAGCCGGCCGATCCGATGGAAATCGGCCGCTGGTACAAGGACATCCTGCTGAGCGACGTCTACAATCGCACCCTCTGGGGCGTGCTCGGCGAACTGACGCCGGCCCAGCTGCGCGCCCATGTGGGCCGGGCCGTGGACGTGTTTCTGCGAGCGTTTGGGTAGCGCGCGTTCATCAAGATTCGGCGTAACGGTCGCGTAAGTGGTATGTTTGCGCCTCCCAACCGCTTGAGGGAGCAGGCCGATGCCACGCTTCACCTCTCCAGTGACTGAGATGCGCGCGCGGGCGACTGCCCCGCCGGTGGACGCCGCTTGATCGTCGCCGAGACACGCGGGCCGTTTGGACGGCGACTACGGCGCATGCTTGGCTGGCGGATCAACCGCCGATGACCAAGGCGGGCGTTCACCACATCGATCAGGTTCTTGCGGTTCTGGACGGCGGACGCGGGCCTTCGGCGGACGGGTTGGTCTGGACCTCCTGGAAGCGATCGGCGGACGCCTACGGGGTCGACCCAGGTTCGTCCGCGGCCCCGCGCATTCTGACCACCAGCGAACTTCGGCAGTCGCAAGACGCGGCCGAACAGCTCATCCAGGCGGCGCGCCCCGAACTGGATCATCTCTATAAGATCGTCCGGCCGGCCCACTACGTGATCCTGCTCTGCGACAAGGACGGCCTGGTGATCGAGCACCGCGGCGAGGAAGCCGAGGCGGCGCAGTTCAGGCGCTGGGGCACCTGGCTCGGCGGGGTCTGGTCGGAGGAGGCCGAAGGCACCAATGGCATCGGAACCGCGCTGGCCGAAGGTCGGCCGGTGACGGTCCATCGCTCCCAGCATTTTCGAGCGCGCCACATCGATCTCAGCTGTTCGGGCGCTCCCATCTTCGATGGCCACGGCGAACTGCGCGGCGTGCTGGACGTCTCGTCGATCGACCCGACGCTGTCCGAGCACTCCCACGCCATGACCGGCGCCCTGACCGCCGCAGCGGCGCGCGCGATCGAGGAGCGCCTGTTCCGGAAACAATTCCATCGCGCCTGGATCGTCGCCACCGGGCCGGCCGACGGGTCCGGCCAGGCGATGCTGATCGCGGTGGATCAAGGTCTCCGCATCGTCGGCGCGGGTTGGTACGCCCGCCGGATGTTCCGGCGGTCCGGCCTTGATCCGTCAGACGCAACCCTCAGCCTCTGGAGCGTCTTCGAGCGGAACGAGACCCTGTTCCGCCATGTGGATCGTGGGGACATCCGGGGCGACCTGCGGCGGGTGGAAACCGGGGCGGCGTGGCCGGCGATCATCACGCCGCCGGAGCCGTCCCTGGGGCGATGGTCCCCGCCGGCGAGCGAAGAGCTGCGCCTAAGGCCCCGGCTGGACACCCTGATGCTTGGCCGCCCCGAGCCCGAACCGGCGCGCGGCGGACTGGCCCCCGCGACGCTCCGCCGGATCCGCGAATACGTGGACTCCCACCTGGACCAGAACATCGACCTTGGATCGCTTGCCGCGACGGCCGCCCTGTCGCCCTACCATTTCGCCCGCAGCTTCAAGCAGTCCGAGGGCGTGACCCCGCACGGCTACATCCTCGAGCGCCGCATCGCCAAGGCGCGCAAACTGTTGACGGAGACCAACCTTGGCCAGTCCGAGATCGCGCTGGCGACAGGCTTCGCCGACCAGAGCCACTTCGCCCGCCGCTTCCGTCAGGCCGTCGGCGTGTCTCCGGGCCAGTTCCGCAAGCTGTAGGACCGGCGGGCCACCGCGACGAAACCTCGGTCCCAGCTTTGCCGCAAGTCCGTACCGGCAAAGCAAGATCGTTCAGGAAGCGGCGTCGCGCGCGCGCTAGATCACCGGCCTCTCAATGGAGGCCTGCCATGTCTGTGTTGTTGTGGGGGTTTGAGAGGGGATTGCGGCGAGTTGGTCGTCGCGCAAGAAGCACCCTGACGCTCGCGAGCGCGCCGGCGGCGATCCTCGTGGCGATCGGCCTGCCGCTTGCGGCCCGGGCCGCACCGGCTATCGCCCCGCGGGGCGCGGGGCTGATCCGGTTTCAGCTCAGCGTCGACGCCGTGATCGCGCTGGGCGTCGTCGCCCTGACGGTCCTGCTCGCCCTCATCGGCGTCCTGGTCAGCCTGGCCGCCCGCGTGCGCGCCTTCGACCAGCTGCGCGAGGCGGTGAATGTCATGCCCGGCGGCTTGGTCGTCTGGGACTCCGACGATCGCATGCTGGCCTGGAACGATCGTTTCACGGAAATCAGCGAGCCGGACCTGTCAAAACTTCGCGTCGGCTTGCCGGTCGACGAGTTCCTGCAGATGATCGTGGCCACCGTTTCCTCGGTCGACCCTGCCGATCGGGATGCCTGGGTGCGCGCGCGCACGGTCGCGCGACGCCAGCCCGGGGCGGCGTTCGAGCGGCAAACCCAATCCGGCCGCTGGCTGCGCATCGAAAATCGCCCGACTGCCGGCGGCGGCCTGGTCGTGGTCTCCTCCGACGTCACCGACTTCAAGGACGCCGCCGAACGTCTGGCCGGCGCGCGGGACGAGGCGGAAGCGGCGAGCCGGGCGAAGACCGACTTCCTGGCCAGCGTCAGCCACGAAATCCGCACGCCGATGAACGGCGTCATCGGCATGAACGCTCTGCTGCTGCGCACGGAGCTGAACCCGCAGCAGCGCAAGTTCGCCGAAGGGGTGCGGGAGGCCGCCGACGAGATGATGGTGATGATGGGCAACATCCTGGACCTGGCCCGGCTCGAGGCCGGCAAGGTGGTGATCGAGGAGGGGGAGCTCAACCTTAAGGCCCTGATCGAGGAGGTTGTGGAGGGATTGCGTTCGCCCGCGCTGGCGAAATCGCTCGATGTCGCCGTGACTCTAGACGACGGCGCGCGCCGGGCCCTGCGCGGCGATTCCGGCCGGCTGCGTCAGGTGATGTTCAATCTGCTGTCCAACGCGGTGAAGTTCACCGAGCGAGGCAGTGTGTGGGTGGAGGTGACGACCCGCCCCGAAAGCGGCCAGCGCACCACGATCCGGGTCGCGGTCCATGACACCGGCATCGGCTTCAGTCGCGCGGACAAGCCGCGTCTGTTCCAGAACTTCCAGCAGGCCGACGTATCCGTCACCCGCCGGTACGGCGGCGCGGGGATCGGCCTGTCCATCTCCCGCCAGCTGGTCAACCTCATGGGCGGCCGCATCGACGCCGAGAGCCGCGCCGGCGGCGGCAGCACCTTCTGGTTCGAGGTGACGCTGGATGACGCCTTAGCGGAGGGCGCGGTGTGAGGCGCGCTCAAGAAATTTGGAGGCCGAGGCCTCCATCCACCACCGTCGTCCTGGGCTTTGCGCCCAGGATCCATTGGCGCCGAGTCGGGCCAATTCAGTCCGCGCCCCCGCAGCGAGCGGCCCGGCCGCGGCGATCGATGGGCCCCAGGCGCAGAGCCTGGGGCGACGGTGCATTTTGCAGCTATTGAGATATTACCCGTTCCCCAGGCCTTGTGCCTGGGGAACGGGTGGTCGCGGAGGAAGCCGTCCCTACCCCGTCACCAACACGAGCTCCGCCCCGGCCAACCCCTCAGCCTCGGCGCGCACGCGAACCCGACCCGCTTCCCCCCGTGCCTGGACGATCCCCATGGCGAGTCCCTTGAAGGCGCGGCGGGTGTCGGTCTTGTCGGCCTCGTGGCTGGTGGGGTCGCCGTTGCCCATGCCGATCAGGGCGCCGGGACCGGAAAGGCTCAAACGCACCGCGTCGGCGGCGTCGGGGACAGGGCGCCCGTTGGCGTCGAGGATGGCGATGGTGACCACCGCCAAGTCGGCGTTGTCGGCGGCCAGGCGGGCGCGGTCGGCGGTGAGCGCGATCTTCGCCGCCGCGCCGGCGGTCTCGCGGCGCTCGCGCACCACCAGCTTGTCGCCCTTGTAGCCGTGCGCCTCGATGGCGCCGGCGGCGTACGGGACGCTCCAGGCCAGGTGCGTGTCCTTAACCACCACCTGCGATCCCAGGCTCTTGCCGTTCAGGAACAGCTCCACCCGGTCGACATTGGTGTAGCACCAGACGTCGATCGGCTTGCCCTCGCGCCCCGGCCAGGTCCAGTGCGGGAAGAGGTGGACCATGGGCGTCGGATCCCACCAAGCCTTGTAATAAAAGAACTCGTCCTTGGCGAAGCCGCAGCTGTCCATCAGGCCGAAGTAGGAGGCGACGCTGGGCCAGCGGTGGAAGGGCGTCGGCTCGCCGCGATAGTCGAACCCGGTCCAGACGAAGCCGCCTGCGGAATAGGGCGCGGCGTCGCACACCGGCCACCATTGCTGCGCCGTCTGGGCCCAGGGCGGCGCCTCGACGTCATAGGCGCTGGCGAACTGGTGGGCGGCGTCGCGGGTGTAGACGCCGCGGGTGGTCACCGTTGAGCCGGTTTCGGTGAGGATGATCGGCTTGTCGGGGAATTTGGCGTGGTAGGCCGCGGCGGCGGCCGGGCGATAGTTGAAGCCCATCACGTCGAGGGTGTTGCTGACGCCCAGGGCGCCGCCCCAGCCGAAGTCCATCGCCTCGGTGACCGGCCGGGTCCCGTCCAGCTTGTAGACCAGCCGCTTCATGGTCTCGGCGATCCGCCCGCCGGCGGCGGTGACTTCCTGCGGCTCCTCGTTGCCGATGCACCAGAGGAAAATCGAGGGCCGGTTGCGGTCGCGGCGGACCATGGTCTCAAGCTCGGCCAGGGCCTCGGGATCGGAGCCCATGCGCCGGGTCTCGTCCAGCACCAGCATGCCGAGCCGGTCGCAGGCGTCCAGCAGCGACGGCGCCGGCGGATTGTGCGAGGTGCGATAGGCGTTGGAGCCCATGGCCTTCAGCCGCTCGATGCGGAAGGCCTGCAGCCGGTCGGGGATCGCGGTCCCGACCCCGGCGTGGTCCTGGTGGTTGCAGGTGCCCTTGATCTTCACATGGGCGCCGTTGAGGAAGAAGCCCTGGGCCGGATCGAAGTGGATCGTCCGTATACCGAAGGATGTGGAATAGCGGTCGACCGTCGCGCCGCCGGCGATGATCTCGGTCTCCAGCCGGTAGAGCAGCGGCGTCTCGATCGACCACAGGCGCGGGCCGGCCAGCGCCGCCTGCTGGTCCAGCGACGCTGTGCTCCAGGGCGGAACGCTCAGAGGTGCGCGCGCCATGGCCACCGGCTTGCCGTCCGGGTCGAACACGGTGGAGACCACCTCGCAATCGCAGGGTCTGTCGCTATCGTTGGCGACCTCGGTGGTCAGGGCGACGGCCGCCGACGCGCCGTTCACCGTCGAGCGCACGAAGGTCCCCCATTGCGGCACGTGCACCGGGTCGGTCTTCACCAGCCAGACGTGGCGATAGACGCCGGCGCCCTCGTAGAACCAGCCCTCGCCCTCGCTGGCGTCCACGCGCAAGGTCACCGCGTTCAGGCCGCCGATATTGGCCACGTCGGTGAAGTCCACGCTGAACGGCGCATAGCCGCTGGAATTGCGGGTGAGCAGATAGCCGTTCACCCACACCCGGCAGTCGCGGAACACCCCCTCGAACTCCAGCGTCAGCCGCCGGCCGGCGTCGGACGCCGGCAGGGTGAACGCATGGCGATACCAGCCGACGCTGGTGTCGGGATATTCGCGGCCCAGCGGCTTGTAGCCATGGCTGGCCCGCTGATCGTCCCGGTTCGGATCAATGTAGGCCGGCTGCACGAACGGCAGCTCGATCGCCCAGTCGTGCGGCAGGTCCACGGCCGCCCAGTCGGCGTCATTGTAATAGGGCGTCACCGGCGCCTGCGGCCAGTTCCATGACCCCGCCTTGGCGAACCCGGACTGGATGGCCCCGAAGTTGAAATCCCGCTCCGGGTCGCTGGCGTGCCCGAGATGGAACCGCCAGCCGAGGTCGAGGCGCATGGTTTCGCGGGGGGATTTGGCGGTGGGCGTCGGCGCGACGCCGGGCGGCGTGGCGGCGGCCTGGGCGCGCTCGGCCGCGAGGGCCGCGAGCGTGAGGCCCGCGCTGGAGGCGAGGATATGGCGACGGTTGGGCGTGTTCATGCGTGCGACTCTCCCCGGTCGGGGGAGTGATAGCATGGGTGGGGGTGGGGATAAGGGTTAGAGGATTGGGATTGCGCGCGGCTTTACTGGTTTTCGGCGATCAACTGAAGCGCCAGGGCTTTGGCCTTCGGCGCCAGGGCGATGATGCTCTGGGGTCCTGAATAGGAACCATAGACGTAGACGATCAGAATCCGCTTGTTCACGGCGGTTATGCAGCCGGTGACCGCGCTGGCCTCGGGCTCGCCGTCGCCGGCGCCCGGCCCGATTGCGACCGTTCCGGCCAGATAGGCGCAGGTGTCATCTTTCCCAATCGGCTTGATGGTTGTTTTCACCGTCACCGATTGGCCCAGCACCTCGGATATCGATTTGGCGCTGTCGCTGTCGATCGAACCCGTCGCGATCGCCGTGGAAAAGGCAGGGTTATCGAACACCGCGCCCATCTGTTTGAGCAGCTCGGGCCGTTCCACATCCGTCATCAGGACGCTCTTGGGCGTTTTGATCAGCAGTGGGTCCTTGGCGGTCATAACGCCGCCATCGCACTTATAGGCCGTGAGATCAGTCACGTTTTGGTTGTCGGATGCGGTGACGAGCTGGGCTATGTCGATGTACTTGCGCTGGGGCGCGCAATAGCCGGGCGGCAGGGTGAATTTCAGCACGACGCCGCCAATGCGAAACTCGGCGGGTGCGGCGGCGGACGCCGCATGGCCCCCGACGGCAGAGCACACCAGCGCGGCGACTACGACTATTCGTTTCACAATTCCCCCAAGGTCGAACCCGCGGCGCCCAAGTCCACGGCGCGCTACACAACCGCGGCTGAACGCTACCCCGGGTTCATGCTAGCCGGCAATGACCCGGCGGCGGCGCGGGACGCCGGCCTTGACCACGGCGGGGGTCGGCGCGGGCATTCCATCACAAGGATTTCAGTCGCTCGCCCTTACCGCTCCAGCGCGCGGATGGTCAGCGCCACCGCGACCCGGTCGCCGGCGGTGATGTTGGCGCGGGCGCGGACGGCGGCCTTGATGGGCACAAGGTAGGTGTCGTCCTTGGGGAACAGGGACGTGGTGAAGGCGACGCCGCCGATCTCGGCCTCCACCGGGATCACGCCCCAGCCGTAGGTCGCGGCGCGGGCGATGCGGCGGACCTGTTCCGCCTCGGGCGCCGGCAGGGCCGCGAAGAAGAAGGGGCTTGGGCCGCGCCAACAGATCACCTCGGCCTCGACGGCGAGCTCCAGCAGACTTTCCCAGTCAGGATGCGTCATGGGGCCACGCTACCAGCCGGGATGCGGGCATTCCATAAGGACGTCTGGGCGTGGTCTGCTCGTGGTTTTCCTTCCCCCTTGTCGAGAAGATTAGCGAGATCCGCACCCGACGACGGTGTCCGTCGACCGCGCCCTCTCCGGAGCGGACTGGTCCGCCAGCGCGGCCGGCCGCACCACATTGGTCATCCAGGCATTGAACTGGGCGGGCTGTTCCAGGTGGGCGTTGTGGCCGGCGCAGTGGAACAGCAGGAAGCCTTTCTGGGGGGCGCTGATCCGCTCGAAGTAGGCGTGCGCCAGGACGGCGCCGGTTACATAGTCGTGGCGGCCGTCGACGAGGAACACCGGCATGGCGAAGCGGGTGTAGCTGCGGTCGAGGTTGGTGCTCTCCATCTCCCGCTCCAGCAGCGCCGTCCCCGCCGAGCCGGCGAACAGGTTGGCGTAGACGTCCCGCCCGTTGGCCTCGGAGGCCCTCGCGGCGATCCACATCAGTCTCGGCAGGCTCATGTCGGCGTAGGAGACGCCGCCGAACCGGTCCAGCCAGACCCGCTCGACGAAGATGTCCTGGCGCCCCTTGTAGGGCGGCGGGCCGATGCGGGTGAGATCGGCCACGGCCTTGGCGTCGCCGGCGCGCCGCGCCTGATCCAGCGTGTAGGCGTAGGACAGCGCCTCGGCGCGCGGCTTGTCGGTCATCTGGCCGATTCCGACATAGGCTGCGACCTTGTCCGGATGGCGGCTGGCGTAGAGCACCCCCAGCATCGTGCCCCAGGAGTGGCCGACCAACACCACCCTGTCCTGGCCAAGCCGGGCGCGCACCCGGTCGACCACCACCTCCAGGTCGGACACCATCTGGCCCACGGTCAGGCTGGACGGCGGCGGGGCGAACGGGACCAGGGTCTGGCCGGCCAGCCGCTGGTCCCAGTAGACCACGGTGAAATGATCCTCCAGGGCGCCGTTCAGCACCCGCAGCACTGGCGTTTCGCTGGAGCCCGGCCCGCCGTGCAGCCAGATCAGAGGCGGGTTGCGGCGGTCGCGCCCGCGGATGATCACCGACTCCTCGACGCCGTTGACGCGCCAGCGTTCGGCGACGGCGATGCTGCCAGGGACAGGTGCGCCATGCGCGTCGCGGAACGGCGGGGTCGAGATCGGCCACAACATCCGTGCGGCCAGCACCGCCAGGGCCAGCACAAGCAGCGCCACGCCGGCCAGCAAGATGCGTCCGATCACGCCCAGCCAGGACGCGGAAGCCCGCTTGGCCATGTCCCACGCCCCCTTCAGAACAGCGGAAGCATAAATCCGGTTATCGGTGCGCGGGCATTAATTCGGCTTAACCTGCGCCCCTTCCCGATCCGCTGGCCGAAGGCGGGTCCGCGGAACACCTCTCCCTCCGGGAGCGGTGTTTCGAGCGCCCCCTACTCCACCACCTTGCTCACCACCGTGAACCCGGCCAGGAACACCGGCCCGAAGGCGTTGGTGATGGGGACGTCGGTGGCGTCGCGGCCTCTGGCGATCAGGATGCGGCCGATGCGGGGAATGTTGTTGCGGGCGTCGAAGACGTACCACTGGCCGCCGAGGTAGGCCTCGAACCAGGCGCTGAAATCCATCGGATCGAGGATCGGCACGCCGATGTCGCCCAGGTAGCCGGTGCAATAGCGCGCCGGGATGTTCATGCAGCGGCAGAAGGCGATGGCCAGGTGGGCGTAGTCGCGGCAGACGCCCCGCCGATCCTCATGCGCCTCATAGGCGCCGCGGGTGGACCTAGCGTCCATGTAGTTGAAGACGATATGCTCGTGCACATAGTCGCAGATCGCCTGAACCCTGGCCCAGCCCGGCGGGGTTGCGCCGAACAGCGACCAGGCCAGATCGCTCAGCCGGTCGGTCTCGCAGTAGCGGCTGCCGAGCAGGAAGACGAGCGCCTCGTCCGACAGCTCGTGCGCGGGAATCTGGGCCGCGTCCGGCGCATAGGCGTCGACCAGGCCTGAATCGCGGACGATGAAGTCGGCCGACAGGGTGATCGGCCCCGCCGGAGCCAGGATACGGCTGCAGATGTTGCCGTAGCTGTCGAGATACTGGCGCACCTCCACGTCCGGATCCGGCCGCAGCCAGTCGGGCGTCTCCAGATCGTCCCGGCGCGAGGGGTGGACGCTGAGCGCCAGCAGCATCGGCGTCGGCGCCGGACAGTCGTAGGTGATCTCGAAGCCGGCGCGGATGCGCATGGAGGTCCTTTGTCCGGGAAGATCCCGGCCGCGCCATCGCGCCGGGGCGGTAAGTCGAGGGTTCAATGCGCGAGAGGCGCGCTCGGCTCCCTGATGAAACCGTTTTGGCCTTCTGCGCCTAAATCACCGGCGCCGCCAGCGCGGCAGGCGGCGGGTTGGGGCGGCTGCAAGGCGAGTGCGTGGTTCGAGACGCGACGAAGTCGTCGCTCCTCACCATGACTAAATATTATGCAGCCCAAAAAACTTCGTCACCCCGAGGAGCCCCGCTTGGCGGCGGCGTCCCTTGATGCGCGCGCGAATGCGTGGTCGCTTGTGGGTCTTCAGCGGGAGGGCGGGTGCAATGGGGTGGCGTTGGGCGATGGCGGCTGTGGCCGCGGCGTGGGCGATGGCGGGCGCGGCCGAGGCGGCGGCGTTCACGATCGAGCAGGCCCTGTCCTATCCGTTCGTGGACGACCTGACGGCCGCGCCGCACGCGGACCGGATCGCGTGGGTGCGGATGGTGCGGGGGGTGCGCAACGTCTGGGTTGCGGACGGGCCGGGGCTCCTCCCGCGCCAGGTGACCCAGTTCAAGGCCGACGACGGCCAGGAGATCACCGGCCTGACCTTCTCGCCCGATGGCCGGACCCTGGTGTTCGTGCGCGGCGGCGACCATGACGCCAACTGGCCGGCCAAGGACAACCTGGCCCCTGATCCTGCCTCCAGCCCCGACGAGCCCAAGGTCACCCTGTGGCTGGCGGACCCGACCGGGGCCAGGGCCGCCGCGCCGATCACCGAGGGCGACGACCCGGCGCTCACCGACGCCGGCGTGCTGGCCTATGTGAAAAGCGCCCAGGTCTGGACCGCCAAACTGGACGGGACCGGCGCCAAGCGATTGTTGTTCGATCGCGGCAAGGACGACGAACTGGCCTGGTCGCCGGACGGCAAGCGGCTGGCGTTCGTGTCGAACCGTGACGACCACGCCTTCATCGGCGTCTATGCCGGGGCGGATCAGCCGATCGCCTGGATGGCCGCCTCCACCGGCCGAGACGACGCGCCGGTCTGGTCGCCGGACGGAAGCCGGATCGCCTTCACCCGCCAGCCGGGGATTGGCGGGGCGCCCGAACCGCGCCTGACCGACGTTCCCCATCCCTGGTCGATCTGGACGGTCGACGCCGCCACCGGCGCCGGCCGTCGCGTATGGTCCAGCGAGGCGACCCTGCACGGCTCCTATCCGGAGGTGGAAGGCGAGGCCAACCTGCACTGGGCCGCCAGCGATCGGTTGGTCTTCCTGTCGACCCAGGACAACTGGCCCCACCTCTATGCGGTGGAAGATAAGCCGGACGCCAAGGCGCGGTTGCTGACGCCCGGCGCCTTCATGGTCGAGCACGTGGCCATGGCGCCGGACCTGGGCGCGGTCGTCTATTCCGCCAACACCGGGCCCGACGCCGCCGACGACGATCGCCGCCACCTGTTCGCGGTGAAGGTCGCGGGCGGGGCGCCGTTTGCGCTGACCAGCGGCGAGACGTTGGAATGGTCGCCCGCGGTCCTGAAGACCGCCATCGCCTTCATCGGCGCCGACGCGCGCAATCCCCCGGCTGTACAGGTGGTGATGCACGGGAGCGGCGCCCGCAAAATCCTGGACGGCCAGGCGCCGCCGGACGGCTTCCCCGGCGCGGCCTTCGTGGTCCCGAAGAAGGTGACCTTCAAGGCGCCGGACGGCCTTGTCATCCATGGCCAGCTGTTCCAGGCGGCCCAAAGCACGCAGAGTGGCGCGGCCAAGACGCCGGGCCTGATCTTCGTCCACGGCGGCCCGCCCCGGCAGATGATGCTGGGGTGGTCGTACATGGACTACTACACTCACGCCTACGCAATGAATCAGTACTACGCCGCCCATGGCTACACCGTGCTGTCGGTGAATTACCGGCTGGGGATCGGCTACGGCTACGACTTCCAGCATCCGGCCGGGGGTGGTCCGCGAGGCTCGTCGGAGTACCAGGACGTGCTGGCGGGCGGAAAATATCTGCAAGGCGTCGCCGGGGTGGATCCCGCGCGGGTCGGCATCTGGGGCGGCTCCTACGGCGGCTTGCTGACCGCCCTGGCGCTGGGCCGGAACTCCGACGTGTTCAAGGCCGGCGTCGACTTCCACGGGGTGCATGACTGGTCGCGGGTGCTGGCCGAGGAAGAAGGCGCGCCGGTGCTGCGGTTCGAGCAGGGGGACCGCGCGGCGGCCACCGAGGCGGCGTTCCGCGCCTCGCCGGACGCCGACGTGGCCACCTGGACCTCCCCGGTGCTGCTGATCCAGGGCGACGACGACCGCAACGTCCGCTTCAACGAGACCATCGATCTGGAGAACCGTCTGGCGGCCAAGGGCGTGATCTTCGAGGAGCTGGTGATCCCCAACGAGATCCACGGCTTCCTGCGGTGGGCGTCGTGGCTGAAGGCCGACGAGGCGACGAACGATTTCCTGGGCCGGAAGCTGGCGGCGGCGAAGTGAGATGGACCCGGTCCCCCTTAGCGCTCGTCCCGAGCGGGCCTTTGGATCTTTCTGATAGAAGGACGCCCGTGAGCCCATCGCGTCCGCGGCATCGTCGCCGCCGCGGAGTTCGCGCGATGAAGTTGGCGCGATCCGTCCACAGCCAATGACCCCTCAGGCGAAAACCTGCGCGCAGGCCCTGGTATTCCGCCGCCCGCCCCGCCACATAAGCCCCTCCTTGAGGAGGGACCCCATGAGCTTTTCCATTTACGACGCGTCCGCGCCGGTCTTCGTGCGCGCCATGACCAATATCCAGGCCTGGCTCGACAAGGCCATCGCGGAAGGCAAGTCCGAGGCGGATCTGATCGACGCGCGGCTGGCCCCCGACATGCTGCCCTTCTCGGCGCAGATCCAGATCTCGTCCGACACGGCCAAGAACGCCGTCGCGCGCCTCTTGGGCGTCGAGGCGCCGTCCATGCCCGACACCGAGAAGACCTTCGCCGAACTGAAGGTGCGCTGCCAGAAGACCATCGACTACATCAACAGCTTCGACCGGGCGGCCTTCGACGGCGCCGATGCCCGCGCGGTGCAGCTGAAATTCCCGAACGGCATGGGTTACAACTTCAACGGCGTCGAATTCCTGACTGGTTTTGCCTTGCCCAACTTCTTCTTCCACGTGACGACCACCTACGCCCTGCTGCGCAAGGAAGGCGTCAGTCTCGGCAAGCCGGATTTCCTGCAGCATTTAGGCATGCCGGAACAGATCGCGGCTTAGGGGCTCATGCTAGCGGCTCTTGTCCGTGACCCCGCGTCGGGACCGGACAAGGGTGCGTGGTTCGAGACGCGGCCCAAGGGGGCCGCTCCTCACCATGACTAAGTTTTGTGGGGCGCCCGGATCAGCTCCCTCGTCCACCGTCATTATCCACCAGCAGCCGCAGGTAGGGCGGCAGCGCCGCCCCGCTCTGCTCCTGCGCGGGGACGAAGCAGTGGAACTCCTGCGGCGTGGTCTGGGTGGTGACAATCGCCAGGCAGTCGCGCGCGGCGTCGTCGCGGGCGGAGCGGCAGGCGTGGTCGACCGCCTCGGCCGGATCGGCGAACACGCCCAGGCAGGCGTCGGCGCGATCGACCGACCAACCGCCTGGCGCGCGGTGAACGCTGTAGGTCAGGGTCATGCGGCGGCGCGGAGCGGCGCACGGGCCTGGCGGCGGGCGACATGCAGTTCGCGGTGACGTCCGTGCAGGCAGCGTTCGACGCTGTAGCCGCGACGCGCCAGCAGGTCATGGATCGGGTCAACGCCGTCCGCCGCGCGAACCTCTGGGGTCTGCACGATCAGCACCCCGCCCTCGGCCGGATGCGGCCCATGGCTGAGAATGCCGTCGAGGGTCGTCAGGTCGCAGGTCTGGGGCACGAACAGAAGGTCGATGTCGTCGCCGCCCGGCCCGCCGCGCGAATAGCCCACGTGCTCATAGCCGTGGCGGCAGAACCAGAGCAGCGAGGCCAAGCCTGCCGATCCGGTGACCCGGATGTTGCTCAGCTTGCCCACGCCGGCGCGTTGCAGAAGTTCGGAAAGGGTGTCGGAAACCGAAGAGGGAGGTCTGTCGACCTCCGGGGCGCTGGGCATGGTCACTCTCGAAACTGGGGACGTGAGCCGGCGACATGCCGCACGCGATCCACCGTCATCAACGAAACCTGTTTGCGCCCGATCGCCGTAAAGGGTCGATGCGCGGTTTGGGTCCGGAAATAGTCAGGTCGTAAAGACGCGCTTGATGGAGGTCGGACCCGGGTTTGACCCCCGCGACGGGTTCGGCTAGTGGTCCTCTCGCCCCTTGGGGAGTAGCCGTCCGCCGTCGAGCGGAAGCCGCGTCAACATACTTGGCCGCACCGGCCATGGCGCGATCTGGCGGATCGATCGATCCGTTTGGCGAGACCAACGGCGCGGGCGTTTCCGGCTGGCGGGCGTCTGCGCTGTTGCTCGCCTCGACCAGCCCGGGACAAGTCCATGGAAACCTACCTCGTATCGGCCATGCTGGTCGCCCTGGCGGAGATGGGCGACCGCACCCAGCTGCTGGCCATCATGCTGGCCAGCCGCTACCGCAAGCCTGTTCCCATCCTCGCGGGCATCTTCGTGGCCACGCTGGCCAACCACGGCCTTGCCGCGCTCGCGGGCTTCTACCTGTCGAGCCTGCTGCAGGCGACCTGGTTCAAGTACGTCATCGCCCTGTCGTTTATCGCCATGGCGCTCTGGGCCTTGATCCCCGACAAGGCGGACGAGGACGACAAGCCGAGCAAGCTGCACATGGGCGTCTTCCTGACCACCGCAGTTTCGTTCTTTGTCGTGGAAATCGGCGACAAGACCCAGATCGCCACGGCGGCGCTGGCCGCGCGCTACCACGACATCCTCGTCGTCGCCGCCGGCACGACCACGGGGATGATGATCGCCAACATCCCCGCCGTGTTCCTGGGCCACGCCGTGACCCGCGTCCTGCCCATCAACCAGCTCAGGATCGCCGCGGCCCTGCTCTACCTCGTTCTCGGGCTCTGGGGCGTCGCAACGACTGCCGGATGGGTGCGATAGCGAACCACGCACCGCTGGGACGGCCGCATCTGGGTAGATCTGGCCGAGGGCGGCGTTCCGGCGCCGGTGACGATCCAGAAGGTCGCCCGCACCACGGCGAGACGCGTCCGCCTGCTGCTCGAAGCCAGCGAGAACGGTCCGGGCGTAGCGGAGATCGGTGTGCACCACGAGCCGGCATATTATCATGCAGGGTAGCCCATTCCGGCGCCCCAAGAGCCGACACTCCGAAGGTCGCAAGAGGGCGGGAAGCGGACCTTTCTCGCCATCCCCCGCCATGCGACAGTTCGGCAAGCCGTTTCCGCCTGAGAGGCTGTGGATATTATGCGCGCATTGGTCCTCGGCCTCACGGGCGCGATGCTGAGCTGGGCAGTGTGCGCCCAGCCTTCCGACTCCGAGTTCCAGGCTTGGGTCGCCAAACCGCAGGTCAATTTCGCCAAGCTCGGCATATCCTACTGGCGAGTAGAGGAACCATGGGCCGAGGGCGACACCGTGGTCACGATCGACCACCAGACGATTGCATACTCAGCCGCCTGTGAAACGGCGGATTTCGGTTACAAGCAGCATTGGGAGTCGGAGGGCCAGCTTGAGGTCTTCCCCACTCACCGCAGCAGCGAGCGATGCGGGAAAGAGCCGTCGAAGGCCTTTCTTCGCTTCTATTACCTACTTCGCCAGTCGGACTCAGCGAAGGCAAACGGAGATGCAGTGGCGTTGGGACAGTCTCTCAACGTCGATCCGTTTGTCCGCCTCAAACGCTTCGAACCGGAAGGTCTTGAGTTTCGCCGCTGGACCATCGTCGAATATTCGGACGGCGTTCGCCTCGGTCCACTAGACCTCCACCATCCGAATTATGAACATCCAGCGGCGGCGCCTGAGACATTGCCCGCGCCCACCATCACGTTCAGCCGGGGTTCGTTGGAGGGGTCGCCTAGTTGCGGTGCGTTGTCAGGCGGTTATCGCCTCACAGGGCAGGCGCTGGAAATCCACTCTGGCTTGTTCTTGAGAGGCTTCTGCCCGCCCAATTTGCTGAAACAAGATGATCGGGTCCTGGCCGCCTTCGGGCGGGTGCGCCGAATGGACCAGCATGGCGCGCAGGTGGAACTGCGCGGTGAGCGGGACGAAATCGAGGTCGTTCTCAAGTCGGCGTGACGCGGGAGCGCGAACGTCCACCGGGGGTCGCACCCGGTAATTCCCCCTTGGTCAGAAAGCTGCCTCTCCGTCCCGCAAGCGTCAGTTTGTATACCTACCTTTCGAACATCACCCGTCCATCGCTGACCGTCATCACCGCCTTGGCCTTCAATATCTCCGGCGGCTCGACCGTCATCAGGTCTTTCGAGAACACGCTCAGGTCGGCGCGTTTGCCGACTTCCAGCGTGCCGAGGTCGTGTTCGCGGCCGACGGCGCGGGCGGCGGAGCTGGTGTAGAGGGCCAGGGCCTGGCTGCGGCTCAGGACCTGATCCAGGCCCCAGTCGGGGGCTGAGAACCCGTTCAGGGCGTGGCGATAGACGGCGGCGTAGAACTCGATCAGCGGATCGCCCTTCTCCACCGGCGCGTCGGTGCCGCCGCAGACCAGGGCGCCGCTCTCCAGCAGGCTGCGCCAGGCGTAGGCGCCCTCGAGCCGCTCATCCCCCAGCCGGGCCGGGGCGAAATAGAGGTCGCCGATGGCGTGGGAGGTCTGCATCGAGGCGGTGACGCCCATGGCCGCGAAGCGCGGGATGTCGTCCAGCGCCAGGATCTGCGCGTGCTCGATCCGCCAGCGCCGGTCGGTGTGGCCCGGGCCCAGCACCTGCGCCATGGCGTTGAGCACATTGCGGTTGCCCCGGTCGCCGATGGCGTGGACGGCCACCTGGGCGTTCACGGCCTTGGCCTTTTGCATGTAGCCGACCATCGCCTCGGGCGTCGTGCGCACCAGGCCGGTGGACTCGGGCCGGTCGGAATAGGGCGCCAGCAAAGCCGCGCCGCGCGAGCCCAGGGCGCCGTCGGCGTAGAGCTTGATGCCACGCAGGCGCACGCGGCCGGTGGGGTCGGCGGAGGGGCCGGTGGCGAACACCTCGGCGGCGAAATCCACGTCCATGTAGTTGTCGACCCGCAGGCCCAGGGCGCCCCTGGCGGCCATGGCGCGCAGGATGGTCAGATATTCCTCGGAGACGCTCATATGATGCACGCCGGTCCAGCCGCGCGAGCGGTAGAGCGTGTCGGCGCGGGTCGTCGCCTCCAGCAGAGTGGCCGCGTCGGGCTTGGGGAAGGCCGGCCGGACCAGCGCCTGAGCGTTGTCGATGATCATGCCGGTGGCCGCGCCGGAGGCGTCGCGGAGGATCTCGCCGCCCGGCGGGTTGGGCGTGGAGGCGCCGATGTGGGAGACCTCCAGCGCGCGGCTGTTGACCACCACCGCATGCCCGTCGGCGCGGCTGAGCAGCACCGGGCGGTCGGGAACCACCGCGTCGAGGTCGGCGCGAGTGGGGAAACGGTGCTCCGGCCAATGGGTCTCGATCCAGCCGCCGCCCTGGATCGGGCCGGTCGGCTGGCGGATGGCCCAGGCCTTCAGCCGCGCCTGCAGTTCGGCGACCGAGCCCACGCCCACCAGATCCAGCGTCATCAGGGCAAGGCCGACCTCGGTCAGGTGGCAATGACAGTCGGTGAAGCCGGGATAGGCCGCCGCGCCACCCAGGTCGATCTGGCGCGCGTCCTTGGCGAGGCCGCGGGCGTCGGGCAGCTCGCCGGCGAAGACGATGCGGTCCCCGCGCGTGACCACCGCCTCCACCCGCTCGCCGTCGCCGAGCCCGGTGTAGATCGGCCCGCCGGTGATCAAGAGGTCGCGCGGTTCGGCGGACGCGGTTGTTTGCGGCGCCAGGGTAGCGGCGGCGCCGAGCGCCAGGGCGGCGCGGCGGGTGAGGGTCGCTTGGGTATTGTGTTTGGTTGCCATGCTCGATCCCCCACCGTACCTGTCGGCCCTCGCCGACGTTCTCCCATCTAACACCGTCATCACCGGGCTTGTACCGGTGACCCATTCGTCCGCTTCTCGGACCCATCCCGTTCGCGCCTGAGCCCTCGATGGGTGGCCGGGACAAGCCCGGCCGTGACGGACAGAGTGACGTTCGGTCTTCGGCGTCCTAGCTCTTCCACCCCTTCAGCGCCGCCAGCGCCGCGGCTTCCCGGTCCGGCGTCAGGCCTGAGCGCAGCTTCGCCTGCCGGTCCGCCGGCTGGGTCTGGAACCAAGCCAGGGTCTCGGCGGCGGTGACTGATAGAGGCCTGTACGTCAGGCCCGCGCCCAGCGCCCGGGCGATGCTGCGGCGCGCGAAACCGGCGGTGTCGCCGGTCCCCGGCACCCAGACCGGCATATCGCTCCAGGCGTTGATCTTCTGCGCATCCAGGAAGGCGTCCGGCGCCCAGTTCAGGTGGGCGTTCGAATGCACGGCCGCGCCGACGCCTTGAAGCATGGCCTTGGTGGTCAGGGTGTGCGCCGGACCCGTGGCGTTGAAGACGCCGAACGCGCGCGCTTCGGCCATGCGGATGGTCCATTCGGCCAGGTCGCGGGCGTCGATGAACTGCAGCGGATCGGACCCGTCGCCGGGCGCCAGAACCTCGCCGCCCCGCGCCAGCCGCACGGGCCAGTAGGTAAAGCGGTCGGTCTCGTCGCCCGGCCCGACGATCAGGCCGGGACGGATGATGGTGGTCTCGGCGCCGAACTGGCGCCTGGCTTCCGCCTCGCTGATCGCCTTCAGCGGCCCGTAGAGATTGCCGACGTCGGCCTGCAGGCTCTTCATCGTCTCGGCCATCGGATCGGCGCCCTTGTAGGGCGCGAGCGGCCCGGTCTCGTCCTGCCCCGGCGTGGCGTCGGAGGCGTAGACCGAGATCGTCGAGATGAAGATGTACTGACCCACGTGGCCCGACAGCACCTTGCCGGCGTCGCGGACCCAGAACGGCAGGGTGGTGGGGTTGTCGATGCAGACGTCCCAGGTACGCCCCTCCAGCGCCTTCAGGTCGTTGTTGCGATCGCCGAGCAGCTCCTCGACCTTGCCCGGCCAGGGGTTGCCCTGGCGGCCGCGGTTGAACACCGTGACCTTGTGTCCGCGCGACAGGGCGTAGTCCACCTGATGCGGGCCGGTGAACCCGGTGCCGCCGAGTATGAGGATGTTCAGCGGTTTCATGGGGGGCTTCACCGGCGCCGCCAGAGCGCTCTGGCCGCCAAACACGGCGGTCGAGGCGAGCGCGCCAGTCGTTGCGATGAGCCGCCGCCGTGTGGTGGGCATGGGTCTGTCCTCGGTTGCACGGTGCGCATGATGGAGCCTCCACGCCTTACGGAACAGCCTGTTTTGTCAGCGGCGTGGCGAGTTCGACGGCCAAGCCATGTGGCGTACGATGGTAAGCCTGTTCCCACGCTGTCTTACGCGCCGCGAGCTCCGTGGAGCAGACCAACGACCGCTGCGCAGACAACCTCTCCAGCGCCTCGACCCAATGATGGTAGTAGCGCGAGCCATCATCCTCCGGATCGCCGGCCAGCGCTTCCGACAGCGCCTCGGCCCATTCGCTCCAGGTAAAGGCGCCCTCGGCGTGCAGCCGCACCGCCAGGGCGAAGGCCTGCGCCTGCCACGGCTCGGCGAACACCGGTCCCTCGGCGTCCTGCGGCAGGCCAGGCAGCGCCAGGGCCCCGACCACGCTATTTGGCGCGCTCAAGATAGGGCTCCCAGAGGTCGAGACTGACGCTGTCGTTTTCGGCGGCGTCGAGGCCCCAAAGTTCGCGGCTGGTGAACCGCACCAGATAGAGCCAGCGCGGATCGTCAGCGCCGGCGTGAGCATGGGTGTCGGGATAGACGTGGGGTCCATGCACGCGCTCGATCACGCCGACGCGGCCCCGGGCGTAGCGGGGCAGGCGCGTGTGGCCAGCCGGGTGAAGGTTACGCGCGCGCACCCGGTCTCCAACGGTGAACGCCGCCGGCGCCGACGCATCGCGCAAATAGGATCCCAGCCGCGACAAGGCCTTCGGCACGTCCCGAGCCGCCAACCTGGGCGTCGCCTTGGGCGCGGCGGGATCGGCGCGGGCGGACGCCATCTCCGCTTCGGTCACGTGGCCGCCTTGCAGCAGCGACTGACGCAGGGCCTCGAACCACTTCTCATAATAGGTCATCGCCAGATAGACCGGCCCCGGGATCAGCTCCCGTTGATGTCGTCTGGCGTCGATGTTTCCGCCGGCGGGTGAGGCGATCACCAGGGCGTGGACCCGTCCTTCCCAATCGTGGTGGAAAGGCGGCTCGTCCGTCTCCGGTGCGATCGGCCCCAGGCCGTGCATGCCGCCCATGTCGTGTACGCCGTTCACAGCCGGGCCGTCCCGATCATGCCGTTGCGGGTAACCAGCGCCGCGAGTTCGTCCTCACTAAGGCCCTCGGTCCCGGCGGGGCGCTCGGGGATGACGAGATAGCGAACCTCGGCGGTGGAATCCCAGACCCGGATCGCCGTCTCGGGCGGCAAAACGGTTTCGAACTCGGCCAGCACCCCGCGCGGATCGATCACGGCGCGAGACCGATAGGGCGGCGACTTGTACCAGACCGGCGGCAGGCCCAGCACCGGCCAGGGGTAGCAGGAGCACAGGGTGCAGACGACCAGGTTATGGACATCGGGCGTGTTCTCCACCGCGATCATGTGTTCGCCCTGGCCGCCGCCAAAGCCCAGCTCGCCGATCGCCGCGCCGGCGTCCGCCAGCAGCCGCTGTCGATAAGCCGGATCGGCCCAGGCGCGGGCCACGACCCGGGCGCCATTGCGGGGACCGACCTTGTGCTCGAAGTGGTCGACGATGGCGTCCACGGCCGCCGGATCCACCAGCCCCTTCTCCACCATCAGCGACTCCAGCGCCTTGACCCGAAGCGCCATGTCGGAGGGCGGCGTCTGGCCGTGGTCGTGGTGATCGTCGGACATGCGGCGTTTCCCGAAGGCCGGCGGGCCTCCCCACATCATCGAACGGGAAGCTCACATGACACAAGACTTCGCGGAGCAAGTCCGCCTCAGAACGTCGCCGTCACCGTCAGTCGCGCCGAGATCGGCTCCAGCGGGTGGACCTGCAGGCCGGTCACCTCGGGACCGGTCGGAACCAGGCGCGAGGTATAATAATAGGCCGCCGCGTTCGCCCTCTCGTTCAGCAGATTGTAGACGCCCACCTGGATCTTCAGGCGCGGGTTCACCTTGTAGCCGGTGTCGAGATTGACCTCGCTGTAGCCCTTGTCCTGGGGGTACTGCTGTCCGTCGAGGACCGGATAGGGTCCCAGGTCGCGCCACTGCAGGCCGCCGAACCAGGGCCCAAGGTTGTCCACCAGCACCCCGAATGAGCCGATGAAGCTAGGCGCATTGGCGATGAAGTCGCCGCCCAGGCCGAACGCGGCCAGTTCGGCGGGCGAGGCGTTGTAGCGCGCCTTCGAAAAGGCCAGGTCGGTGTTCATCTCGATCCAGCTGATAGGGCGGTACTCGGCGGAAAATTCGACGCCCTGCCGGCGGCTCGGCGCACTGGCCTGATCCTCGCCCTGGTCCTGGTCGTAGGCCAGCTCGGAGCTAAAATCCTCCTGGAACACGGCGACCTGGACCTGCACCTTGGGGACGATGTCGGTGCGCAGGCCGACCTCCTCGCCGGTCGCCGGGGCCAGGAAAGGGGTCTTGACCGCCAGGTTCTGGATGCCCTCCAGCGGGACGGTTTCGAACACCCCGCGCACGTCGTCGGAGTGGAATCCGCGGCCCGCGCTCACGTAAAGCTCGGTCTTCGCCCAAGGCCCGAAAACGATACTGCCCTTGGGCTGAAGCAAGGTCTGGCCTCCGGACTGCCGGCTCGCCAGAGTCAGACTGTGGTCGCTAGCCTGATAGTCCTCCTCGCGCAGTCCAAGGATCGTCCGAAGCCAGCTGGTCCAGTGGGTGGTGTTCTCGATGTAGACGCCAAGATCGTTGAGCCGCACCTGGTCGGCGCTGCAGGCGCCGTTCACGGCCGCATAGGGCGTCGCCGCGGTCCCCGCGACATTGGCCAGCTCGCAATAGGCCAAGGCCACGCGGTCGTGGGTGTGGCGTCGGTCGATATAGACGCTGTCGAAGCGGTCCTGCAGCCCGATGGTCGTGTCGCTGCGGGTGGCGCCGAAGTCATGCGTCAGGGTGAAGGCCGCATCACCGCCAAAGGTGTCTCGGGTCTCGTCCTGCTGCTCCTGGTCGCCTTCGATCGGGTCGAACAGATAGTGGGTGAAGTCGTTCCACAAGGTCATCGTCGAATGGATGGCGTAGGCGTTCGACGAGAACCGCCAGCCATCGCCCGTGGCGCCATAGTGGCCCGAAACGCTGTAGCGCTCCGACCGGCTGCCGTCGCTGGAGTCGAGCGTGCCGTAGCGGCCGATCAGCCCCTCATCGACGGCGTAGATGGACTGGTCCGTCTCGAGATGACCGGCGCTGTTGTAATACATGCCGGTGAGGCTGAACCCGTCGGCGTCGGTTCCGTGGCTGAACCGTGCGGCGGCATTGATCTTGTTGAAATTGCTGGGCGGGCTCCAAGGGCCGTCCATGTGGCCCAGCTCGACCGCCTCCCAGACCCGATCGTCGCTGTCGAAGTGCTGAGTGCCGCCAAGATAGAGGTCGTCGTCCCTCAGCGTCCCGATGCTGGCGGACGCCTGGTTCGGCAGGTCGTCGATCAGGCGAACATGCGCCGAGCCGACGGCGCCAAAATCGCCAACCGCCGCATAGTAGGGGCCCTTGGTGTAGTCCAGGCTGGCGATGATCTCCGGCATGATGAAGTTCTGGTCCGAATAGCCCTGGCCGTGGGTGTTGGTGGGCCGGTTGATCGGCATGCCGTCGATGAAGCTGGCGAAGTCCGTGCCATGGTCGAGGTTGAATCCGCGTAGCAGGTACTGGTTGGCCTTGCCCTCGCCGGAGTGAACCGTGACCACCAGGCCCGGCAGGCTCTCGTAGACCTGACCGATGCGATAGACCGGCCGCAGCTCCACCTCCTTGCGGGTGACCGATCCCTGGCTGGCGGTGGCGGCCTTGGTCAGCAGATCGGCCCGGGAAGCCGTGACCACGACCTCGGAAACGGTCGTGTCCTTGGATGGCTTGGCGGCCGGCGCGGTCTGCGCCTGAGCAAACTGAGCGGCGCACACGGCGAGACAGGCCGCCAGGCTATACCGCCCGAGCAGGCGACGCCGATCATGCCGCTTCATGCTCACTCTCAAACCCACGAAATCCCAGCGTGGCCTTGCCCTGAATGAATGGGCGCCATCCAATGAATTACGGTTCCACGGACGTTCATGAACGTTAGGTCGACGCTCGGCGCGTGCGCCGCGAACCCTGACCTCGTCAGGTCGCCTGCCGCACATGTGGCTGTTGATCCGGCGAATTCCTCAAGCCCGGCGACAAGATCGAGGCGTGGGTGGACGGCATCGGGACCCTGCAAACCACCATAGCCGAACCGATCTGACCTCTCGGCCAAGCCTGCCGGGCAGGTCCGTTCGCCGTGGCGACCTAGCTCTAGCGGGCTGGGTCGTGGGTCTAATCGACAGCGACGGTCATTGCGGCGGCTTGGCCTTGGCAAAGCCGTTCCACACAGCGTCATAGTCGGGCTGGTTCAGGGGCGTCTCCATCGCCCACCGGGTCGGCCGGATCACCCAACGGCTCTCGAACATGAACGCCATGGTGTCGCTGATGCGATGCGGCTTGAGGTCGGCGGCGATGGCGGCTTCATAGCTGGTCCGGTCCGGACCATGGCCACTCATCTGGTTATGCAGCGAGGCGCCGCCCGGGGCGAAGCCGCCCGCCTTGGCGTCATACACGCCGTCGATCAGGCCCATGAACTCGCTCATCACATTGCGATGGAACCAGGGCGGGCGGAAGGTGTCGTCGGCCACCATCCAGCGCGGCGGGAAGATCACGAAATCGCAATTGGCCGTGCCAGCCTGCTCGGAAGGCGAGGTCAGGACCGTGAAAATCGAGGGATCTGGGTGGTCGAAGCTGACCGTGTTGATCACATTAAAGCGCCGAAGGTCATAGGCGTACGGCGCCAGATTGCCATGCCAGGCCACAACATCCAGCGGCGAATGATCGAGCGTGCTGGTCCACAGCCGGCCCTGAAACTTTTGCACCACTTCGGTCGGCCGGTCCAAGTCCTCGAACCAGGCGTGCGGGGTCTCGAAGTCGCGCGGATTGGCCAGGCCGTTGGAGCCGATCGGACCCAGCTCCGGCAAGCGGAACATGGCGCCGTAGTTCTCGCAGACATAGCCGCGCGCGGTCCCCTCCGGGAGGAGCACCTGGAATCGGACGCCGCGCGGAATCACCGCGATCTGCAGGGGCTCCAACTCAATCTGCCCCAATTCAGTGCGCAGATGCAGGCGGCCCTGCTGGGGTACGAACACCAGCTCGCCGTCGGCCGAGAAGAAGACTCGATCCTGCATGGACTTGGTCGCCGCATAGACGTGGATCGCCATCCCCTGCCCGGTCGCGACATCACCGTTGCCCGCATAGGTGACGAGCCCGTCGACGAAATCGACCTCCGCTTGCGGCATCGGCAAGGGGTCCCAGCGCAGTCGGTTGGGTGTCGGCGGAGTCTCGTCGAAGGGGCCGGAGCGGATCAGACTTGGCTGGCCATAGGGCGCAAACGGCGCGTGGCTGGCGCTGGGCCGCAGGCGGTAGAGCCAGGAACGCCGATTTTCGACCCGCGGCGCGGTAAAGGCCGCGCCGGACAGCTGCTCGGCATAGAGCCCAAAGGGGGCCTTCTGCGGCGAGTTGCGCCCGATCGGCAAGGCGCCTGGCGCGGCTTCGGTTTCGAAATAACCGCCAAAGCCGGTCATGCGGGGATGGGAGCCCCCAAGGGGCCGCGCGGCGGAAAAGGTCTGGCCAGCGGTCATGTTCTTACTCCAGGCCGATCAGGCGTCGACCTTGATCACGCCGCGGCGTCATAAAGCAAACTTGCATTTAGTTGCATTCGAAACGATATTGCCCGTCGACAGGTGGTGTCAAATGAAACCTTCTCCAATTTGCTGGACGAAACTCGCGGCCTCGGGCCTCCTGGCCGCAACGGGTGGCGGCGAGACACGACATGGAAAAAACCAGATCTCTTCAGCTGGCGGAGTTTCTGCCCTATCAGCTGTCGATCGCGTCCAACACGGTTAGCGACGTGATCGCAAACACCTATCGAGCCCTGTACCGCCTCAGTATTCCCGAATGGCGGCTGATCGCGATCCTGGCCGAGCGGGACGGACTTAGCCAGTTCGGCCTGGGCGCGGCCACACGCATGGACAAGGTGACGGTCAGCCGGGCGGCGGTCGGTCTGGTGGACCGCGGCCTTGTCAAGCGGGCGCTCAATCCCGAGGACAAGCGTTCCAACCTGCTGTCCCTGTCCGCGGAGGGCAGGGCGCTTTATGAACAGGTGGCGCCAAGAGCCTTGGCCTTTGAAGACGCAATCCTTCAAGGTTTCAGTGGCGACGAAATTAGCTGCCTGAAGGAAATGCTGCAGCGGCTTCAGGAAGCGGCGCTTCAACTGGTATGACTCCGGACCCAACCGCCGTCGGGCATTGAGGCGACAGGTGTTCGTTCCCCGCAGATCGCTGAGAGAAATCGGCGTAGGTGGTCGCCAATGCCCGGCTCCGGCCAGCAAGTCGATCGAATACAGGCAACGAAAAACGGATCAGAGGCATGGCCCGGAAGAAGCAGTGGATGATGAAGACCATTGCAGTCAGGCCGGAGCTTCCTGACGAGGTGGAGAAGCAGGCCATCATCACCGCTTGCGAGGCCTTCATCGGCGAGGTTCTGAAACCACGCTTCCTGCCGCAGATCAGGCCGACGCAATGGAATTACGTGATTGACATCCACGGCGCATGGGCCGCCGGGCGATATCGGTTCGTGCAGCGCTACAGGTCAGGCATGGAGCACAATCGCGGCGACGAGTTCGATGCCCCCTTCGCCCGCATCGACCGCGTGGGACCGGATCGTTTCGACATTTATTGGATGCGGCACACAGGCAAATGGTGGCGGCTGCACGTCGGGGTGTCGCTTGCCGAGGCGCTTCGACTCCTCGAAACGGATAAGGTTCTGCACCCGGTCTGACGCTGGATTACGTACGGCGCCAATTTACGGATTAGGTTCACCACTCCACTTCGTGGCGTGCCACCCGAAGCCGAAGGCGTAGGGTGGCGGAGAGGGTGGGATTCGAACCCACGGTGCCCTCGCGAGCACGCCGCATTTCGAGTGCGGTGCTTTCGACCACTCAGCCACCTCTCCCGAAGCGTCGATCGGGGCG
>Ga0302311_10001379_pt1 | contig 28895 bp, 28 predicted proteins | sample III_Palsa_N1_3_FD_200449 | JGI IMG/M metagenome (GOLD analysis project Ga0302311, IMG submission 200449) | Peat permafrost microbial communities from Stordalen Mire near Abisko, Sweden - III_Palsa_N1_3 | ecosystem: Environmental > Terrestrial > Soil > Palsa > Peat permafrost | place: Sweden... | reverse complement strand
GACTACGCAGAGTTGGGAGCCACAGCCAACCGACAAGCCGGAGTGACCGACCTGGCAAGCCGCCGACGAAGCCGCGAATGACAGCTTGATGCGGGTCTGGACTTGTCCGGACCCGCATAAGCCATCAGAGCCACGCCGCAGCCTGTTCGCCCGTCTGCTCGCGAGTCCAGAAGACCGGCGACTCCGAGACGCCCTGGAGCCGTCGCTGGATGTGCTGGGCGCAGAAGGCGGAGCCGAGCCACTGCGTGGCGACGTTGGTCAGCTCGGGGACGGCCATCCTGCTGGGTGCCGATCGCGGAAGCGAGAGATAGGTGCCCAGGGCCTGCCGCTCTTCCTCGAGCGCTCGATCGTCGGCCAGCAGCCCGTCGTCGAGCTGGACCAGCGCCCACAGGAGGCCGTAGGTGAGATCATCCAGGAGATGGGCGGCTGGCAGGTCCACTGAGCCACGCGCGCCGAGCGCGGCGCGAGCCCGTCGGGCGTTCGAGGAGTCGACCACGTAGAGCTGGAGGTCGTCGTCCTGCTCTTGGACGCCGACGATGAATCCGCGTCGGGCCGGGCGCGTGAACTGCTCCAAAGACCCCGGCTCCGATGGGTGAATGAGAACCTGGTCCCCATCTCGGGAAGCGGGGTGGAACTGAACCGCCGTAGTAGTGCCGTCCAGGGTATGCCGACCCGTCAGTTCCCAGCAGTCGGAGACGTCTTCGGCCGCGGAGATGAACAACCGGGAGGTGGGCCAGCGCTGACCGATGACCCCGGCGGCCCGTAAGCCCCCGCGGTGGACGCCGGCCCGCGCGTTCAAGACGTTCGGCGCGGGGGCGAACAGATCAGCGACGGGGAAGCCGAGGAGGCGCTCGAGGATGCGAGCAGTGGCCGGCCATGGACGCCCGTACCATGTGCCTGAGGCCCATCGGTCGAAGGTCTTGCGCGCTACCGTGACATTGGCCAGGCGGGGCGTGTCGGTCTCCTGGGCGAGCCCGCGCGCCGTCTGCTCGAAGTGAGGGCAGAACGTGGCCCAGTTGTCCCAGCCGCGCTCTTCAAGCAGAACGCGGAACAACGCGGGGCGGGGCATCGTGGTAGCCCTCCTCGGTCGAAGGTCGAACAAGTGTCGACCAGCGCAGCCAGCGACATGCGCCACGAGGGGCAACGAGTGCCGCACCCTTTGTGACTCTGGCTAGAATGCTCTCCCCGATGTGTTCTGTGCAACACAACCGAGCAAATTGCTCGTTGGATTTGGTTGTCGTGGTCCCCACGACCCGTCACACTGGCCACCATGCCGGACGCAAACGGGGCTCCCTGGTCGCTGACACTCAGTGAGGTCGGCAAGCGCCTTGAGGAACTGCGAGAGAGACGGGACCTGACCCAGGCCGCAGCAGCTCAGCGGCTCCGCGAAAAAGGGATCAGGACGGACACCAGCGCGCTGAGCCGGATCGAGACCGGCAAGCGCCGCACCGTCCCACGTGAACTCGTCGAAGCGCTGCTCGACCTCTACCGCGCTGACACCCGAGCACGTGAGCATATCCTCGGCCTGCTCAGCGCCAATGCAGCTCCTGCAGGCCGACGTCGCAGGCCCGCTCTGTGGCGCCGTCACGCAGCGCTTCTCGGCCCCATGCAGTTCGAGGCATACCTGCAGTTGGAACCCCGCGCCGATCTTCTGCGGAACTATGAACTCGCGCTTGTCCCAGGCCCTCACCAGACAGAGGAGTACGCCTTCCATTCCATCGCCAGCATGCGTCCCGAGCTCAGCCCGGCACAGGTCCGGGGACTCACCGACGTTCGAATGGACAGGCAGCAGAAGATCGCCGAAGGACCCCTCCGCGAGTTTCAGGCTCTCATCGAGGAGCAAGCCCTGCGGCGAATGGTCGGCGACCGGAACATCATGCGCGGACAACTGGAGCATCTGGTCGACGCATCGGAGGACCCCCGGAACTCCCTACGCGTCCTGGCGGAAAGCCTCGGCTGTCACCCGGGGCTCGCCGGAGGATTCATGCTGATGCGATTCCCCGAGGCCACGCCCGACGTCGTGTGGCTGGAGACCATGAATCGCACGGTGTACTTCGATGAGGAGGCGGACGTGGATTGCTACGTCGAGGTCTTCTCCGACCTGTGGGGGCGGGCGCTTGATCCTGCTGGCACGCGTGCCCGCCTTACGAAAATGATCAAGGAGTTGTAAGTGAACCACCCCAAGCCTGACCCCGCCGCGCTCGACCTGGCGGACGTCGATTGGAAGATCTCCTCCTATAGCGGGGGAGGCGGCAACTGCGTCCGCGTGGGGAGGAAAGACGGCTACGTCCTGCTGGGCGACGATCAGAACCCCGATCGGCTGCCCCACATCTTCACGCCCACTGAGTGGAGAATGTTCCTCCTTGGTGCCCAGGATGGTGAGTTCGACTTGCGGTGAGTGGGAACCCGGGTCGACGTGAAGTCACGGCAGCGGCTGGCCCCATGAGCAGTGGGGCCAGCCACCGACGCCAGCTTCCGCGCCTACGAACGGCCATGGCTGGGGATGTCCAGAGCACCCAGTACAAGTGAGATCGGTCCGGACGCCTTCGGAGTAGCTTTGGCGAGGAGGTGGCCGAGTGCGCATCCCACGGCGATCCGGTCGGGGGACGTGTCGGATTGCAGCCAGCTCTTGACTGCTCGCATCAGGCACTCGGCGGTGTCGGCCTGTGGCGATCCGAGCTCGTACCGGCCGATGGCTGAGGCGACGGAGAGTCGGGATCCGGCCGACTGGTCGCCGGCGCGCAGGGCGAAGTAGCCGTGGAGCTCGGTGGCGAGCACCGTCCATGGGTGTTCGGTGCCCACCGACGCGGTCACGGTCAGCGTGAGGCGCTCGGCGGCGAGTTGCGCGGCACGCCAGTTGCCGATGCGATCAGCTGCCCGGACGGTCGCCAGCAGCGTGAACTGTCGCTCGGGTATGCCCTGCCATTGCGGGTTGCTGGTGGGGTGCGGCTGTGGATGGGCGTTCACCGGCTCAGAGTGGCCGGCCGGATCGACTACCAGGGAATCGACGGTGCCGTCCGGGCGGGCGATCGCCACCCGGACCGGCCGCCCGGTCTTCGCCGCCTCATTGCGTGCGACCTCCAGGACGGTGCTGGTGCTGGTGTCGGCCTGGTCGTCGCCGTGGTCGGTCAGCCACTGTCCGAGCATGTGTACGGCACCGGCAGGGGACACGAGGGCGGTGAGCAGGGGAAGACGCGGAGCGGCTTCAGCGGACTGTTGGTCGGTCTTCATTGGCGGGTCCCCTTTGGCGAGTGGTCGAGGCGAGAGGTCCTCTCACTCGTAGAGGTGTTCGCCGGGGGCTCCGTGTGACAGAGATGGCGCAAGTTTCTGGAGCCGGGGGCACGGTACGGGTCTGGGCTGCCGGCGGTTCAGGCTGCCCGGTGGGACGGTCGTTGCTGATGGTGGTCTCGGGCGCCCGCGGCGTGGAGGCGATTGATGTCGGGCGTGACTCTTCCTCGAGCTCGGCCAGGATGGTGTCGGCGAGGCACTCGGTGGTGCTGGGGCCGCGGTCCGGAGCAGCTGGTTGTGCAGGCGTCGGCGTCTGTGGGCAGCCAAGCGGTCGTCGGCGGTGCCTTGTCGACGTGGTGCCCGGCCCTGCGGAGGCCGGGCACCGGTACGGAGGTCGGGTCAGGGCGTCGCGTGCTGCGCGAGGGTCCGAGGTGTCACTCCGGCTTGGCGGCTTTCGTGCTGATGGTGCTGGTCCGGACGGTGCGGCGGGCGTCGACAGCCCTGCCCTTGGGGCCGTTGACGTGCTCCTTGACTGTGACTCTGATCTTCGGGCAGTTCCCACCGGCGTCGACGATCTCTTTGTGGCGGTGAGGATTGGGGCAGCGCCAGCTCCACCGCTCCTCGACCTTCCAGCGCTGGGTCTCCTGCGCCCATCGGTGGTCGTGCTCGTCGGGGACGGGTTCGCCGATGTGGCGGGTGGCGGCCTCGCGGACCACTCGGACGGGACGGAACTTCACGCGGAGTTTGCGGCTGTTGCCGCCGGTCTTCTGCGTCACAGTTCGTTCGTCGTGCTCGAACGCGGGCCTGAGGTCCCAGAACGCGAGGAGCAGGCCGACGAGGACGGAGGCCGGTGCTGCGCCCCAGTTTGGGTGATGGCCGTAGCTCTGGATCGCTGTGCTGACCTGGGGAACGGCCAGCACCAATGCGTTCGGGATGTACGGGGTGTTGGTCTTGTGGGCGGGCAGGAGGGCGGCCGGGAGGGCCTCGTAGAGGGCTGCCGTGGTGGTCAGGGCGATGACGGACAGCTGGAGGTGGTGTCCGGTTCCTGCTGTTTCCCAGGCCAGGCCGTGGATGGGCAGGTCGGAGGCGTCGGTGATCGGGACGGGGAAGTAGACGACTCCCACCGGGGCCGGGGCCTCGTCGGTGTTCTCCAGGAGGTAGCCGTCGTCGCTGGTGACCAGTTCGTGGTCGGCGACGGCGGAGGTCAGTGCGGGCGAGGCGACCCACACCTGGGCGTCCTGGTCGAAGTTCTTGGCCGTCTTGGTGACCAGGTCCAGGTGGAGTTTGATCGCGTTGCGGTCCTCGGCGATGTCCTGGCCGGTGCGGCTCAGGTGCATGGCCTGGATGATGTCCATCGCCAGGGGCAGGCCGCGGACGCGCTTGCCGAAGAAGTCCACGAGGTCGGCGCGCATCCGCTCGGCCGCCTCGGCGCAGTCCTCGGCGTTCACGCGGTCACCGGTCCGGTGTCCGTGGAGGGGCTGGGGTCGGTGAGGATCAGCGCGCCGACACGGGAGGGGTCCAGGCCGTGGACTTGGAACAGCTTGGCGAACAGGGTGACGAGCATGTCGGCGGTGGCCTGCTCGCACAGGGGGATCGCGCCCCCGCACCGCTCGCAGTGCAGCGTGACCTCGTCGGTCTGGATGTCGTGGATCTCCATGTGCGCGGTTTCGCTGGAGTGGGCGTCGAGGATGTCGAGCCACACCGTTGTGGCGATCGAAGGGGCGGTCTCGCCGCACCCGGGGCAGGGATGGAACATGGTGGGGCCTTCGGGGAGTGGTGGATGGCGCTGTTCGGCGGGGATCTGCGACGCGCGCACCGGGGTTCTCGGCTGGTGGCCGGTGAGGCGGGGGCCGAAGATGGCGGCCCGACCCGGGGCCTGCCTCAGCGGGGGCCTTCAGCCCGATGACCCGGTGGTTCTCGGGCAGGGCACCGAGGAAGGTGTCGCTGGGGTGGCGGCAGCTGGCGCATGCCCGTCTCGGGCGGGGATGCGTCGCCGGGCTGAGGTCAGTGGGTGCGGGGGACCCAGCGGTGCTGGGCGAAGTCCCAGGTGCACTCGTCGTACAGGCGGTTGATGTCCGGGAGGTATTGGCCGTTGCCGAGGTCGATGAGGAACCCGTAGGCGTAGCACTCGGCGTCTCCGGGCCACAGTCCGCGCCAGCTGGTGTTGCAGGCGTCGGTGTCGTGTTCGCAGCCCAGCCGCTGCAGGCCGGTGACGGCGCACCGGGCGACGTCGCATCCGTCGAGGTGGAGCTGGTTGATCTCCACTTTGCAGTCGGGGCACAGCGGGACGATCGGGCTCAGAGGTCGGCGGACGGACGTCGCGGGCGTGTCGTGCGGCGTCGCGGCCGTGGCCAGCGCGTTCTTCTGTGCTCGGCGGATGAGGTCGCGGGCTGCCGTGCGGACCTGCGGGTCGGTCAGCTGCCGGAGGTCGGTGACGGTGTGCGGTTCGTTGTGGGTCGGGGCGGTCAGCGGGGCGAACGCGATCTCCGCTTCGTTCGCGTCCGCGTCCAGCAGGAGCAGGATGGTCAGGCCGTGCAGCCAATGGAGTTGGAGGTTCCAGCCCTCGGGCAGGCCGATGGGGTGCTCACTCGGACCGCTGGAGCCGTGCATGGGCGGTTCCGGGGCGTCTGGGGTCGTCACAGTTCGGCCCTCGGGGTCGTCGTGATGGCGTCGGCGGTCGCCGTCGGGAGCTGCGCGGCGGGGTCCTCGTGCTCGTCCGGGTGGCTGTCCCCGAATTCGGCGGCGTAGGCGCGGTCCGCGCAGTTGCCGCACAGGCCCATCCATCCCTCGCCGTCGGTGGTGGTGTCCTCGCAGCCCTGCGAGCGGCAGTAGTTGTCGATGTACAGGTCGGCGGGGATGAAGCGCATCGCCTGCCGGTCGCCGGTGACCAGGATTTCACCGGCCTGGTCGATGGTCACCACGACGGGGAGTGTCTGCTGGGCGCGGCGCAGCGTGCGCCACACCTCCAGGCCGACCAGGCGGTGGTACTGGTCCTCGGTGGGGCGGGTCCACACGATGTGCTGGTTGCTCACCTGCACCTCGTAGTCGCCGTCGAGGTCGATGAGGGAACGGAGTTGATCGACGGGCAGGTGAGTGGTTTCGGGCATGGTGAGATGACTCCTTGGCGCGGGCGTGGAAGGTGCGGGGCGGGTGCCGCGATGCCGGGGGCTCGTTCACCGGGGCAGCGGCAGGCGGTGCGGTCAGATCAGCCGTACGAGGTCGCCGGGCTGGCCGGGCTCGCCCGCCACGAGGGTGAGCATCAGACCGCAGTGGTCGTGGGGCGGGTCCCAGGCGACGATGAGCTGCCGCAGAAGCGGGTGCGGGTTCCAGCCGGTCACGGTGCCGGTGGCTCCGTTGGGGATGGGGTACGGGTCGGTGCAGCGGATGACCTCGATGCGGTCGCCGGGGGTGAATTCGGGGTCCATGGGAGTCCTCGGGATGTGTGGAGGTGCTGGCGCGGTGTCGTGAGCTGCGGCTGCGCGGCGGCGTGTGCCGACCTGGCGCGTGGCGCGGGTGCTGCTCGCTGATCGACCGTCGGCCGGGGCACGTCGGGTCGGAGCATCTGGTGCTTCGACCACCGGGCGATGTAGTTACTCTACGCCTTTATAATCAGTTACACAATTGCATTGGCGATCCGGCACCTTTGCATGCCTGCCTCGGATCGCCGGTGGGCAGCGCCGCGGCCGACGGGTTCGGCTTCAGCCGGCGGGGCGGACCTCCAGGTAGCGGTGGCCTCCCGTGACCAGGTAGGCCGCGGCCTCCCAGCCGCATGCCGCCAGCAGTCTTGCGCAGCGGTCGAGTTGCTCCTCGGCCTCCAGGCGTGCCCGGGAGGACGCCGGACCGCGCCACTGCACCCGAACCGTCGCGGCCGTGGGCCCCTCGAAGACCCGGTAGCCCACCTGGGTCCGGCGTCCGTTGGCGTCGGTTCCCGACGCCGGAGCGCCGCCCGCCTCCAGGGCCAGCGCCACCGACCACACCATCCGGGTCCGCTCCCACGCTGCGGGGAACCGCCCGCTGCCCGTGATCCGGCGCGTTTCCAGCACACCCGCCCAGGCCGTTGCCAGCTCGCCCCGCCGAGCAGGCGAGCCGGGCTCGGCCCCGGGGTCCACCTCGTCACCCGTCGCGGCGGCGAACCCCGTCGGCTCGGCGGACGCGGCCTGCGGGGCGTCGGTCGCGCGCAGCAGCGCCTCACGCAGCGCACGGCCCTCGACGGTGAGGTAGACCGCGCCGCGCGGCCCGTGGGCAACGGCGAGACCGGGCTCCTGGAGCACCGAGCGGACCGACGCCGGTCCGCCCACCTCCCCGGTCGCCGGGTCCGACGCCAGCACCCTGCTGCGCACGGCGGCGTTCAGCTCCGGCTCCCGCCTCCTGGGGCCCGCGCTGTTGCCGACACTCATCGCTGCTCCGTCTCTGGAGGGTCCACTCGCTCTCGGCTTTCGCTGCCGGTTCCCGTCGCCACCTGCGCGTTCCGGCGGTCCGTGCCTGTCCGCACCGCGCGGGCGCGGGGATCAGGTGCTCGGGGCCCGGAACCGGCCGGCCTGGAGCAGGTCGAGGCCGAGCGAGGTCTCCAGTCTGGCGAGCGTCGCCAGGTCGGGGAACAGCTCGCCGCGGACGATGCGTCCGGTGGCCGTCGGGTTGAGGCCGGCGTTCGTGGACACCGTCCGGTGGGACAGGCCCTGCCTGGCCGCCTCGTCGTCCAGGGCGCGGGCGAGGGCCAGGCTGTAGCGGACGCCGGGAGGGGCGTCGGGGATCGGTTCGGCCTCGTGGGGCCACGCGCCGACGGTGTAGTTCAGGGGAGCCTTGTCTCCGCGCACTGCGCCCCCCGGGACCTGCTTGATCGCCATCTGTGCTCCCTATGATCCCGCAGCGTCCCCCGAGGGGACGGCCACCCCGCCAAGTGATGTATATATGCATCACACGGTAGTCGGAGGAGGGGCGCATGCGCCGGTGGTGGGGCGGGATCGACTGGTCCAGCCAGTTGCAGGACTTCGTCATCCTGGACGACGACGGCGCGATCGTGACGCACCTGCGCGTCCAGGAGTCCCCCGACGGCGTCCGTGAAATCCTGGCCGCGCTGCGCGGCCTGAACCCCACCTCCCACCGGTTCAGCCGCAAGCAGGTGCCGATCGCGATCGAGGACGGCGGCCGCCTGCTCGCGGTCGAGCTGCGCCGCCGCGGCCAGCCGGTGGTGGTGATCCCGCCGGCGGTCAGTGCCCGTCACCGCGGCCGGCGCGGAGCGGCGGTGTCCAAGACCGACCGGGGAGACGCGGCGCTGCTGGCCGACATCATCCGCCAGCAGCCCGGCCAGCGGCGGACCATGCCCGAGACCAGCGACGAGGCGGCGGCCGTTGCCGTGCTCGCCCGGGCACAGTCCTCCGCCGCGCACAACGTCCGCGAGAGTGCGGTGCGCCTCCAGTCGCACCTGGCGCTGTACTTCCCGGCCGCGCTCAAGGCATGGGCCGGAATGCAGCAGGGCCTTCGCCGGCCGGAGGCCCGAGCGGTTCTGACGCTGGCCCCGACCCCGGCCGCGGCGGCGGCCCTGACCAAGCGCCGCCTGTACGACACCCTTGCCACCGCCGGGCGGGCACGCCTGCTGGACCAGGAGGCGGCCCGCCTGCGGGAGGTGTTCACCGATCCGAGCCTGCGGCAGTCCGCAGCCACCGAGCGGGCGATGGGGGAGCGAACCCGGGTGCTGCTCACGCTGCTGGACGCTGCCTGCTCCGCGGCCGACGGGCTGGCGGAGATGGCGGAGGAGCAGTTCTCCGCGCACCCCCACTCGGGGATCTACCGCTCCTTCCCCGGGGTCGGGAGGCTCGGGGGACCGCGCCTGTTCGCGGAGATCGGAGACGACCCCGGCCGGTTCGCCACGGCAAGGGGGTTGAGGGCGTACGCGGGCACCGCTCCGATCACCTGGTCGTCCGGCACCAGCCACGTGGTGACGCACCGCACGGTGTGCAACCGGGCGCTGCGGGTGGCCGTCCACCAGTGGGCGTTCGTCTCGATGCAGCACTCGCCCGGCTGCCGCGGCCTGTACGACGAGCGTCGCGAGCGCGGGGATGGCTACGCGGCCGCGCTCAGGCGCGTCGGCGGCCGACTCCTGACCGGGTTGCACCACTGCCTGCGGACCGGCGCGCTCTACGACGAGGAGAAGATGTTCCCCTGCCGGCCCGGCGGAAGGGCAGTCGGAAACGCCTGAGTGATCCCTGGGCTCGCAGCCCTCACGCGGGACCGGCGCCGACTGCCCCTCCACCGGTCCGGCCGGAAGCCGGCAGGCCGCTGGAGGCCCCTCACCGGGCCGTGCACTTCCCCGCCCAGCGTGATCGACCTCCGAGGCGGCCGCTGCAACACCGCGCGCACGGGGTCCGAAGCGTCGCCGACCGGTCTGCCGACTCGCTGCCGCAGTCCTCGTGGATCCGCGCCTGCGGGGGCCGCTCGTGGCGACCGCCGTCGGCATGAGCGGGGCCGGCCGACGCGAAGCCCTACGCCCTGGACGGGAGTTGGGGTACGCTCGGCGGGCGGGTTTTGCCTGCGGGCCGTGACCGAACGGCCTTGCCCTCAAGACTGCCGGTGTCCCGGCCAGGCGGTCGGCTGAAGCCAGGACCACCGTATTCGGTCGCCCCTCCCTGTTGATCCGGCTCCGGCTGTGATGTCCCGGCGGGGTGCAGAGGCCGGGCTGCCGACCGCTCAGGAGCGACACCATGTCGAAGCATCAGCAACACCTTCACACGATCTCCCGCCAGGCATGTATCCCCCATCAGGAGCTCATCCGCCGGGCCCGCCTGGAAACCGGCTCGCGCGGTCCCTGCACCGCGGCGAACGTCGCGTGGGCCGACCGCCAGTTCCCTCTCCTGACGACGCTGCTCGGCGAGCCCGACCCTCGCGGCGCGCGCAAGCGCCAGTACGCCCTGGTGGCGGTGCGTGAGTTGATGGGGCTGCAGCGCGCCGCCACCGGGAAGTCGATCACCAGCACGGCGGCCGCGGCCGCCTTCCCCGGCCTGCGGCTGCCCGCGGGGACGCAGACGGACCTGAGCTGCCGGACGATCGTGCGCAATCTGCGCGACTATCCCCTGTGGAGCCTGCTGGACGGAGGGGCCGGCGGAGGGCCGGCAAACCCGGTTCAGTTCGCCGAGGACATCGTCATCGCGACAATGTTCGACGATTCCGGCCGGGTGTTGGTCGCCCAAGCGCTCAGCCGCGCGGACGTGCTGCGGTTCGAGGCCACGGACGTGGGCCGCGGCGGTGGGCGACGGCACGGCAACTACAAGTGGGCGTACAACGCCGAGGCGATCGCCGACTTCGGAGTGGACCTGTCCGCAGATCTCACTGCCACGATCGCCGACGTTCGGACCCCGCGCCGGTAGCACCAACTGCTCGGCGGCCCTGCGCTCCGGGACCGGAGACCAGGAAGGCTCCGGGGGGCCGCTGGCCGGTGTGTCGGCACCGGTCAGTCGCGGCGCCCTCGGGACGGTGCCGCGGCTACCGGCTGCCGCTGTTCAGTTCACGCTGATCAGCAGGGCTTGCCCCGAGGGCAACCGGCCGCGTCCGGCAGCAGAGAAGCCGCTGCTGCCGACGGGGCGCGTCGGCGCGATGCCGGCGGACACCGCGATGAGCGCCGACAGCGGGTCGTCGGCGTCCTGGGCCACCACGTGCACCGCCAGCTGGCCGCCGTCATCGATGACGTGCACCTCCGCGACGGTGCACGGGAGCGGTACGTCCGCGGAAGCCCAGGGCAGCAGGCTGCGCAGCACTTGGACGGCCTGCCCGGTGGAGGTCGCGCGGTCGCGCCCCGGAGCAGGACCGGTCGGGGGGTGGGTCCCGGCGACCAGCACGCTGCCGCAGGTGAGCACCGATGTGAGGGTGTAGCTGAGGCTGTCGCGCCCCAAGGCGCCGGCCAGCGGTTCGACGCCCAGGGTGGCGGCGAGTCGGATGAGGGAGGTCAGCTGCTCGGTGGTGGGCTCGCCCGCCCGGAACAGCACCTGGATCGCGCCGGCGCTCAACGTCAGGTGCAGGGGGGCGAGCGGGCCGGCTGCGCTCAGCAGATCGGCGGTGCTGTCCAGCACGGCGGGGTCCAGTCGCATGCCCTCATTGTCGTCGCTTCGACAAGCCGGCCGCCACGGTTGTGCGACGGTGGGCGCGCGCCCGGTCCTGCCGCACCTCCTGTTGGTCCGGCGGGCCGCGGGCGTGGGCGTGCAGTCGGCGTCACGGGTGATGGCTCATCAGGGAGTGCGCTGTGTTGACCAGTTCGATGCGCTGGGCGGCGGTCGCATCGGGATCGCTGACCAGGTCGCGCATCAGCCCGGCGGTCTGGCGCAGCGCGGTCGCGTGCTGCCACAGGGCGTTCGCGCGGCGGGTGTGCTCGGCGGCCAGTGCTCGCTCGGCGGCGAAGGTGTCGGCGATGGAGTAGGCGTTGTCGGCGGCTTCGGCGTTGTGGCGGGCATCTGCTCGCAGGAGGGTCAGCACGGGCATCAGGGCGACATCGGCGGGTCGGGTGGACGGCTTCACGGAGGGCTCCAGTTGATGCGGAGGGATGGTGCTGCGGTGGGGACCGTCGCGGAGGCCCGCGGGCTCGTGGGCACGATCGGTGCCGTCGGATTCGCTTGCGCGGGACGGCGGGGGAGGGCTGGACCGGGCCGTCCGGCGGGCCCGGGCGGTCAAGTGTCCTGGAGGGTTGCCAGGACGGCGGGTCGGCCGTAGGTGGCCGAGAGTGTGGTGATGATCATTCGGCCGGTGTCGGTCAGATCGCCCTCCGTGGCGGTCCACAAGCCGCAGAACGCCTCAGACATCGGCGTGCCGGTGGCGGCGGCCGGGTCGCGCAGAGCCCAGCTGGCACCGGTCGTGCCGAGCATGAGCGCGCCGAGCAGGGGCCCGGAGCGGAGCGAGACCTCAAGGTCGGAGTCGTTGATGCGGGGGAACGCAGCGTGGTGGCCGGTGGGGTCGCCGAGCAGCTCTTCGATGAGCTGGACGTGGAGGTCCAGGCCCCGGTGGCAGGCGACCAGGGGTTCGGGGTCCCGCTCCGGCCACAGGGCGTAGACGCTGGTGCCGTTCCCGCCATAGCTGTCGAGGTGGACGGGCCAGTGGAGAAGGTCTCCGGTCATCGCGGTGCGGTCTCGTCGCCGAAGCGCGGATTGCACGGCCGGCTCCTTTCGTTGGTGCACAGCCGGTGTCGGTGCGCGGGATGCTCGGCTGAGCATCGACGTGAGCAGCATCATGCACCTTACTAATGAATTATACAATGCGTGGTCGCTGGAGTCCGCCTTGACTCGAAAGTACATAGTTCTATAGAGTTAAGAAACTCGGGCCGTGGGACGGTGACCCTTTGGTCCGATCCACGGTTTACCGAGTGGCTAGGATTCGGTTGGTTTCAGGTTGGTTTCGAGGGATGGGGATGTGATGAGCCAGGAGGCGCGGCCGGAGCTGCAGATCCTTACCGACGGGCCCGTGCCACCGCTCCCGCCGCCCGCTGAACGCCAGCGCCTACGCGAAGCCTGGGGCTGGAGCCGCCCGCAACTGGCCGTCCACCTCGGGGTCGGCCGTGACACGGTGTGGGGCTGGGAGCAGCCCGGTGCGCCGGTGCCACGCGGTGCCAAAGGGCAGCGCTATGCCCGCCTGCTGCACGGCATCAGCAGCTTCCTGGAGTCCGGGGCCACCGTTCCGGCCATGGTTCCGCCCGTCGAGCCGGTCGCGGCGGCCCCGTCCGTCGAGCCCGGTGAACCGATGCCCGCCGTCCCTCAACCTGAACCTGAACCTGAACCTGAACCTGAACCCGCCCCGGAGCCCGCGCCTGCGGCCCTGGTCCCGGATCCCGCGGCGGGTCGCTCGCCGGCCGCGTTCTCGGACGCTGTCGCCGACGAGCCGGGGACAGGGCAGGTGTTCCCCGATGGCCAGACGTATCCGTGTGTGCGGTGCGGGCGACCCACCGCGTTCCACTTCCACGGCGAGCCGCGCCACTTGTTCCTCGGGCTGAACTCCGTTGTCCCGCCGTGCTGGCTCGCCCACGGCGCCCGACCCGTCCCCCCGGAACTGGCCGAACATCGCCGACCCGCCGCTGTGCTCCCCGCAGCCCCCGTCGAAGCCGTCCCGGCGGCTGTCGAGCCCGTTGCCGATCCTGGGCGCACCGCACTGGTGCCGCCGCGCGCACCCGGCCCCGCCCCGGCGGCACCCGCTGTCCTGACGGCACCCGCTGCCCGGGTGACCGTTGCGCGGGCACTGGCCGCGCCGGGCACCGTGAAGCCGGTGATCACCTCCGCGCGCTACACCGACGGGCCGCTGGCCGTGCTGGACGTCGACGGCGGCAAGCTCGTGGCCCACCTGGTCGACGGCCGCGCCCTGCCCGTGTCCGGTACCAAGATCCCGGCGGTGGCGGCCTGGACCATGGACCACACCCGCATCGGCGCAGAGGCGATCAAGCGCAACGGCAAGGACGCCGACCCGCTGCTCTACCTCACCGCCGCGGCCACCGAGCTGCTCGGCCTGCCCCTGGATCTGGTGACGCTGGGTGAGCGCCAGGAGCAGCGCCTGGACCCCAAGCACCCGGTCCTCAAGCAGATCAAGCGCGCCGGCTGGGAGATGACCGGGCGCGGCTTCGGCCCCTGGCCCAAGGTCTTCCAGCGCCCCGCGGACGGGTCCCGGCGCTCGGTGCAGTTCGCGGTGCTGCCCTGGGGAGCGCTGGAGAAGCGGGTGTGGAAGGACACCGAGACGCAGCCGGCCGCCGAGATCGCCCGCCGGGTGGGCCTGTACGCCCAGCGCGTGATCACCCCGCGCGTGACCATGGCCGTCACCGGCCAGGAACTGATGCTCGCCACCCGACCCCCCACCCGCGCGGTCAAGGACGCTTCCGCCCCCAAGGGCTACTCCCGGGGCCTGGTGCCCGGTGCCCTGCACGAAGCCGTGGACCCGGCTCCGCCGGAGGCACCCGAAGAGCACCCGATCGTCCACGAGACCTGGCCGAACGGACGTCCCGCGAACGAAGTCCTCGACGAGGAAGCCCACCAGTGGGTGCGCCCCTACGACCTGATCACCGACGAGGAAAAGGCGATGCCGTTTGTGGTCGGCCTGGACCTGATCACCGCGTTCCTCTCTGCCACCAACGGTGTGCGCGTGGGACTCGGGCCCCCGGTGCTCGTCCACGACTACCCGTTCGACAAGGACATGCCCGGCTCCTGGTGGGAGGACCTCTCCCAGGTCGAGGTGGACCCCCGCCTGCCCAACCCGTTCACCTCCAGCGGCAGACGCCCCGAAGGACCGCGCTGGCACGCGACCGACTCGATCGCCTATGCGCTGGAGCTCGGTGCGGATATCCGGCCGCAGAAGGCGTACATCCGCCCGGAGAACGGGCTCTACCTGACTCCCTGGTACTACCACCTCCGGAACGCCCTGATCGCCACCATGGCGGACCTGGGCGTGCACGAGAAGATGGGCGAGCAGGAGTTCCTGGACGCTATGGCCCGCCACAAGCAGGGCGACCCGGGTCTGCTGGTGGTCCTGAACGCGATCAAGGCCACCGCCAAGAACGGCATCGGCAAACTCGCCGAGCGCCCGCAGTACTCCAACTACGTCGAGGGCACGCCCTGGCGGGCGATGAAACGCGAGACCTGGCGCCCAGACATCCGGCACCAGGTGCTCTCCAAGTACAAGAACGTGACGCACCGCAAGATCGCGATGATGGCGGAGCTCACCGGCCGGTACCCGCTGGCGATCCTGACGGACTGCGTGGTCTATGCCTCGCCCGGGCCCTCGCCGCTGGATATCTTGCCGCACATGCCCGACGGCAGCCCCGCCAAGGGCACCTTCCGCCTGGGCGTCAACCCCGGCCTTGTCAAGGCCCAGGGTGCCGAGCCGATGAGCTGGGCCCTTCCCCAGCTGGAGAAGGGCGTCAACATCGCCAACTACATCAGCGACGCTGTGGAACCGGGGGAGTAGCCGATGGGCACGATCAGCAGCAGCATCGAGGCGGCCTACCAGAACGCCGTCTCCAAGCACATCCCGGTCACCATCGGCGCCCGGGTCCGGTTCCTCCTCAAACAGGAGAAGCTCGACAACCCCGCCGAGGCCGCCCGCAGCCTGGCCCTGAAACTCGGCTGCCATCCGCGCACCGTCGAGCGCTACCGCGACGACAAGGTCAAGAAACCGAAGCCGGAGATCGCCGACAAGGTCGAGGCCCGTACCCGCGCCGCCTGGCAGCCCCTGGTCCGCAAGAAGAAGATCAAGCAGGCCGCCACCGGTGGCGCGCGGGTGGAGATGCGCGCCCGCTGGGGCTTCACCGCCGCCCCGGGCACCACCAACGACCCCCGCATGCGCCGCATCGCCAAGAAGCTGCCCGCCACCTACATCCAGGCCCTGTTCGACGCGCACGCCGCCGGGGCCTCGGAGAGCGAACTGGAACAGATCCTCTCCGAAGCCATGGGCGAGGCCTACTTCACCGACGGCGGCGCCCGCGCCCAGGGCCTGACCACGGCCATCGACGACCTGGACTACGTCGTCTTCAACCTCTGACCCCCCGCACACCCCGGAGCAGCAAAGGAGGCAGCGCCGACCATGACCACCACCCTCGCACCGCCGGCCAAGCGCCTGCGTCCGCGCCCCCACCAGGCCCGCGCCGTCCACGCCGCCGCCACCGTGCTGCGCCACGCCCTGCGCACCACCGTCGTGTCCGCCTGCGGCACCGGCAAGACCTACATCGCCGCCTGGGTCGCCAAGAAGGTCGTCGCCCGCGGCCACCAGCTGCACCTGACGCCCACCATCGACCTGCTCGGGCAGACGATCGCCGAATGGCGGGCCGCCGGACACACCGGACCCGTGATGGCCATGTGCTCACGGCGCCCGGCCGTGCCGGGCGAGCACATTCCCGCCAGCACCAGCCCGCTCCACCTCGTGGCCTGGATCAAGGCCAACCCCGACGGCATCGTCTTCGCCACCTACCACTCCCTCAAGCGCATCGAGGTCGCCCACCAGGAGTTCGGGCTCACCCCCTGGGCGCTGATCACCGTCGACGAAGCCCACCGCACCAGCGGCGACTACGGGAAGCAGTGGGCCGCGGTCCACCACGACAACCGCATCCCGGCCGGCCGCCGCGCCTACTACACGGCTACCCCGCGCATCTGGTCCGCCGACGACGCCGAAGACCCCCAGCTCGTCGCCTCCATGAACAATCCGGCCCTGTACGGCGAGGTCAGCTCCCGGCTACCGCTGGCCGAGGCGATCGACCTGGGCCTGCTCGCGGACTACCGCGTCGTGGTCCTGGAAGTCCACCAGGCCGATCTGCGCGACCGCCTGGGCTTCGCCAAGGCCAAGACCGAGCCGGAGCTGCGCCAGGCCGCCCTCCAGGTCGCCGTGCTGCGCGCGATGGAGCAGCTCGACCTCAAACGCGTGGTGACCTTCCACCACCGCGTCGAGGACGCCGAGGACTTCGCCTCCACCCTGGTCGACGCCGCCACCCACCTGGCCGCCCTGCCCGACACCGGCACGACGTTCCCCTCCCCGCAGTCGCTGTGGGCCACCTGGATCGCGGGCACCCAGGGCCCCGAACTGCGCCGCAGCAAGATGGACCACTTCGACGGCCGCCCCGACGACGGCACCGCGCCCAGCGAGCGCACCCTGATCGCCAACTCCAAACTCCTGGGCGAGGGCTACAACTGCCCGGCGGTCGACTGCGTGGTCTTCGCCGACCCCAAGGAGTCGATCGTCGACACGGTCCAGGCCGTGGGCCGCGCCCTTCGCCAGCACCCCGGCCAGGGCAAGGTCGCCACCCTCCTGGTCCCCGTCTACGTCGCCCCCCACCAGGACGCCGCCGACCTGCTCGACTCCCCGGTCTACAAGCCGCTGTGGAGGGTCCTGCAAGCCCTCAGAGCACACGACGACCGCCTCGCGGACCGGCTCGCGGTCCCCCAGCGCAACGCGCGGCCCGAACTCGAAGACGAGCCCGAAGACCAGGACCAGCCCCAGGACCGCAACGTTCTGCAGATGGACCGGGTCTTCCCCGCCGACACCCTCGCGCTCGCGCTGCGCCTGCGCGTCCTGCACCCGAGGGAAGCCGCCTGGCAGCGCGGACTTGCCGCCGCCGAGGCCTACTACCAGGCCCACGGCCACCTCGACGTCCCCCAGCTCTACGACGACCCCGACCAGTTCGCCTTGGGCCGCTGGATCAACCGGGCCCGCCAGCTCCACGCCCGCCACGTCCTGACCCCGCGCCGGCGCAGGGAACTCGACGCCCTCGGCATGATCTGGGACCTGCGCAAGGACGCGGCCCGCCGCGGCCTGACCCACGCCGCCCTCTACGTTGCCGAACACGGCCACCTCGCGGTACCCGCCGACGAGGAGATCGGCGACTTCCAGTTCGGCCGCTGGCTGGCGAACCGCCGGCGCACCGCCCGCAGCCGCGCCGAGAAGGGACTCGCCCCGGACGCCACCGAGCAGCGGCTCACCGAGCTGTATGCCTGGTGGAACCCGCCGTGGACCATCGCGTGGCAGCGCCTGTACCTCACCGCCCTGCGCTACTTCGACGCCGGCGTCGTCCTGGACGACATCCCGCGCACCTTCGCCCCGGACGACGAACCCCTCGGCGAATGGATCTACGAGCAGGCCACCGGCTATCAGGACCTCAACCCCGAGCAGCGCGCCCTGGTGGACGCCATCGCGATCAGCCCGATAGAGCTCACCCCCACCACACCCGTGCCCAGCGGTCGTACCGCCCGCGCCCAGCGGCAGCTGGACGAGGGCCTGGCCGCGGTCGCCGCGTTCCGCGACCGCGAGGGCCACACCAACATCCGCCAGCGCGACACCGTCCAGGTCCAAGGCCAGGACGTCAAGGTCGGCCAGTTCGTCAACAATCTGCGCCGCCGCTGGGACACCCTGACCGACGAGGAGCTCCAAGCCGTGGAGGCGGCAGGCATCACCCGCACGGCAACCTGAACGCCTCGCCGCCGACCCGGTCTCGCGGCCTACGCGCCTACGCGTCGCCCGACCCGGCGGACGCCGGCGATCGTCGCATCGCGTCGCCGCCTCCGGAACCCCGCGAAGTCGCCGTCCTTCCGCACCCAGCGCTGTGGCGAAATTGGACGCACAAGGCCCGGCCGCGACGCAGCAGCCCGGGCTCCGTCCAACGGAAGGGCCCGTACTATGACCGGCCGTCACACTCCTCAGCCGCAGCCGACCCCGCAAGGAGGCGGCGGTATCCCGCCCCGGACCTTCGTGATGCTCCTCGCCGCTGCCGGGGCCGGAGCAGCAGTCCTGCACGATGCCGCCTGGTCCGGCACGATCAGCGTCGCTGTCGCCGTCTACCTCGCCTTGGACCACACCCTCTCGGGCAGGATGTGACCCATGGCCCGCACTCCCGCACGAGGCGCCGACGCACAACTGATCGCCGACCTGGCCGACCTCGGACTGACCGTCACCCAGGCCCAGTTGGAGCGCTGGCGAGCCGAGGACTACCTGCCACGCCGCCCGCCGGGCCGGCCATCGTCCACCGCCACACATCCGGCCAACACCCTGCGGCTCGCCGCCTGGCTGGCCGTCGCCTCCCACCAGGGCCGTTCGCTCGGCGCTGTGGCCTGGTGCTTCTGGGCCCAGCAGCCCACAGCCCGGGCAGTCTCGCGGCTGCGCTCGGCGACCCTGGACGCCTTGGACCGCTACGGCCGACGTCTGGGAGTGAGCCCCGGCCCGGCCGCCGCGCCACCAGCCGACGCGGACACGGCCTGGCAGACCAGGACAACCGCCACCCACCAACTCGTCCGCAGCGTACGTCCCGGTCCCGACCTGCACACCCTCTTGACCACATCGCTGCACGACGCCGGGGAACCCCTCGACGAGCGACCCGGCACGCTCCCGAACGTCAACCACCGGCAGGTGCTGCAGGCCACCGCCCGGCTCCTGGCCGGTGGAGCGGATGACATCACCGCCGACGAGTACTTCGACGCACTGCGCGCCAGCTGGCCGCAGATGGAAGACGCCCTGGACACGTTGCAATCCGTTCATCGCCAGCACGAACTCGATGGCCAAGACCTGTGGGCGCAGTCGCCCCTGGCCGGCGGCTGGCCGACGATACGCGAGGCCCTCGCCGCCGCGGACGCGGCCACACTGTGCCGCGCGGTGGAACTGAACTCCGCGACCTCGGCCGCACTGCACCTGGTCGTGACGGCCGGTCAAACACCCTACGGGGAACCCCTGCCGACGCATGCCCGCACCCGAGCCATGGCGGACCCGATGTGGGAGCAGTGGGGCCGGCACACCCCGCTCCCCGACTACGGCAGCACCTGGCAGTCCTTCGTCGCCTTCCAGAGCGCGCTGAGCATGATCGTGCCCGGACGCACCGAGGAGCTGGCCCGCTACCGGACCCTGCTGGAGCAGCAGATCCAGGCAGCCGACTCCTGACCGGCGTCCCGCCGGAGCCGGAGACTGGCGGGTGATCCGTCCGACGGCCCTGCCAGGCGTCAGCCGCCCTCATGCGTCAGGTGTGCTCGCGACCACGGACCAAGGAAGCGGCTGACCTGGGCGCTCGCCGAAGGTCCGGCTGGCGCTGGGGCAACGTAGAGGTCGGGGGAGGAAGTGGACACGGACGCAGGACAACGCTGGTGGGCCCCGCTCATGGGACGGAGCACTGGCCTGGGCCGAAGCGCTCGGCCAAGGCCACCGTAGCGCGCGGCACTTCGGGCGCGCCAGGTCCGGCGTGAACATGCCCTCGGTCTGGGGAAGTCCCGACCTGGCCGTGGGCGTCGCGCTACAGTGCCCGCTGCACCGCGGCTGTCCTGGGCCGCCGAACCTGACCGGTTGAGGGGGCCATGACGCTGGACGGATCAGGCAAGCCACTGACTCAAGACGACGCCGAGGCGCTCGCCGGCCGGGGACTTCCGGTGCCGGCCGCGTGGACGGCGACCCCGGGGCCGCTGCCGTGCCGCACCCCGCTGGTCCGCAGCCCGGACGGAACGGTCCCCACGGTGCTGGCCCGCCGCGACATCCTGGGCCTGTACCACCCCTGGGTTCCGCTGCCGGCCAAGAGCCGTGCCGCCGACCTGCGCCGATGCCAGTGGTGCCGACCTAGGCGGCAGCCCTGGCTCGACGACACTGTGATTCACCCCGCCTATGCGCCCTACCGCCAGCGCTGCCCCGGCTACATCGAGGAGTGGCCCAACTACACCGAACGCCTGATTGCCGGCCCGCTCCCGGACCAGCTCGTCAACAAGGCCGGACGGATACCCCGCTGGTACGCGTGGTGGCGCCTGTACGAGATGCAGGACGAGCGCTGCGCGACGTGCGACCGCCCGCCCCAGGCCATCGATCACTGCCATCAGTCGCTACGTCTTCGGGGTCTTCTGTGCCGCGACTGCAATGCCCGCGAAGCCCTCTACCAGCGCGGGTTCCGCCTGTGCGTCCACCCGGCGCCCTACTGCTTCGAGGCATACTGGGCCACCCCGCCGGCCGCCGCGCTCGGCTGGTACTGGCCGGCCAACACCCTGCGACCGACCTCCTTCCTGACCAGCCCGCCCACCGGCCCCCGGCGCACCTTCCCCCGGTACCGCGCCGGAGGAGTCATCGAGTGGCCACGCTCCGACCGGAACTCACCGCCGCACCCGGATCCCGCACCGCCGCCCGGCGGCCCGCGGGATGAGGGGCGATCAGGTGCCTGACCATGCACGGGGCGTGAGGCCCACCCGCGCGCCCGTAGCCGTAACCCCGCGCGCCGTTGCCGACGATCACCGGTGGCTGACAGCTTGGAGCCCATGGAAGCGACCAATGGCAAGCTCGTCGACGCCTCCTGGCACACCTGGGAGCACCGCGGCGACGGCCGCTACCAGCGAGTCGGCCCGGCGGAGCAGCAGCAGCTGCTTTCGCTGGCACAGCTGCAGCGACACGTCGGCCCGGTGCGTACCGTCTCCCGGTGCAGCAGCGCCGACACCGAACGCGTTCTCCACCTTCTCGAGCACGCCGGGGACCGCGCCGCCGGCAGCGCCCTGGCCGCCCTGCACACCCTGGTGCACCAGCGCCTCGGCCACCTCGCCGACCACGATCCCCACCCGTTGAACGCCGGGCAGCGCCTGGACGAGGAGACCGCCCGCGCGCTCGCGCTGGCCCGTGGCCTGGGCGGTCGGCTTGCTCAGCGTCCCAACCGGGTCGATGCCCACGCCGTCGCGGAACTGACCTGTGTCCTGGAGCGCTGGACGTGCGGGCCGTTGCTGCTGGTGCCGGTGGCAGCCGAGCTCCCCCGGCTGTTCGGCATCCACGCCGACCGGGCCCAGGGATGGCCCCGTGTCGCCGACCGCTGGCTCCAACCGCATCCGAACGCCGTCGGTGACGCGGTCGACACGGTCACCGAGGCCGGTGCCTACCTGCTCGCCCGGGCCACCGCCGCCCGGTCATGGTTCCTGCGGGCCGCCGAAGACCGGATCGAGGACCTCGTCGCTGCCGGATGGACGGCACGCTGACGCACCACCGCCAGGACGTAGTCACGGGAGTACCGTCGGGCCGCCAGGGCAGATGAGGGACGCCCGGAACGCAGTGAGGGCCCGGCTTGCGCCGGACCCTCACTGTGCGAGTAGCGGGAACAGGATTCGAACCTGTGACCTCTGGGTTATGAGCCCAGCGAGCTACCGAGCTGCTCCACCCCGCGTCGTTGTGTCTCCACCATAGGGCACCGCCGCCCCTCGACACCAACGGGTTTATCGGCCCGACGCAGCCGAGATCGGCCGACGATCCGTCAGCAGCCAGCAGCGGAATTTACGCCGTCCATCCAGCCTGCCCGCGTGCCTGACTGACTCGCATCCCGTGCCACCGGAGTGATTGGTGCTCCGGCAGTCGGCGCCCTCCCCGCCCCACTGACCTATCGTCATGAAGCAAGTCTGGCCTCGCGATCCGCGAGACATGGCCGCGACCCGGCCCATCCGCCCTCTAGTAGCCGCCGCGGACGAGTTGCTCGTCGAGGACGCGGTGCATGTCCTCGACGGGCAGCGACGGGTTCGCCGCCGCTGCCTCGACGAACCAGCGCAGGACACTCGGATCGGTCAGCAGCTCGCGGATTCTGGAGAGCGGCAGATTCGGGTGCCGGATCGAGGCAGCGCGAACGCCTTGGTCCGTGTCGTAGGACAGGCGGTCGGCGAGGTCCGGGGGAAGGAGAGGGTCGTAGGTGGCGAGGACCCGGACATCAGGGTCCGGATCGTCCGCGTGGACGGACGTCCCGCACGTGACGTCGGTCGGGAAATCGGGCCGGGTCACGAGCCCGCTGCGATGGGCGGGGCGCTCCAGCCACGTCCTCGCCAGGAGCGACGAAGGCGCTTCGGGGTGCCGGAGACACAACGCCAGGCGCACACCGGGATCGTCGTCGTCCGCGAGCCGCGCCACATACTCGGACGGCAGGAACCGGCTCCCGGCCGCCAACCTGCGCACGCGCGGAAGCGCCGACGTCGCCTGGGAGACGAGCCGGTCCATGTCGGTCGGCGGCCATTCCTGAATGTCCATCATCGGTGCACCGCGCCCAGCGAGGAAAAACTCGTTCTCTTCGGAGAAGTCGGCCTTGATCGCCACCCGCTCCTCCTCGCAGAGCAGCGGATTCAGGACCAGTCGCCTGCGGACATCCTCATCGGCATGGGCGGCGAGCACGCTGATGAACTCGGGTGTGAGGTCCTGACGTGCGGACAGTGCCACGGGGCGCTTGGCTGCCAGGAACTGCCGCAGACAGTCCAGCGGAACCGCGGGGTTGACGGAAAGAGCATCGAGGTCCTGGTGCCACTGGCGTCGCTGCCCGTCGTCCACGGGCCGGCACGCCAGAACGTGGTCGACGACCTCACGGGAAACGCAGCCGTTCCGCAACCTCGAACGCCGCCACTGCTCGTCCGCCGTCAGCATCCGGAGTCCGTCGACGTGCGCTCCCTTGGGCGTGGTGTAGTCGAAGTCGCCGGGGGTGAACGGCTGCGCCGCATCCTCGGCCCGAGCCCGGACCCCCGGGTCGGGATCGGTGAGCAACGCCTCGCGCACGGCATCGGACATACGCGGCCAGTACAGGCAGGACCAGGCACGCAACTGCGGCTCGCGATGGTTCCAGAAGGACAGGACCACGGACCCGGCGATGGCCGTCCCGGTCCGGGTGTCGTCGATGAGCTGCTTGTCCCGCTCGAAGTCGAGGGTCATACCCTCTCGTTCGACAGCCCAGACCGGAAGCGGCCGGGGCCAGTTCCACCGGTTCGGGCCGCACATCAGCCCCCTTCGCACGAGCGGCTTGCTCGGGTCGGCGTCCTCGATGCCGACCGTTCTCGCGCGTTGCTCCGCATCGACGCGCGGGTTCCTCGACAGGTTGTACTGGGCGGTCAACGTGCCCCGGCGCAGGATCGCGTCGATGACCTCGGCCGGGAGTTCACGACGACTGCCGCTGTGGTCCAACCAGCCCGTGTCGAGCAGCCGGACCAGGACGTCAGCCGCCGCTGCGGGATTCTCCGCGATCCCACGTATCCAGGCGTTGTACATGACGCTCCCCCCGTGGTGAACAGAACCCGTGTTCACCCTAGGGCGGGCCACCATCCCCTCGGCCAGATTCCCATCGGCTCCTAGGCGGAGACGATCCTGCGTTCGGCGTCCTCCAGCGTCGCGATGAGCGACTTGAGTACCGGCGAGGTGTCGGTCCCGAGCTCCTGCTGCGCCTTGTGGATCTGGTGGATGGTCCGGTTCAGCTGCTCCCGGTCACCGGACTCGCTGTGGACGGTGAGCAGGCTGCCCAGCAGCCGGTCGGACTGCTGGTCCACGGTCAGGCCGGCCGAGGCGGCGGCCGCCGCGCCGCGGAAGTCGCGCAGCGCCAGCCGGCGCCGGGCGAGCTCGTCCGCCACGTCGATGATCGCGGAGATCATCTCCTCGACGTGGTGGCCGATCCAGACGTACTTGTACTTCTCCACGCCCAGGAACGGGTGGGCCCGCACCAGCGCCAGCGCGTGGGCGAGGGCAAGGTCGGCCTGTGCTCCGCTGCTGTCCATGCCCTGGCGGTACAGGTCCTGGAACTGGCTCCAGTCGCTGGTGACCTTGGGGCCGAACACGTAGATGCCGTTGGTGACCGGCGGCAGGTAGGGGCTCTGCGGGTGGTTCGCGGGCAGCATCGGGTCCCGGCCCAGCCAGCCGCGCAGGCGGCTCATGTGGGCGTTGCGGCCCTTGGCCAGGATCCGCTGTCCGTTCCACAGGTCGAAGTCCAGCTCGTGGCGGGTCTTGCCCGGGTTCAGGATCAGCCAGGCGGCTATCTCGAGCAGGGTGTTGCGCCGGTTGGACTCCACTTCGCCGCGGCAGTTCAGGAGGTCGACCGTGCCCAGCAGCTGGACCTGGGGACCGTCCGGCGCGGGAGGCCGGGTCCGCAGGGCGGCGAGCACGTTCGTGGCCGCCGGCGCCACCTGGGCCACCGGTCGGATGACGGGCTGGGGGTGGGCGCCGGCCAGCGCGGCCGGTGCGAGTGCGCTGTCGGCGTCCTGGTCCTCGTCGACGTCCAGGAGTTCGGGCCCGGATCCGGCCTGGTGGTCCTGCGGCGCGGGCTCCTGATCGTGGCCGCCTGCGTCCTGCGCCTCGCGCAGGACCTGGCTGAGGGTCTGGTCGAACAGGTCGGCGTCCTGCTCCGCCGGGTCGTCCGCCTGCTCGTCGGCCTGCTCGCCGTCCGGGACCGGGGCGTCCTGGGATGCCCAGGCGTCCTCGTCCTCGTCCTCGTCCTGCCGGCCGGGGCCGGGCACGGCCTGGTGTGCCGGGGCGTCGGGGGCCAGACCCACTGCTTCCGCTGCCAGGCCGCCTTCCTCTTCCTGGTGGTCCGGGGCGTCGGCGTTCACGCTCGGGGCGAGGGCGCTGAATCCGGGGATCGAGGTCGCCGAGGTGCCGGTGGACTTCTCCATCCGCACGGTGGTGACCGCCGTCGGCTCCTGCGCCGCGTCGGTCCGGGGCGCGCGGGGGTCCGGTAGCGGGGCGGGGCCGTTGGGGATCGGCTGCCTGCCGCTGTGGGTCCATTCCGGCGCGGCGACGTCGTCGGTGCGGTTGGAGGTGGCGAGCAGGTGGATCAGTGGCAGGTAGGCGTCGGCCTCCAGCCGCTGGAGGGTGACCGCCAGGTCCAGGCCCGGCAGGTCGACCGTGCCGCCGGGGGCGGCCGACAGGGTCCAGCCGCCGAACAGGTCGAGTTCCGGGCCGGCCTTGGTGATGTAGCCGCCGGCGGTGCGCGGCCGCGAGGTCAGCAGGTCGCTCAGCGCGGCGGCCTCTTTCGCCTCCGGGGCCGCGGGGCAGATCAGTATCTTGGGCACCCAGGTGTCGCCGCCGTCGTCGGACAGGCGGGCCTCGTCCAGCCCGGTGAAGCCGCCTGTCTCCAGGGCCGAGCGCTGGAAGGCGTCGTGTGCCAGTAGGTCCTGCGCGGCGTCGGCCAGGGTGGGCTGGTACTCCACGCGGATCGGGTAGACCCCGGCGAGTTCCTCGCCCAGCTCCGCGAGGAGGACCGCGGTGTCGTCGACCAGTTCGGAGCTGGCCAGTTCGACGGCCAGGCCCAGCATGATCGCGTGCACGTCCTCGTCGCTGCCGGCCAGCCGCAGCAGGCCGATGGCTTCGAGGTTGACCAGCACGGGGTCGCGGTCGGCGGTCTGCCCGAGGCTGACCAGCGCCGGGTAGGGGGCGGTGATGTCGTGGGCGTCGTCGGGTGCCAGCAGGGTGGCGCCCTTGGCGGGGCACCACCACAGGTCCGGGTTGTCCTGGTCCTCGCGGAACGGCGCCACCGGTGGTGTGGCGGCGGCCAGGTACAGCTCGACGCCGCGGTTGGTGACCCGGATCGCCTCGACCGGCGGCAGCTGCTGGCCGGTGGCCCGGCAGTTCACAGCCATCGTGCGCAGCGCGATGTCCAGGAGCTCCAGGCTGGGGCCGTCGGCGACGGTCCGCATCTGCTGCTCCAGCTGGGCGCTCGCGCTGGCGGGCTCGGGCAGCGGTATGCGCCGGCGCGGACGGCGTCGGCGCTGCTGGACCTTGCGGCGCAGGGCGATGGTGCCCAGGAGCGCGGCCGCGGACAGGCTGGTGGCGATCGCCGCGGTGTACAGCGCGGACGAGTCCTCGCCCTGGTCCTCGGCGGGACTCGCCTCGGCGGCGTGGGTGGGCGCGGTGGTGGAACCGGCGGCCGGTGCATGCGTCGTCGGCGCCTGGGCGGCCGGTGTGGTGGCGACCGGGGCCGGCGCGGTCGTGGGCGCGGTGGTCGGGGTGGTGCCGCCCTGCGCCGGCGTGCTGGTCACCGGGGCCGGGGCGGTGCTGGTCGAGGTCCCGGGCGCGGGGGTGTGGCCGCCCCCGGTTCCCGGGCCTCCGGTGGTGGGGGTGGAACCCTCGCCGCCGGTGCCCGGCGTGCCGACCGGCGCGGGCGCGGGGGTGGTGGTTGTGCCGGGGATGACCAGGGTCCAGCCGGGGTCGATGACATCGGGGTCGGTCAGGTGCGCCCCGCCGGGCTCGGCGCGGTCCTGGTTGGCCGCGAACAGCTCGGGGTAGCGGTCGGCGTCGCCGAGCTGCTTCTGCGCGATCCCGGACAGGCTGTCGCCGGTGTGGACCGTGACGGCGCGCTCTGCCTGCGGTGCCGGTGCGGCGGCCTTGGTGGGCGTGGCCGCGCCGGTGGTGGTGCTGCTGGTGGAGGGCATCAGCAGGACCCAGCCGGGCTGGATGGGGCCCGTGGCCTCGAAGATCCGGCCGTCGACCATCGTGCGGCCCTGGTTGAGGTCGGCGATCTCCTGCCAGCGGTCGCCGTCTCCGAGCTGGGCGGCGGCGATGCTCCACAGGCTCTGCGCGGGCCGGGTCTGCTCGACGGTGTAGGTGGGGGAGGTGCTGCTGTCCGCGGTGGTGCTGCCGGTGGTGGGGGCGTTGGTCGTGTAGGCGGTCAGTGGCGCGGTAGCGGTGACGGCCGACCTCTGGGGCACGGTGGTGCTGGTGTTCGCGGCAAGCGCGGCACCGGCGGTCGGGCCGAGCAGCAGGACCGCGCCGACCAGGGCCGAGGCCACGGGCTGGCTCCAGGTCAGTCCGGGCAGGCGTGGGACGGCTCGGCCGCGCAGTTGGGCGGGGACCTCCAGGACGACCGAGAGCGCGAAGCTGGCCCACCCGAGCCAGCCGACGATGATCAGGGCGAGCAGGAACGCGGCGCCGGTGTCGGGACTGGTCAGCAGTTGCGTGGGGGAGGTCAGCAGGGACACGCCGGCCGGGCCGTAGCGCTGGGTGGCGATCAGCAGGACCGCGGGCAGTCCGCCGAGCAGCGCCAGCAGGGCGGCGAAGCCGAGCAGCGCCTTGGGCAGGTCCAGGAGGAAGTGGCCGCGCCGGCGACGGATCTTGTGCGGAGCCTTCGGCACGCTCACGGTCCCTTCGGAGTGGTGACGCCGTACACCAAGGCGGCGGTGGCGCTGCCGTGGACGGTCAGCGAGCCGATGCCGAACACGGAGGTGTAGGTGGTGCGGATGGAGACGTACAGCTCACGGCCGCCGTCGATCGGGTAGACGTTAGTACCTGAGCCGAATCCGGCTTCGCGCAGGTAGGCGTATGCGGCGGCCTCGGCCTGGCCGGGGCTGACGACGATCTCGTTGCCGGCGATGGCCTGGCCGGCGTTGATCTGCTCGGCGCCGGCGCGCGCGGCCTCCTGGGCGGCGGAGTCGGCGCGTTCCTGGGCGTTGAGTTTGCCTCCGCCGTCCACGACCAGGGCCAGCATCAGCAGCAGGCCGCTGATGACGACGACGGCGTAGATGGCCACGCTGCCCTCCTCGCGCACCGCCTGCCGGTGTCGGCGCATCGCGTTCATCCTCGCTGCTCGTAGGTGTCGACGTAGCTGGTCCAGCTGGAGGTGAGGGTCTTGCTGGCGCTGCTGAAGCCCAGCAGGTCGGAGAGCTTCACCGTGCAGCTGACGGTCACGGTCACGTAGCCGGCCTGGCCTGCCTGGGCGGGGAAGGCACGGGTGTTCAGGCTGACCCGGGGGGTGCACTTGACGCCCTCGTTGTGGAAGTCGTCGACGGCGGCCGAGTAGGCGTTCGCGCTGGCCTGGGAGGCGCTGCTGGCCGAGGACGCGGTGCGGGCACCGTCCTCGGCGGCGTCGTCGACGACCTGCTTGGTCAGCACGATGCGTCCGGCGGCCAGCGCCAGACAGATGAACATGATGAGGATCGGGGCGATGATGACGGCCTCGATCGCGGCGGAGCCCTGGTCGCGCGGCCCGGGCCGCAGGCGCGGGAATCGGGTCATGGCCGCGTCCAGTTCTCGCGGGGCCCGGAGGCGGTCTGGGTGATGGAGGGTCCGCTGAGCAAGGGGATGACGGAGGGCGCGTGGCCGGTGACGGTGATGGTGACCCGGTCCGCGGTGGAGCCGCCGGAGGAGACGCCCACGTCCAGCAGGGAGTTGCCGCCGAGCTGGTGGGCGACCTGGGCGGCCCGGGCGGTGCCGTCGCGCAGCGGTGTCTTGTAGGTGCGCCCCGCGGTGACGCCTTCGCGGGCGGCGCTCTGGGCGACCTCGCGGGCGTAATACCACATGCACGCCTGAGCGGCGAGGAGGGACAGCATGATCACGATGGGCAGGATGATGGCCATCTCGATGGAGGCGTCACCGCGGTCGCCGCCCAGGCGTGCCCGCAGCGCGGCGCACGGGCGTTGCGCGCGCCCGAGTCGGCCGCGCGAGGTGGGGTGGCGCATGGTCGGTGCTCCTCCAGAGGGGCGGGTCGGCGAAGGGACGGGGGTCGGCCG
>Ga0302311_10001376_pt1 | contig 28944 bp, 27 predicted proteins | sample III_Palsa_N1_3_FD_200449 | JGI IMG/M metagenome (GOLD analysis project Ga0302311, IMG submission 200449) | Peat permafrost microbial communities from Stordalen Mire near Abisko, Sweden - III_Palsa_N1_3 | ecosystem: Environmental > Terrestrial > Soil > Palsa > Peat permafrost | place: Sweden... | reverse complement strand
CACCGTCCAGGTGCCGCCCGTGTCTCCGGTGATGACGAAGTGGATGATGGCGTTAATCTCCTTGGCCAGCTCTGGCTTCGCCGTCAACGCTGCCGGGATGTCGTTCTCGAGGATGCTCTTGGAAGTGGCGTCGGCCATGGGCGGCTCCGGGAAGGTGATTCGGAAGTCAACGGGGCGCTGACCGTAGTGGCCGCCCCCGAGGAGCGTCAAGCGCGGGCGCGCCGCGTCAGCTCTGCCACACGGCGCGAGGGGCAGAGGCCGAGTCGGCTTGCGCCCGGCCTCGCTTTCGTGCAGATGGTGTGCCCTTCGAAGTTCACGGGGAGCGCCCCAAGGACGACAAACGGGCGCTTTTGACCTGGAAGGCGAAACACATGTTCGGTCTCAAAATGGGCGAGCTGGTCATCATCCTCCTCGCTGCCCTGGTCCTCTTCGGCGGGGCGAAGTTGCCGCAGCTTGGCTCCTCGCTGGGGCAGGCCATCCGCAACTTCAAGAAGGGCTTCGGCGGCGAGGAGCAGACGCCGCCCGAGACGCAGCCGCAGCCGCAGCCGCGCGCTCCGGGGTCCCTCGGCGGCGGCACAGACGCGGACGGCACCACCCGTCCTCGCTCCGTCACCCCGTCGAGCAAGGACGTCTGAGCACCCCCCGGGGGGACGAAGCATCGCGCCCACCCAAGTGGCCGGGTGCCCATGGCCGCGGGGCTGAAGACACGGGCTGAGACTCAGCGCTGTCGGTTGACTAGGGCGAGCCGCCAGAGGGCTGCGCGACCTCGGGGCTGTCCCCCGTGTGGTGGTCTTCCATCTGAAAGCGGAGGAAGGCGTGGACGGCCTTCAAAGCCTCGGCATCCACCGTCCGAATCACCACCCGGGCACCGTGCGGGGTGTCCTCCTCCTGGTAGCGGATGCGCGCGCGCAGCCGCTTGAGGGTGGACGTGCCCGGCGGTACCCGGCCGTGGATGAACATCGGCATGTCGAAGTTGCCGTCGGCGAAGGCCTTGGCGATGTGCGACATGTGACGACGGATGGACTCCTGGGAGTCGACGTCATCGGCGTCCAGCGCGTCGGCGGAGATGGTGCCCCCCTCAGCGGTCAGCGCGAAGTGGTGCCCCGTCTTCCGGTGGTCGAACCCCATTCCGATGTCGCCTCGCATCTCGACGGCTGCAGCGTGCGGACAGCTGTCCGACGGGCCCGCGTCCGGCGGCGAAGTGCCGACCAATACCCACGTGAAGAACACGAGCGAGGTCATCGAGATGCGCTCCGTCGGGTGAAGGGGGATGTACGAGGCCCGAGCGAGAGCTCCTCGGCCAAAGCCTCGAGAAGCCCCGCCGGCACGCCCGGAGCGGTCCGCTCCAGTCGCGCGTCCCAGCTGCCGAGAGTGGCCTCAAGCGCGTCGCGAAGCTCTTTCAACTCGCGCAGCCGCGTGTCCAGCGTCGCAAGCTTCGCGGTGGCGAGCGCGTGCACCTTCCCGCACGGCGCACCGCCCCGTCGCCGCTCGAGAAGAATCTCGGCCAACTCGCCAAGCGTGAAACCGATGCGAAGCGCGGACTGGATGACTCTCACCTGCTGCTCTGCGCCCGTCGGAAACCGGCGCGCGCCGCCTGGTGAGCGCGGCGCCCGAGGCAGTAGCCCCCGCGCCTCGTAGTGGCGCAGGGAGTCGGGGCTCAGCCCAGTCCGTCGCGCCAGTTCCCCGATGGGAAGGCCATTGGATGACATGCCGGCCATTCTGCCGCCTGGAAGCCGTTCCAGGGTCAAGGGGGCCTGTCCACATCTCCCCTCGCCAGTCGGCTGGGCGAGCGTCCTCGACATACCGCAGGGGCTGCCCCCAAAGGGCTTCCTCAGACGGTGAGCTTCTCGCCGTCGTAGAGGCTGTCGAGGATGGCCTGGTACTTCACCGTGCAGGCCTTGCGCTTCACCTTCAGGGTGGGCGTGAGCTCGCCGGTTTCCTGGGTGAAGTCGTGGTCCATCACCGCGAAGCGCTTGAGCTGGTTGTAGGGCGGCTCGTGCTGGTTGAAGTCGTCGATGATGGCCTGGATGGCCTTGTGGATTTCCGGGCGCTTCGCCAGCTCGGCGTAATTCTTCCCCGCCTGCGCCCCGGCGCTCTCCAGGACCTTCTTGGCCGGCTCCTCGCTGATGGTGATGAGCACCGCGAGGTACTTCCGCTTGTCGCCGTACACCATGGCCTGGCTGATGAGGGGCCGCGTCTTGAGGGAGTTCTCGATGTTCTGCGGCGCGATGTTTTTTCCGCCCGCGGTGACGATGATGTCCTTCTTCCGGTCCGTAATCCGCAGCGCGCCGTCGGGGTCGATCTCGCCGATGTCGCCGGAGCGAAACCAGCCGTCCGGCGCGAGGGCCTCCTGGGTGGCTTCCGGATTCTTGTAGTAGCCGACCATCACGTTGGGGCCGCGGATGAGAATCTCCCCGTCGGGCGCAATCTTCACCTCGCACCCGGGGACGGGCGGGCCGACGGTGCCAATCTTCACCTTGTGCGGTCGGTTGACGGTGGCCGCGGCCGACGTCTCGGTGAGGCCGTAGCCCTCCAGCACCTCGTAGCCGAGCAGGTCGAAGAAGTAGGCAATCTTCCGCGAGAGGGGCGCGCCGCCGGAGATGAAGAGGCGCATCCTTCCGCCCAGCTTCTGGTCCAGGGTGTGGCGCACCTTGGAGAAGACGAGCCGTTGCGCAAGGGTGAAGGAGAGCGAGCTGTATTCGCGTCCCTGCAGCCGCGCATTCACGTAGTCGTCGAAGAGGCGCATCGCCCAGCGAAACAGCGCGCCCTTCAAGCCCTTGGCCGACGAGCCATTCCCGACCACGCCCTCGTACACCTTCTCGAAGATGCGCGGCACGGAGGGGAGGATGGAGGGCGACGTCTCGGCCAAATCCGCCATCAGCTTCTCGGTGCCCCGGGAAAACACCATCCGGAAGCCCATGCCCAGCCAGGCGGCCTTCACCACCTGGGCGAAGCTGTGGGCCAAGGGCAGAAACAGCATCACCGAGTCGTCGGCATTCATCAGCCCGATTTGGGCCGCCATGGTGGCCTCGAAGGCCCAGTTGCCGTGGGTGAGCTGCACGCCCTTCGGGTTTCCGGTGGTGCCCGAGGTGTAGATGAAGAGGCAGGGGTCGGACATCTTGATGGCCGACAGCCGCGTCTCGAAGCCCTTGGGGTCCGACTTCTCCAGGGCATCGCCCTTGGCGATGAAGTCCTTGTAAGCCAGCTCGCCCGGGGCCACCGGGCCCTCGAAGACCACCACGCTCTTCACCGAGGGCGCCTTGGCAATGCAGGCCCGCACCCGGGTGAGCCGCCCGGGCTGCTTACCGTCCTTGACGTCGTCATCGACGAAGAGGAGCGAACTGCCGGAGTGCTCGAGGATGTACTGCACCTCGTCCGGCGTGTTGGAGGCGTAGATGGGGATGGTGATGCCGCGGGCCGCGGAGACGGCCAAGTCGGTGATGCACCAGCGCAAGGAGGTACCGGAAAAAATGGCCACCCGGTCTCCGGGCTTGACGCCCTGGGCCACCAGGGCCGCTGACAGGCGGCGGACCTCATCGCGGATGGCGCCCCAGGTGACGCCCTTCCAGGCCCCACCCTCGTACACCGTCGCCCCCACCACGTCCGGGCGGACGGCCCGGGCGACGAGGAGGGACACCAGATTCTGTTGCGCCGTCACCGGCGCCATCTGCTGCTCGGCTCGCATCGGCTTTCAGTGCTCCTTGTCCATCTCCTGGGCGATTTTGCGGCCCATGCCCTTCACCCGTCGCTCCTCGGCCGGGTCGTCGGGCACGCTTCCCGCCTCCACCTTCAAAAGTGTGGCCCTGGCCGCGGCCTTGTCCCCGTCCTTCCACTGCGTCTCGGCGAGCCAGGCCATGGCCCGGAGCGCATTGGGGTCGAGGGCGATGGCCTTCTTCAGCCAGTCGGCGGACTTGCCGAGGTTGCGCTTGGGCCAGGGCAGCTCCCAGTAGTAACGGCCCTTCACCGCTGGCGGCGCGGCGTGGGCAAACTTCGCGTCGATGTTGATGGCCTTGTCCAGCCGCTCGTTGAATTTCGACTCCAGCCCCTGCCCCAGCGCATTGAGAATCCCCACCGCCTGGCTGTAGGAGCCGATGCCGGCGGCGGCGAAGTAGTACCCCTCCACCGCGCCGGGCTTGGCCCGGGCCGCCTTGTCGCCGAAGTCCCAGGTGGCCTGGCCGAAGGCCTTCTTCTTCTCGTTGTCCGACTCCCCGTCACCGGCCCAGAGGCGAATGCGGGCTGCCCGCCACAGCGTCCCGAAGTCGTCGGGGTGCTTCTGCGCCGCGTCGGCCGTCAGCTGCAGAAGCTGGTCCTGGACGCCCGGGGCATCCCGCGTCATCCACAAGGCATCCATCTCGGCATAGGGGGAGGAGGACGACGCTGCCGGGGGGAGGCCGCCGTCCGCGGCATCGGCCGCGAGCGCAACCACCGGACTGAGGAGACACAAGAGGACGAGGCGGTGCATGGTGCGCGGGCGTTTAGCACGCCCGCCACAAGCGCTCCATGCTTGGAGGGTTGCTGGACGCTGAAGGCCCGGAAGTCCCTGGGGACTGCAGGCCATCGCGCACAGCGTCACAACCACCAGCCCCCCGCGGGAGTGTCCCCTTCGGGAAGCTTCCCCAAGGAAGCCCTTGGGCTACGCCGCGTCGGCGGCGAGGTCCTGCTCCTGGTCCTGGTTGAAGGCGGAGAGGTAGCGGGCGAGGAAGTGCTTGGTCTTCAGCTCCACCTGCCGGACGCGCTCCCTGGAGACGCCCCAGCGCTGTCCGAGCTCCTCCAGCGTCCGCGGCTTGTCCTGGGTGAGGCGCTCCTGGACGATGTCCCAGCCGAGGTCGCCAATCCGCTTCTTCACCTTGGCCAGCGCGGCCTGGACCTCCTCGTCCTGCTCCTTGCCGATGAAGGTGTCCTGCGGGCCGGCGCTCGGCTCCTCGAGGCGCTCGAGGAAGGTGGTCTCCCCGTCCTCGTCGATGGTGACGTCGAGGCTGAAGTCCACCATGCTGCCGCGCTCGGACTCGCCGCCGCGAACCTGGCTTCGGTTGTCCTTCAGGTAGCGCGTGATGTACGCGCGAATCCACCACACGGCGTAGGTGGCGAAGCGGACGTTCTTCTTCGGGTCGAAGTGCTCGATGGCCTTCATCAGCCCGACGTTGCCCTCCTGCACGAGGTCATCCAGCCGGGCGCCGCGGTGGGCAAACTTCTTCGCCACCGAGACGACGAAGGCGAGGTTGGATGTGGCCAGCGTCTCGCGGGCACGCTCGTCCCCCTTGCGGGCGCGGCGCGCCAGCGCGTACTCCTGCTCTCGCGTCAGCTGTGGGCGGCTGCCCATCTGCCGCAAGTAGGGTGCGATGTTCTCGCGGGGGAAGCTGCTCGCCATTACTGACCTCCTCGAAGACCTCTACGTAAGACATGCCGGCCACACGGCAACCCGGCAAGTTAGGGACGACGTGCACTGCTCGCCCCTTGCGTACAGAGACGCGCGAGCCTCCATTGCGTTTCCGTACATGCACCTCAAAAGGTGTGCGGAACGCTCATGACCTCCATGCCTGGAAGTCATGGACCTAAGCCATTGAAGTCAGGGGGCTTGGAAGATTTTCCCGGGGTTGAGGAGGCCCCTCGGGTCGAAGAGGGCCTTGAGCTGCCGCTGCAACTGCAACACAGCGTGCGACTGCTCGAGCGGCAGGAGGTCCCGCTTGGCCAGGCCCACCCCGTGCTCGCCGGTGATGGTGCCACCGACAGACACCGCCAGCTCCGCCATGCGCCTGAGCGCGAGCTCCACCATCGGCCGCTGGTCCTGGCTGTCAAAGAGGATGTTGGCGTGCAGGTTCCCGTCGCCGGCGTGCCCGTAGGTGGCCACCTTGAGGCCCAGCTCCTCGCCCATGGCCTTCAGCGCCTGGATGACGGCCGGGATGGCGGACCGCGGGACAGCAATGTCCTCGGACAGCTTGTACCGCGCGAGCGAGCGCAGCGCGGTACTCACCGTGCGCCGCGCGGCCCACAGCTTCTCCCGCTGCGCGTCCCCCTCGGCCAGAAGCGTCTCCTGGGCGCCGTGCGCGGCAGCAATCTCTCCGAGCGCGGCCAGCTCGGCGAAGACGGCCTCGGCCTGGTTTCCGTCGACTTCGGCCAGCACCGCCGCCCCGGCGCCACTCGGGAAGTTGAAGCCCTTGCCATCCACGGCACGGATGGACACCTCGTCGAGGAGCTCCAGCGTCCTCGGGAGGATGCCGCCGGCCAGCACCGCCGTCACCGCCCGGGCCGCCTTCTGGACGTCGGAGAAGATGAGGAGCGCCGTCTGCACCACCTTGGGGCGTGGCAAGAGCTGCAGCGTCACCTCGGTGGCCACCCCCAGGGTGCCCTCGCTTCCCACGAGCAGGCCCACCAAGTCATAGCCAGCCACCCCTTTGATGGTTTGCCGCCCCACCCGCAGCACCTCGCCACTCGGCATCACCCATTCCATTCCGAGGACGTAGTCCCGGGTGACGCCGTACTTGAGCGCCCGCGGGCCGCCGGCATTCTCCGCCACGTTGCCTCCCAGGGTGCACCACTCCCAGGAGTTGGGGTCGGGCGGGTAGAAGAGGCCCACCTCCTCGGCCGCCTTCATGAAGTCTCCGGTGATGACGCCGGGCTCCACCACCGCGGTGAGGTCCTCCACGCTGAGGCGCTTGATGGCCTTCATCCGCTCCAGGCTGAGCACCACCCCGCCGTCGATGGGCATCGAGCCACCGCTCTTCCCGCTTCGGGCGCCGCAGGGCGTGACGGGCACGCCGTGGGCCTGGGCGGTACGCAAGACGTGGCTCACCTGGGCGGTGGTTTCGGCGAGCACCACCAAGTCGGCGGGCGTGGTGCCGAGGTCCGACTCGTCCCGGCCGTAGTCGGCCAGAGCGTCGGTGTCACTGCGCAGCTGCTTCTCTGACAGCACCTCGAGAAACGCCCGTCGACAGGCCTCGAGCTGCGCGCGCGAAGGACGGCTCATCCGAACACCTCCAGGAGGCTGCCACTCATCGCCAGCGGCGCCTCGGTACAGAGAAAACGCACCACCTTCGCCACCTCGTCCGGGGCCATTTTCGCGACGAAGCCCGAACCCTGCAGCATCTCGGTGTCGGTGCTCCCCGGCAGCACCGCCGCCACCAGCACCCCCTTGCCCTTCAACTCCTCGGCCAGGGCGCGCGTGAGGCCATTGAGCCCCCACTTGCTGGCGCAGTAGGCGGCCATGCCGGCCGTCCCCAGCGTCCCGCTGATGGAGGACACATTCACCAGCCGCCCCCAGCCGCGCGCGGCCATGGCCGGAAGCAGCCGGCGGGCGAGGTAGTACGGGCCGGCCAGGTTGACGGCCAGCACGCGCTCGAAGTCCGCGTCGGTGGCTGCCTCGATGGGCTGGCGCAGCGTGATGCCCGCGTTGTTGACGAGGACGTCCACCGGGCCAAGCGCCCGCTGCACCTCGGCCAGGGCCGTCTGCACCGCCTCGGGGCTGCCCACGTCACAGGCCACGGCGTGCGCCCGGCCTCCGGCGGCCCGGAGGGCGTCGGCCACCGGGGCCGCGCCATCCAGGCGCGTACTGAGGACGGCCAGGGCCGCGCCCTCCTCGGCCAGGGCGCGGGCGATGGCCCGGCCAATCCCACGCGAGGCGCCGGTGACGAGGGCCACCCGCCCGGAAAGCCTGCCCGGCGACGTCACCTGCCCACTCCGCGCTGGGCGGCAATGCGCACCCACAACTCGCGGCGCAAGGGCCCGTCCTTCCGCAGGCCACCGGTGTAGGCCTCGGCGTGCGTCACCGCGTCCGACTGCTCCTCGCCCCGGACGCGCAAGCAGGCCTGGTGCGCCTCGAGGACGCAGGCCGTGGCCGGGCTTCCGAGCTCGGTGGCCAGCGCGTTGGCCACCGCGCGCGCCAGCGCCTCCTGAAGAATGAGGCGGTGGGCCAGCGTGTCGAGCAGCGCTCCCAGCCGCCCGAAGCCCACCACCCGGCGGCCGGGCACGTAGGCCAGCGTGGCCCGTCCCTCCACCGGAAGCAGGTGGTGGGGGCACATGGAGTGGAAGTGCAGCCCCGTCACCACCACCAGCTCGCCGCGCGAGCCAGCCGGCGCGGGGTACGTCTCGGCCAGCGCCTCGGCCGGCGTCCTTGCGTAGCCATCGAGGAAGCCTGTGGCCCAGGCCGCCGCCACCCGGGCCGGCGTCTCCTGGAGGTCCGCCGAGGTGACGTCCATCCCGGCGGCGGACAGGAAGTCCGCCACCGCGCGCTCCATGGCCGCGACGTCGGGCGCCCGGCCCTTCCTCAGTCGGGACGGTAGCTGACGCAGTATTCGGGCGTTTCCCACAGACGGAGCTCCTTGAGCTCGGGAATGGCCGGCGCGAGCCGGTCCCACATCCAGACAATGACGTTCTCGGCGGTGGGGTTGTCCATGAAGTCGTTGAGGGTGTGGTGGTCGCACTGGTTGAGCGCCAGCTCCCACGTCCTCTTCCGCAGCACCTCGAAGTCCAGAATCATCCCGTCCCGCGGGTTGGGCGTCCCGGTGGCGATGACTTGCAAGCGGTAGTTGTGCCCGTGCATCCGGTTGCACGGCCCGTCGTAATAGGGGAGCCGGTGCGCGGAGCAGAAGTGAAAGTCCACCGAGAGGTCCATCGGCATGGTGCGGTACGCGTCCTTAGCGGGGCCCTTTGGGAAGGGGAAACGTTAGCAAAGCGTGGGGGGCCCCAAGGCGGAGTGTAGCGCCCGCCGGGCCGCAATTCCCTCCTCCTTCGACGGGCACCTCCCGGAAGCGGCGGCGGACGAGGCGCCCGAGGCGCCTTTTTCAGCGAATGGCGGCGCTGATGCGCTTGAATTCAGGCGTCCCCGCCTCGCCCAGGAGGTCAAAGAGGGCCGTCTCCACGGTGGCCACCATGGCGCCGGCGTCCGCGGCCAGCTGCAGCCCGATGCGCATGTCCACCTCGAAGCGGGAGAGGACAGCGTCGGCGCACAGCACCGGCAGGACGCCCTCCTCGGCGAGCTCGCGCACCGTCTGGTAGACGCAGATGTGCGTCTCCATGCCGGCGACGAGCACCTGGTGGCGGCCACGCAGCTGCGCACGGACGGCGTCATTCACCGCGCTGAAGCGCAGCTTCTCCACCGGCACGAGGCCCGAGAGGCGCTCGCGCAAGGAGGGCACCGTCGGCCCGAGGCCCTTCGGGTACTGCTCCGTGAAGACGATGGGAAGTCCGAGGACGCGCGCCCCTTCCACCAGGGCACCCGTCCGTTGAAGCAGCCGCGCCAGCGCCTCCTGGGGCATGGCCGCGGCCAGCTTCTCCTGGACGTCCACCACCAAAAGCGCTGCCTCGCTGCGCAACAGTCGAAAGCCGCTCATACCGCGTACCCCATGGCCCCCGCCTTCTCCGGCGCCTCGGGGTCGAGCATGACGTTGACGCAGGCCACCGTCCCGCTGGACACGGCCCGCTCCAGCGCCGGGCGGATGGCCTTCGGCTCCGTCACGAGCTCCCCGTGCCCTCCGAGGGCGCGCACCACCTCGTCGTACCGGGTGGGAGCCAGAAGCGTGGCCGGGGACTTCTCCGGGCCAAACATCGCCACCTGGGGGATGCGGATTTGTCCCCAGGCCGCGTCATTCCCCACCACGCACACCATGGGCAGCTTGAAGCGCAGCGCGGTGTCGAAGTCCATGCCGTTGAAGCCGAAGGAGCCATCCCCCTGGATGACCCACACGTCGCGCATGGGGTGAAGCAGCTTGGCGGCGATGGCGAAGGGCGCGCCCACGCCGAGACAGCCCAAGGGGCCGGGGTCGAGCCAGCGCCCGGGGCGCTGGAGCGAGATGACCTTGGCCGCCATGGCCACCCAGTTTCCTCCGTCGGCGACGAAGACGGGGTCCCGCTGACCGGCATTGGCCACCAGGGACATCTCCCTGGCCAGCCGGTAGTGGTGGATGGGGACGTCGTCGCTCTTGCAGAAGACGTCCAGGGCATCCGCCTTCTTCTGCTCGGCTGCCCGCAACTCGGCGAGGTAGGCGGTGCGCTTGGCGTGCGGCGCGTCGGCGGCGAAGGCCTCCAGGGCCGAGGCGCTGTCGGCGATGAGACCGACGTCCACGGCGCGGTTTCTTCCAATCTCCACCGGGTCCACGTCCACCTGCACCACCTTGGAGGCCGCGCTGAAGGTGGGCTCGGCGCCGTAGTTGAGGCGAAAGTCGAAGGGCGTCCCGATGACGAAGATGAGGTCGGAGCTGGTGAGCGCCTCCTTGCGGGTGTGCTGGAAGAAGAGCGGGTGGTCGGGAGGCAGACAGCCTCGCCCCGCGCCATTCAGGTACACCGGCACCTGCGCTCGCTCGGCGAAGCGCGCGAGCGCCTCCCAGGCCCCGTCCCACCAGACGCTCGAGCCGGCGATGCAGGTGGGCCGCTCGGCGGAAGCCAGGAGGGCCATCGCCACCTCGACGCCCTGCGGGTCCGGCGCCATCCGCGCCGACGTCCGGTAGCGGGTGGGCATCTGCAGCGAGGCCTCGTCCACGGCATTGCACAGGACGTCCCAGGCGAGCTCGAGGAAGACGGGCCCCGGGCGTCCGGAGAGCGCCACGCGGAAGGCCTTGGCCAAATAGAGCGGGACGAGCTCCGGGCTCGGCACGCGGTCGGACCACTTGGAGATTCGGTGGAAGAGGTCCACCTGCTCCATCTCCTGGAGGCTCCCGCGGCTCTGGTTGAACATCGGCGCCGCACCCCCCAGAAGCAGGAGCGGGGAGCTCGCGGCATAGGCGTTGGCCACGCCGGTGAGGGCGTCGGTGACGCCCGGACCGGCCGTCACCACCGCCACCCCGAGGGAACGCGTCATGCGGGCATAGGCGTCGGCGGCGTGGGCGGCGGCCTGCTCGTGGCGCGTGTCCACCACGGCAATGCCCTCCTCGACGAGGCCGGCGTAGATGGGAGCGACGTGCAGCCCGCACAGGGTGAAGACGTGGCGGACACCCTCCCCCTTCAACATTCGAGCAACCAGTTGTCCGCCGGTGACCATCGCCATGGTGTGTGCTGTCCTAGTCCCGGTGCTCCCCCAATTCCAAGCGCTGGCCGACTGCGCGAGGGCCATCGCCCCGCGCCTCTTCGCGCTGGCCTCCCAGGGCGGCCTGGCCGTCACCCGCGCGGACGGGAGCACCCAGCCCATCCCGGTGGGGGCGACGCCGGTGGTGCTGGACGCGGCCGAGGTGGCCAGGCGCCGCGACGTCTCGGCCCTCCTCGCCTCGGCCGGCTTCAAGATGGCCCAGGCGGTGGTGCAGAGCCCGGACCGCGCCTGGCTTTTGGACTCGCTTGGCCCCATCGAGGCCCGGGTGGTGCAGCGGGCGGCGCCCTCCCTCTTCGGGCTGGCCATCGCCCGCGTCGACTTCTTCGCCACGCGCCACCTCGCCGCGCTCGAGCTCAACGCCACCATCCCCGCCATGCCCGGCTATTCCGACGTCGCGGCCGACGGCTACATCGACGCGGTGGGGGCGCATGCCGGCCTCCCGCCGGCCGAATGCCAGCGTCTAAAGGCGCAGAACGGCAGCAACACCTCGGCGCTTCATGCGGCCCTGCTTCAGGCCTTTGCCCTCGCCCGCGGGGGGGCCAGGCCCGAGCGCATCGCGCTCTTGTGCCGGCGGGCGGACGCGCAGCTCACCGAGGTGACGTACCTCGCCAGGCGCTTCCGGGCGCTGGGGACGGAGGCCGAGGTGGTGCACCCGGACGAGCTCTCGGGCACCGACGCCGTCCACGCCCGGGGCAAGCGCTTCGACTGCGTCTACCGTCACCTCTTCGTGAGAAGGCTGGAGGAGGCGCCCAACCCCTGGCTGGAGGCGCTCTTCAGCGCGCCGGAGCGCCTGGGGGCCGTCCTCCTCAATGGACCGGCGGCCCACATCGAGACGAAGGCCAACTTCGCGCTGTTGTCCCGGGCGGTGGCCGAGCCACCGCTGGCAGCACGGGCCTCCCTCACCACGGCCGAGCTCGAGGCCATCGAAAAGACAGTCCCCTGGACGCGCCGCCTCCTCGGGGGCCCGAGTCTCGACCCGGACGGACGCCCGGTGCCGGACCTCCTGGACCGCGTCGCCGCCGAGCCGTCGCGCTTCGTCCTCAAGCGGGCCTGGGACTATGGAGGAAAGGCCGTCTTCGTCGGGAGCCACGCCACCGACACGGGCTTCGTCGAGCGCGCCCGGGCGGCCTTTGGACAGGCCCTCGACTGGCCACAGGTGGTGCACGCCGCGGCGGCCGACACGCGCGGCGGGGGCTTCATCGTCCAGGAACGGGTGGAGGTGCCGCTCGAGCGTCACCTCGTCACCGCCGGGGGCAGCGTCACGGAGGTGGAGCTCTACGTCGACTACTCGGCCTTCTGCTCCGTGGGCCTTCTGCCGCAGCCCGCCTGGGGAGGCGTCGTGCGCGGCTCGGCCTCCCCCATCGTCAACATTCTCGGCGGGGGCGGCGTCCTCCCGGTGCTGACCACCGAGGTGGCCGAAGCCCTGGAAGCTGCACTCTTGTCGACCGCCGGCCGCTCCTAAGCCAAAGGCCCGTGGCCTGGCCTCGGGTACCCCCTGTGTGTTGCTCGCGGCAGGAAGCAACTGTTGCTGGTGCGCTGCAGAGGGCCTGAGCGACAAGCGGAGGCATGCGGACGGCCATCGGCATCGTCGGAGGACTCGGCCCGGAGGGGACGGTGCACTACTACCGGAAGCTTTCGCGGCAGCTCGCCCGCTTGCCCGAAGAAGACCGGCCTGGAATTCTCGTCGACCACGTCTGGATGGACAGCTTCGCCCGGCTCCTCCGAGGAGGAGACGAGCAAGCGACGTGCGCGCCGCTTCTGGCCTCGCTGCGCCGCCTTCACGCCGCGGGCGCTGGCCTCGCGCTTCTGGCCGCCGTCACCCCGCACCTGCTTCTTCCAACACTGCGGCGCCAATCTCCCATCGAGCTCGTGGACCTCGTCGAGGCGACGAAGGAAGGCCTCCTCGCCGCGGGCCACCGCACCGTCAGCTTACTCGGGACGCGGCTCACGCTGACGCGGCCCTTCTTCAAGGCGGGGCTCGAAGCGGCCGGCCTCCGCGTCGTCGTGCCGGACGAGGAGGGCATCGACTTTCTCGACACCCTCATCTTCGGGGCGCTCGCCACGGGCGAGAGGACGCAAGGCATGGCCGACGGCGTCTCGGCCCTGGTGCGGAGGATGGGCGCCGAGGCGCCGCTGGACGCTGTCGTCGTCGCCTGCACGGACCTCATGGACCTCATCGAGCCCGGGACCGTCCTCCTCGACCCCATCGACTGTCACCTCGAGGTTGCAGGCCGAGTGCTGGCCGAGCGGACGAGAGCGACACGCTGAGGCCAGCGCCTTCCTGCGTTGTCCAGCAGCCGCGCATGGACGGAGCGGCTCGTCTCCCAAAGGGTTCCGACGCCACTGAAAACCCGAGGGATGCGCTTTGCCCTGAATGCGTTATGAGGGACAAAAGCGCCCTCGGGTGGCCACGCGCACCCCGGGGGGCGAGCACTTCCTTGGAGAAAACCCATGCCGTTTGAAACCACCGACTTCCGCACGCCACCGAGCCAGGTCGCCGTCGGCGAGGCCGCGCGCGGCTTCATGGCGGGCGTCTACCGCTGGATGACGTTCGGCCTCGGGGTGACGGGCCTCGTGGCCCTCTACCTCGTGAACAACCCGCAGCTTTTGTCCCAGGTGCTGCACTTCTGGTGGTTGCTCTTCATCGCGCAACTCGGCCTGGTGATTGTCCTCTCCGCCGGCGTCAACCGCCTCTCCTTCGGGACGGCGGCCACGCTGTTTCTCGGTTACGCCGCCCTCACCGGGGTGACGTTTGCCGCCGTCTTCTATGCCTACACCAAGACGTCGGTGGCCAGCGCCTTCCTCATGACGGCGGGCTCCTTCGCGGCGTTGAGCATCTACGCCAACGTCACCAAGAAGGACCTCTCCGGCTGGCGCACCTTCCTCTTCATGGGCCTCATCGGCGTCGTCATCGCCAGCCTGGTGCAGGTGTTCTGGCCCAACCCGATGCTCAACTTCGTCGTGGGCTGCGTCGGCGTGGTGGTGTTCGCCGGCCTCACCGCGTACGACACGCAGAAGCTGCGCAACTACGCCCTCCAGGGCGGAGGCGTCGCGGCGCTGAGCATCGTCGGCGCGCTGACGCTGTACCTGGACTTCATCAACCTCTTCTTCTCGCTCCTCCGCGTCTTCGGCGGCCGGCGAAACTAGCGGCCGCACGGCTCGAAGCGTCGCCAGGCCTTCATCCGGGCGCGCTCGCAGAAGCCGGCCAAGAGCGGCGGGAGAGTCCCGCCGCCAAGCACGAAGACCTCGTCGAGGCGGGCAAGCTGCGCCGGCGTGAAGGCCAAGAGGTTTGCCGGAAGCTCCTCGCCCGCCCGGTAGTGCACGGCGAAGTGGGGTGAGTCCGCCATCAGGGTGTGGCCCACCCCTCCCTGGCGTCCCGTCACCCATTCGCCCAGGTGCTCGAGGTAGGGCTGGCCCGTCCCGGAGAGCGCGCCCACGTCGAGGACCAGCGTCGCGTGCCGGTCCGGACGGCCTGGACGTTCCACCTCGGGAAGTCCGGCCACCGCCGTGCGCACCCGGTGGTGGAATGCGGCCGTCTCGGCAAGCGAGGCCAGACACAGCGCGCACAGCGCCGCCCGCAGGAGACGTGGAAGGCCATTCACGTCGGCGGCCATCACCGCCGACAGGCCCATGAGCGACGGCAGACGAAGGTTGGCCAGGCTGAAGCCCTCTCCCGCCGCATAGAAGGACTTGGGACAGACGACGAAGAGCAGCGTGAGAGCAACCAGCGCCGCGATGGGCTCTCGGGGCTCGACGCGCCGCCGACGCCAGGCGAGCAGGGCGCACACCGCGGCCAGAAGCAGCGGGAGGGCGACGGAGAGCACGCCCTCGGACCGGAAGTAGCGGAAGTACCAGGCCGGCGTGTGCGCGTAGACGTCGTAGAAAGGCCGGAGCTCCCCCGAACGCCGACCCACGGCGAGCACCGCTGGCACCGACAGAAGTGCGGGCCCCGACGCTCCCAGAAGCAGAAGACGGACGGCGCGTGGGCGGAAGCCTTGCGCGGCGACGATGGCCAGAAGCACCGCCACAAGGACGCAGAAGACGAAGAGGTGCGCGAGCCACGTCGCCAGCATCCCGAGGACGAAGAGGCCGCGAAGGAGGCGCCTGTCGCGGTCGAGCTCGGCGCAGAAGGCGGCGAGCGTCAACAGGGCCAGGTCCCGCGCCAGAAGCTCCGCGAGAAAGCCGTACCAGTAGGAGACACCGAAGGCGAAGGGCAGCACCAGAAGCAGGCTCACCTCGGACCGCCCGAGACGGCGAAGCAGGAGCACGCTCGCCACGGCATAGAGCTCGAGAGTCACGAACCAGGCCAGCCGCGCCGCCACGGCGCCGTTGGCCAGGAGCGCGACGGGAAGGAAGAGCCAGTGGACCAGCCCGTACCCGGCCGTCCATCGGACTTCGAAAACCTGGGCCACCAGAGGTTCGCCCCGGACGAGCCCGGCCAGGGTTTCGAGCTGCGCCGCCTGCACCGGGAGGTCCACCGCCGGCGGCATGCCCACGCTGAGAAAGGCGGCCAGCAACGTCCAGCCAGCCAGAATGAGTCCGGTGACCGCATGCCTCGAGGCCACTGGCTGCGTGTTCTCAAGGGCCATGCGGGAAGCGAGGCTAGGGGAGCCCATCCGCCAATGGCCAGAAGCCTCTGGCTGCTCCGCATTGCCCCACGCCAGGCTGGAAAGCGGGCGGGCCCCAGGCAGGGGCCGTGGGGTTACGGCTTCTTCGTCAGCCGGGCCACGGCTTCGCGCAACAGGCGCTGCGCCGCCGGGGCATGGAAGGTCTTGACCCAGCCGGCCGCGTCCGTCGCCGCGCTCTCGTCAATGCGGGCCAGCACCGGCCGGCGCAAGGAGGCCTTCACCTGGGCGAAGGCCAGGGCCGGGAGCTCGGCGAGCCGGTGAGCGCGCTCGAGCGCACGCTCGAGAAGTCGGCCCGGGGGCGCCACCTCCTGGACGAGTCCCAGGCCCAGGGCCTCCTCGGGAAGGAAAAGGCCGCCCTCGGCGGCCACCGGGAAGAGCGAGCTCGGCGGCACCTGGAAGCGCAGCGTCTCCACCACCGCCGCCGGAAGCCCGATGCCCAGCCGCACCTCGTTGAGGCCGATGCGGCCCTCGCCCGACGCCATCACCCGCTGGTCCGCCTGGAGCGCCAGGACGCAGCCTCCGGCCACGGCATGGCCATTCACCGCGGCCACCACCGGCCAGCTCAGCATGAAGACGCGAAGCATCGTCTCGGAGAAGTCGCGGATGAAGGCCGTCAGCTCGGCCGTGCCGAGGTCGATGAGGGCCGGCAAGTCGAGCCCGGCGGAGAAGGCCCGGCCGTCCCCGGTGAGGAGGAGCGCGCCTGGGGGAGTCGCCTCGAGCTGGTCGAGCAATTTGCCCAGGAGCTCCAGGAAGCGCGGGTTGATGGCGTTGGCCTTCCCGGCATTCATCCTGAGAAGCGCCACCGCCCCTTGTCGCTCGAGGTGCATGGAAAGTGTTGCCTCCCTCTCGTCAGCCGGGCCCGGTGGGCGAGGCAGACGCCTGCGTCCCCTTCATCCGCAACCGCTCGACGGGGGTATTGCCCAGGAGGTGCGACTCGACAATCTCGACGACGTCCTCGACTTTCACCCCCGCGTACCAGACGCCCTCCGGGTAGACGACGACGCTTGTCCCGAAGGCACAGGCGTCCAGGCACCCGGCAGCGTTGGCCCGCATCTTTCCCTTCAAGCCGCGGTTGTGGAGCTCGACCTTGAAGCGCTCGAGGACGGCCTCGCTTCCCTTCTCCGCGCAGGAGCCCTTGGGGTTGTCGGCCGGACGGCGGTTGGTGCAGACGAAGACGTGTCGTAGGTAGGGAGGCATGCGTGTCGTGCTTCCCTAACATTGGCCGGCGCCGCTGTCGGGGCCCCGCGGGCTGGCCAAGGGAGAGACACCTTGGAAACAGTCGCGTGTCAGACCCCGCTGCCATTCTTCCAAACCCTGGTTCACGAGGCTTTTGGGCCCGGGAGGCCGACGAGGACGGGCGAAAAGGCAATGACGGCTCCCATTCCACCGTGTGCGAAGTTGTCCATTAGTTGTATAGTAGCGGGCTAGCGACCACCATCCCTGGTGGCAAAAGCTTGACAGGGCTCGGGTGGTGCGGTTTCATTCAGGCGGTCGACGTCGGGAGGGTTTGAGCGGGCGTCGGTTCGAGACAGTGCGGCCGGGAGGGTGGTCTTCCCGGAAAATCCCAAGCCATTTCAGATTCTTCCACCGGTCCCGGCCCTCACATGAGGGGTGGGCCGTCGGCCCGGTGCGTCCATTTTTCGAACGGTTACTGTGTTGGAGGCACCATGGAGCGTGAGTTGAAGCCATCGCCGTCGAGCAGGGAGCGCAAGTCCAGCCGGAAGAGCCGCGGGACTGGTGGACTGTCCGTCCCCCGCTATTTCACCACCCCGGGCGTGGACCCGGCCGACGAGATGACGTGGGAGCTGAGGACGGCCTCCATCAACGGCGAGGACGGCAAGTCCGTCTTCGAGCAGAAGGGCATCGAGGTCCCGAAGTCCTGGTCGATGCTGGCCACCAACGTCGTCGCCAGCAAGTACTTCCGTGGCACGCCGGGAACGCCGGAGCGCGAGTCCAGCGTGCGCAGGCTCGTGGCGCGCGTGGTGGACACCATCAGCGGCTGGGGCCAGGAAGGCGGCTACTTCGCCACCGAGACCGACCGCCTGGCGTTTCACGCCGAGCTCACCCATCTCCTCCTGAGGCAGAAGGCGGCCTTCAACTCGCCGGTGTGGTTCAACGTCGGCGTCGAGACCCATCCGCAGTGCTCGGCCTGCTTCATCAACTCCGTCCATGACTCGATGGAGAGCATCCTCGGGCTGGCCAAGACGGAGGGCATGCTCTTCAAGTACGGGAGCGGCACCGGCACCAACCTCTCGCCCTTGCGCTCCTCCAAGGAGTTGCTCGCCGGCGGCGGGACGGCCTCGGGCCCCGTCTCCTTCATGAAGGGCTTCGATGCCTTCGCCGGCGTCATCAAGAGCGGAGGGAAGACGCGCCGGGCGGCGAAGATGGTCATCCTCAACGCGGACCACCCGGACATCCTGGAGTTCATCCGCTGCAAGGCCAGCGAGGAGAAGAAGGCCTGGGCGCTCATCGACTCGGGCTACGACGGCTCCTTCAACGGCGAGGCCTACTCCTCCATCTTCTTCCAGAATTCGAACAACTCCATCCGCGTCACCGACGACTTCATGAAGGCGGTGCTCGAGGACCGTCCCTGGGCGACGCACGCCGTGCGCGACGGCCACACCATGGAGACCTACTCGGCGCGCGACCTCTTCCGGGAGATTGCCGAGGCCGCGCACCTGTGCGGGGACCCGGGCCTGCAGTTCGACACCGCGGTGAACGACTGGCACACCTGCTCGGCGACGGCCCGCATCAACGCCAGTAACCCCTGCTCCGAGTACATGTTCCTCGACGACTCGGCCTGCAACCTGGCGTCGTTGAATCTCATGCACTTCCGGAGCCCCCTCGACGGCTCCTTCGACGTGGAGTCCTTCCGGCACGCGGTGGACGTGGTGCTGATGGCGATGGAGATTATCGTCGGCTTCAGCAAGTACCCGACCGAGCGCATCACCGAGAATAGCCACGCCTACCGGCCGCTCGGCCTCGGCTATGCCAACCTCGGCGCGCTGCTCATGGCCAGCGGCCTTCCCTACGACTCGGAGCGCGGACGCAACTACGCCGCGGCCATCACCTCGTTGATGTGCGGCGAGTCCTACCGGATGAGCGCCCGGATGGCGGAGCGGATGGGCCCCTTCAGCGGCTACGCCAAGAATGCCGAGCCCATGCTGCGCGTCATCGGAAAGCACCGGAAGGCGGGCTACCAGCTCAACTCCGACGGCGTCACCCCGGAGCTCTTGTCCGCCCAGCGCCAGGCCTGGGACGACGCGCTGGCGCTCGGCAGCGAAGCCGGCTTCCGCAACAGCCAAGTCACTGTCCTCGCCCCCACCGGCACCATCGGCTTCATGATGGATTGCGACACCACCGGCATCGAGCCGGACATCGCGCTCATCAAGTACAAGAAGCTGGTCGGCGGCGGGATGCTGAAGATTGTGAACAACACCGTCCCCCTGGCCCTGTCGAAGCTGGGCTACTCCGGGAGCGAGGCCCAGGCCATCGTCTCCTACCTCGACACCCACGAGACCATCGAGGGAGCGCCGCTGCTCAAGGAGACGGACTTGCCGGTGTTCGACTGCGCCTTCAAGCCCTCCAAGGGCGAGCGCAGCATCCACTGGCTTGGCCACCTCAAGATGATGGGCGCCACCCAGCCCTTCCTCTCCGGGGCCATCTCCAAGACGGTGAATCTGCCCACCGCAGCCACGGTGGAGGACATCGAGGAGGCCTACCTCGAGGCATGGAAGCTCGGCCTCAAGGCGGTGGCCGTCTACCGTGACGGGTGCAAGCGCAGCCAGCCCCTCAACACCTCCCGCACCAACAAGAAGGAGGAGGCGCTCTCGGAGCTTCTCGTCGAGCCCCGGCCCCTGCGCCGGCGGCTGCCGGACGAGCGCAAGGCGCTCACCCACAAATTCTCCATCGGCGGCCACGAGGGCTACCTGACGGTGGGCATGTACGAGGACGGCACCGCGGGGGAGCTCTTCGTGGTGATGGCCAAGGAGGGCTCGGTGGTGTCCGGCCTCATGGACAGCTTCGCCACCAGCGTCTCGTTGGCCCTGCAGTACGGCGTCCCGCTCCAGGTGCTGGTGGACAAATTCAGCCACACCCGCTTCGAGCCATCGGGCTTCACCGGCAACCCGGACATCCCCATCGCCAAGTCCATCACCGACTACATCTTCCGGTGGCTGGCGCTGAAGTTCGGTTCTGCCCAACCCGAGCTGCCCGAGGCCTCCTCGGCCCCGGAGACCGCCGCGCCCATGCCGCCGGTGGCGCGCGCGCTCCCCTCCCCGGTGCAGGAGCCCGTCGCGGCCACGCCGCGGCAGGCCTTCCTCAACCAGCAGGACGCGCCCCCGTGCCACACCTGCGGGGCCATCATGTACCGCAGCGGCGCTTGCTATAAGTGCAACAACTGCGGCGCCACCAGCGGCTGCAGCTAGCCCGCGCCTCCATTCTGCTGCCGCGGGCAGAGGGCCTCCCTCCCCTGCCCGCCCCCGCACCTCCGGCGTGCGTGGCGTCGCCCAAACGTCACAGGGCCTGTTGGGCAGCGTACGCGCCCACTTCGAGGCGCCCCGAGTCAGCGGAGGATGAGCTGCTCGAGGAGCGCCTTCTGGACGTGCATCCGGTTTTCCGCCTCCTCGAAGATTCGGGACTGCGGGCCGAGCATCACGGCCTCGGTAATCTCCTCGCCCCGGTGCGCCGGAAGACAGTGCAGGACGATGGCCTCCTTGGGGGCCAACGCCAAGAGGTCCTCGTCCACGGTGTAGCCAGCCAGGGCGCTCCGCCTGCGCTCCATCTCCGCCTCCTGGCCCATGCTCGTCCAGACGTCGGTGCACACGACGTCCACGCCGCGCACCGCCTCCTTCGGGTTTTCCACGAGGGCGAGGTGCGCGCCCGCCGCCCGCACCGCGTCCTCAGGCGGCAGGAAGCCCGGTGGCGCGGACAGGCGCAGCGAGAAGCCGAAGAGGGGTGCGGCCTCGAGGAAGGAGAGCGCCATGTTGCTGGCGCAGTCGCCAATGAAGGCCAGCGTGCGCCCGTGCACCTCGCCCAGCGCCTCCTCGACGGTGAAGAGGTCGGCCAGCACCTGCACCGGGTGGCCTCCCTCGGACAGGCCGTTGATGACGGGGATGGCGGACGCCGAAGCGTACTCCTGCAGCCGCTCGTCGGTGGAGGTGCGAAACACCACCGCGTCGGCATAGCCCGACACCACGCGGGCGGTGTCGCCCAGGGGCTCTCCCCGGGCCAGCTGGCTGCTCGAGGCCGCGAGCTCCACCGCGTGGCCACCGAGCTGCCCCATGGCCGCAGCGAAGGAGAGGCGCGTCCTGGTGCTGGCCTTCTCCATGAGGAGGACGAGCGTCCGTCCGGCCAGCGTGCTGTCGGTGTGCTGGGCCCGCCGCCGGCGCTTGAGCTCGGTGGCACGGCCGAAGAGTGTCCGGTACTCCTCGCGGCTTCTGTCGAGAAGCTTCAGAAAGTGGCGGGCTGGCTTCACCATGGCTTGTCCTGGAAGGCCAAGAAGAGACGCTGCAGCCGGGGGATGGAGGCCGCCAGCGCCCGGCCCTCGGCCGCGGCCGTGCGCAGGACGGCGACTTGGCTTGCCACCGAGAGCGGCCCGGTGCCGCCGGCGCTCTCCCGGCTGTGGACGGACGCCTTCACGTCGCGCGTCTGGGCCAGCGCCGGCTCCAGCCGGGCGTCGATGGCCCGCGCCACCTCCGCCGGCACCGTCAGGAGGGGCTGGCCGAGCGCCTGGGCCTGGCTCACCAGCGTCCCCACCAGCTGGTAGGCGGTGCGGAAGGGGACGCCTGCGCGGACGAGGGCCTCGGCCACGTCGGTGGCTTGGGTGTAGTCGCCCTCCAGGGCACGCACCGTGGCGGCGCCGTCGAAGGTGAGGTGCGGCAACGCGACGCGCAGAGCGCGCACCACCCCGAGAAGGAGGGGCCCGGAGGAAAGCAACGGGGCGCGGTCCTCCTGCAAGTCGCGGTTGTACCCAAGCGGTAGCCCCTTCACGACGGTGAGGAGGGCCATGAGGTTTCCCACCGCGGAGGCCCCCTTGCCCCGGACGAGCTCGAAGACGTCCGGGTTGCGCTTCTGGGGCATGAGGCTCGAGCCGCAGGCGATGGCGTCCCCCAGCTTGAGGAAGCGGAACTCGGAGGAGGCGAAGTCGATGACGTCCGTCGCCAGACGCCCGGCGTGCAAGAGGCAGCGCGCCACGGCGAAGGTGAAGTCCAGGGCGAAGTCGCGGTCCCCCACGGTGTCCAGTCCGTTGAGGGTGAGGCGCGAGAAACCGAGGAGGGCGCGCGGGATGTTTCTGTCCGTGGGAAGCGACGTCCCGGCCAGCGCCCCCACCCCGAGGGGCGAGGCGTCCAGCTGCCGGTAGACGAAGCCCAGGGCGTCGAGGTCCCGGGCAAACATGCTGGCCAGGGCGCACCACCAGTAGCCGGCGGAGATGGGCTGGGCCCTCTGGCGATGGGTGTAGCCAGGCAGGAGGACGCCGACGTCGGCCTCGGCCCGCGTGAGGAGAGCGTCGAGCAGCCCACTCACCGCCTCCAGCGCCTCCGCCACCTGCTCGCGGACGTGCAGCCGTAAGTCCAGCGCCACCTGGTCATTGCGCGAGCGCGCGGTGTGCAGGTGGCCGGCCTCGGCGCCGAGCCGGTGCGTCAGCTCGGCCTCGACGGCCATGTGCACGTCCTCCTCATCGCCAGAAGGACGCCACGCCTCGACTTCCGCGTCGTGCCACAGCTGCAGGAGCGCCTGGTGGAGAAGCTTCGCCGAGGCAAGCGGGATGATGCGCTTCTCGGCCAGCATGGCCAGGTGGGCCAGGCTTCCGAGGAGGTCCTCCCGGACGAGGAGCCGGTCCGGCCCGAGGGAGCTCGTGAAGGCGAGCACCTCGGCGTCGAGGGAGGGACCGCCGCCGGCTGCAGTCTTGGCAATCACCGTCACCGCTTCGTCTCTCCGTGCAGGCGCGCGTACTCCTGCAGCTGCAGCCCGGTGAGCTGGATGAAGCCCTCGGCGGCGCGGTGGTCGAAGCGGTCCTCCTTGCCGTAGGTGGAGAGGGCCTGGTTGTAGACGCCGAAGGGCGACTTCCGTCCCACCACGCGCAGCGAGGCCTGGTGCAGCTTCAGCGTCACCTCGCCGGTGACGCTCTTGTTGTGCACCTGGTTGAAGGCGTCAATCGCCTCGCGCAGGGGGGAAAACCAGAAGCCCTGGTAGACGAGGTTGGCGAAGCGGTCGTCCAGCTCGCGCTTCACGGTGTGCGAGAGGGCGATGGTGGTGAAGCGCTCCAGGTCCTGGTGCGCGGCGATGAGCGTCACCGCCGCCGGGGCCTCGTACACCTCGCGACTCTTGATGCCCACCATGCGGTTTTCCATGAGGTCGATGCGGCCGACGCCGTTGGTGCCGGCCACCTCGCCGACGAGGCGGATGAGGGCTGCCGGGCCGAGAGCCTTCCCATCCACGCTGACGGGGAGGCCAGCCTCGAAGCCGATGCGCAGAAGCGTCGGCTGCTGCGGGGCGGTGGCTGGCCCCTTCGTCCAGGCGAAGGCCTCCTCGGGAGGCTCGGTGGCCGGGTCTTCCAGGACGCCGCCCTCGATGCTTCGGCCCCAGAGGTTCTCGTCGATGCTGAAGGGTGACTTCTTGCTCGCCGGCACCGGAATTCCGTGCTGGGCGGCGTACTCCATGGCCGCGTCGCGGCTGATGTTGCGCTCCCGCTGGGGGGCGACAATCTTCAGCTCCGGAGCCAGCCCCTTGGTGCCGAGGTCGAAGCGCACCTGGTCATTGCCCTTGCCCGTCGAGCCGTGGGCCACGGCCACCGCGCCGTGCTTGCGCGCCGCGGCCACCAGGTGCTTGGCGATGAGCGGCCGGCTGAGCGCCGAGTTGAGCGGGTAGACGCCCTGGTAGAGCGCATTGGCCTGCAGCGCCGGAAAGCAGAAGTCCCGGGCAAACTCCTCCTGGGCCTCCACCATCTCCACGGCGACGGCCCCCGCCGCCTTGGCCCGGCCAACCACTTCCTGCGCATCGCGCGCCTCGCCGACGTCGACGTGGACGGCGATGACGTCGTAGCCGTAGTCAACGCTGAGAATCCGCACCAGCACCGAGGTGTCCAACCCCCCGGAATAGGCGAGCACCACCTTGTCCTTGGCCTTCGTCATTCGCGCTTCTCCCTCTTGAAGAAAAACTCCTCCAACCGTTGTCGCAGCCGGGCCGCGGACGTCCCCTGCGCCGGCGCGACGAAGACGGTGTCGTCGCCGGCGATGCTGCCCAGCATCTCCGGCAGCCGGGCCTGGTCGAGCGCCGGCCCCGGCGCGCGCATTCAGAACCACCAGGGAGCCATTGTCCCGGAGCCGCGTCACCAGCGTGAAGGCAGCGCGCAGCTCCTCGGCCGGCGGGGGCGTGCTGGGCCCGGACGGCAACTCGTAGGCCATGCCTCCGCCGGGCAGCGGGGCCCGGCGCGCGCCGATGGCCGCCAGGTCCCGGGACAGCGTGCCCTGCGTGACGTGGTGGCCGGCGCGTCCGAGCAGCGCCCTCAGCGCACCTTGGGTGGCGACGCGCCGCTCGGCGAGCAGCTGACGGATGAGCATCCTTCGGGCCCGTGTCCCATGCTCCTGCTGGCGGACGGCATTCACTGCAGCGTCACCAGGGTGCCCACGCCATGGTCCGTGAAGAGCTCGGCGATGCCCGAGTGCGGCACCCGCGCGTCGATGACGTGGACGCGCTCCACCCCGCCGCGCAGCGCCCGGAGGATGGCCATCACCGTCACCTTGAGGTGGCCGGCCACCGCCCCGTCGGCGAGCTGGTGCTCGAGGTCCTTGGTGGTGAGCTCGCTCTGCAGCTCGCCGTCCACGGTGAGGCCCGGCGCGTCCTGCAAGAGGATGAGCTTGCGCGCTCCCACCGCCACCGCCACCTCGGCGGCCACCGCGTCGGCGAACATGTGGAAGCCCATGCCGCCTTCCCCGAGCCCCACCGGGGCAATGACGGGGACGTAGCCGCCCCCGAGCAGCATCTCCAGGAAGTCCCGGTTGACTTCCGTCACCTCGCCCACCCGGCCCAAGTCCCCGGCGTCGTTCACGAGCTTTCGCGCCCTGAGGAGCGGCCCGTCCTTGCCCGAGACACCGACGGCACAGCCGCCATCGGTGTTGAGCATGGTGACGAGCTCGGAGTTGACGCGGCCGGTGAGCACCATCTCCACCACCTTGAGGTCGGTCTCGTCCGTCACCCGGACGCCGTCCACCTCGCCGGCCTCGCCCGTCCCCAGTTGCTTCAGGGTGGCGGTGATTTCTGGGCCGCCCCCATGCACCACCAGCGGCCGGAGGCCCACGGAGCGCAAGAGGTTGACGTCCTCGCAGAAGCTTCGCTTCAGCGTCTCCTTCACCATCGCCCCGCCGCCCAGTGAAAGGACGCAGCGGCTCCCGGAAAAGCGGGAGATGTACTTGAGCGCTTCCACGAGGAGCGCCCGCTTGAAGCCCGGGCTGTAGCGGGTGAGCCGGTCATCCCGGGAGATGGAGCCGTCCGCGCCCGGGACGATGAGGGAGGTGTAGTCGGCGTTGATTTTGACGTAGTCGTAGCTCAGGTCGCAGCCCCAGGCCGTGGCCGTGGCCGCGCCCTCCGCCAGGCGCACCTGCACCAGCACCTTCGGCTCGCGCATCCGGACGTGGAGCGCACCCGCATCGTGCGGCACGGGCGCTCCTCGCCCGTACACCAGCACGTCCTGGATGCGGACCTCGGCCCGCTGGGGGTCCACCGGCCAGTCCTGCGAGCCAGCGCGAGCACCGACGGTGGCGAGAATGCGTCCCCAGTTGGGGTCCGCCCCGAAGACGGCCGCCTTCACCAGGGGCGAGACGGCGATGCTCTTGGCCGCATCCCGAGCCAGGGCCACGTCCGGCGCGCCCGACACCTCCACGGTGAGCAACCGCGTGGCGCCCTCCCCGTCCGCGGCGATGGCCTGGGCGAGCTCGACACAGACGTCGGTGAGCGCCTGGGTGAAGGCTTCGAAGTCCCGGCCCTCCGGCCCGAGTGGCGGGTTTTCGGCCAGGCCATTGGCCAGGGCGAAGACGACGTCGTTGGTGCTCATGTCGCCGTCGACGACGAGGCAGTGGAAGCTCTCGTCCACCGCCCGCCGCAGCGCCAGCGCGAGGACGGCGGGGGGCACGGCAGCGTCGGTGCAGAGGGCCCCAATCATCGTGGCCATCTGCGGTGCAATCATCCCCGAACCCTTGGCCAGCCCCAGCACCTGCACCTCGCGTCCGGAGAGGTGCACCGTGCGGGCGGCCACCTTGGGGTGGGTGTCCGTGGTGAGGATGGCCTCCGCGGCCGGCTCCCAGCCCGTCCCGAGGGAGGCCACCAGGCGCGGGAGGGCGGCCGAGATGCGGTCCACCGGCAAGCGGACGCCGATGACGCCGGTGCTGGCGGTGAAGACGGTGTCTGGCCCGACGCCCAGCACCTGGCCAAGCTCCGTGCGCAACCGCAGCACGTCCTCCTCGCCCGCCCGCCCGGTGAGGGCATTGGCGTTGCCGCTATTCATGAGGAGTGCCCGGACGCCCTGCGCCGGAAGGCGCGTCTCGGCGTCCCGCACCGGCGCCGCCTTGGCCCGGTTGACGGTGAAACACCCCGCAGCCGCGGCCGGGACGTCGCTCACCACCAGCGCCAGGTCCTTGCGCCCGGGCTTGATGCCAGCGTGCATGCCCGCGAAGCGAAAACCGGAAGGACCCTTCATGCCAGGGCCCCCCGCTCCGGCAACAGGCCGAGTGTCTCCGGAAGCCCAAGCATGGCGTTGAGGTTTTGCACGGCCTGGCTGGCCGCCCCCTTCAGGAGGTTGTCCAGGGCCGAGATGACGACGACGCGTCCCGGGTCGAAGCCGCCGAGGGCACAGGCCACGCCCACGCGTGCCCGCGGCGCCCCCACCACCGAGCGCAGCGTCACCTCCTCGGGCGTCTCCACCACCTCGACGAAGGGCTCCTGGCCATAGGCGTCCTTCAGGGCACGCACGAGGCGCTCCGGTGCCACGCCGGGGAGAAGCCGGGCCGAGGCGGTGCAGAGGATTCCCCGTCGCACCGGCAAGAGGTGCGGGGTGAAGGTGAAGGGCGCCGGCCGCCCGGCCGCCCCGGTGAGGGACTGGGCGATTTCCGGCAGGTGCTGGTGGCGCAGCACGCGGTAGGCCCGCATGTCCTCGTCCACCTCGGCGAAGCTGTAGGACTCCTGCGCCTGGCGCCCGGCCCCACTGACGCCCGAGGCCGCGTCCACCACCACCGCCTCGGCGGCCAGGAGGCCAGCGGAGAGAAGCGGGGCCAGGGCCAGGGCCGCCGCCGTCGGAAAGCAACCGGGGTTGGCCACCAGCCGTGCCCCGGGCAACGTCGTACGTCCGAGCTCTGGGAGGCCGTAGACCGCCTCCTTCAGGAGGCCCGGTGAGGGGTGCTCGAAGCCATAGGCCGGCGGGTAGGCCGCGGCGTCCTTGAGGCGGAAGGCGCCCGAGAGGTCCACCACCCGCACCCCGACGTCCAGAAGCGCGGGGACGAGGCGCAAGGACACCTCCGTCGGCGTGGCCAGCAGCACCACCGCGCACCCACCGGCGCGCTCCAGTGCGCCCTCCACCTTCTGGTAGCGCATGGCACCGACGCTGCCGCCGACGCCGGTGCGCGCACGAAGCGTGTCGCCCTCCCAGCGCTCGCTGGCGGCGAAGCGCAAGGCGACGTCCGGGTGCTGGGCCAACAGGCGACAGAGCTCGATGCCCGAGTACCCCGAGGCCCCGACCACGCCCACTTCATAGTTATGCGCCAAGTGTGCACATTTATGCAAAACCCGATGCAGCGTCAAGCGACGTTCGCGTGGAGGCACGGGGCACCCCGCTGCCATCGACCGGCCAGAGGGCCCCGGGGAGCGCGTGCCGCGCGTGGGTCAGCGCGTCGCCGCGGGGCGCCGTGTCGGCCCGTCCAGGAAGAGGGCGTGGTGGAGGACGTGGGCTGCCGCGTCGACCCAGGAGGCGAGCTCCGCTTCGCGAAGTCGCACCGCCTGGCCGAGCAGGTTCCAGAAGAAGCTGTCCATGAGACGCGCCAAGCTCGCGACGTCGACCGGGCGCCGTGCCCCGGGCAGCTTCTGCAGAAGCGCGAAGGCGCCGGCGAGGCGCGCCGTCGTCCAGGCGCGAATCCTCTCCTCCTTGTGGGCCAATTCGGCGTCGGAAAGCGTCGCTTCCTGCCAGGCACGGTAGGCCCCCAGGTACTGGACGTCGGTGGAGAAGGCCCGGGCGAGAAACGCGCTCAGCGCTGCGCGGATGTCGCCCGAGGCCTTGGGCCGGAGGTCCAGGCGCTCGAGCTTCTCGAGGAGGTCATCCATCAACGCGAGGAGCAGCTGCCGCTTGGAGCGGAAGTGCTGGTACACGCTGCCGACTGCGAGGCCCGCCCGGTCGGCGATGTCCTCGATGGACGTCGCGGCGTAGCCCTTCTCGCCAAAGAGGGCCAGCCCCGCGGCCTTCAGCTTCACTCGCTTGTCGCGGCTGCGCTGTTGCCGGGGCTCGGGCGGGAGGTCCTCGCCGGCCAGGAGGCTCGGGCGTCCCAGAAGCGCGTCCCTCATCGCCCGAGGGCGGCACCCAGGAGCGCGCCGGCGCAGCAGAAGAGCAGCCATCCGCCGAAGACGCCCGCCGCCTCGGGAGGGATGTTGGGAAACACCCGAGGGAAGAAGACACAGGAGACGGGATCCAAGAGGACGGTGGGTAGGACGAGGGAGATGGCCCCGGCCGGCCATTGCTCCCGTGGAAGCCGAGCCGCCCGGCAGAGCCTTCGCAGCACGAGGGCCATCAACGGGAGGCTCACCGCGAAGAGCAGGAGCGTCGTCATCCAGTGCCCGGGACGAAACAGGCCCTGGCCCGCGAGCCGCAGCGCCAGCGTCCCAGAGAGCCAGAGACCAAGGCCCCAGGCCAACAACCGGGTGTTTATGAACATGAGTCATTGTTCATGTTTACTGCCGTCGAAGGCAAGCCCCGCTCGCTTGCCTCGGGACGCCACGCCCCGCTCCCCCCAAGAAGCATGGCAAGAAGGCCTCTCGCGTCCGGCCACGGACGCGAGAGCGCCTTGCTCAAGGAGAGTGCTTCCGTGACACGCGTTGGCCCCCGTCCTCTTCGCGGCTTCGGTCTCTGTCTCGCCCTCGCCGCCGCGGGGTGCTCCGCCGTCGCCCCGGCCCCGGTGGCTCCGGCCGACGCTTCTTCGGTGGAGGGCGCCGTCCGCAGCTTCATGGCCCGCGTCGCGCACGACGTCACGCAGGAAGGGCCCAGCGCCTGGGCAACTGCTTTCGCCGACGGGCCCTCCTTCTTCATGGCCGTCGACGGACAGCTCG
>Ga0302311_10001375_pt1 | contig 29021 bp, 33 predicted proteins | sample III_Palsa_N1_3_FD_200449 | JGI IMG/M metagenome (GOLD analysis project Ga0302311, IMG submission 200449) | Peat permafrost microbial communities from Stordalen Mire near Abisko, Sweden - III_Palsa_N1_3 | ecosystem: Environmental > Terrestrial > Soil > Palsa > Peat permafrost | place: Sweden... | reverse complement strand
CATGTTCGGTGTCGTGTTCGCGCTATTTTCGCGAGACTCGATCGGCCGCCGGCTACGTGGCTGAGTAATCCCTCATTACTCGAGCACATTGTTCCACCCATGCAGGCGTGAAAAATGACGAAGCAGCTGCCGGGCGATCGGTGTGGCGGCGACGGCTTTGAAGATGCTTCGCGGGTCCGAACCCTCACGCCGCATATCGGCATGTTTGCGCTTGATGTAGTCGCGCATCACTTCGGCATTGAACTCTGGATGGAACTGCGCGCTGACAGCGCTCGGCCCGTAACGCAGTAGCTGATGCGGGTCACGCGTAGAGCGGGCAAGCACAGTTGAACCGCGAGGCGGCTCGAGCACGCTTTGCTCATGTGTCGTGTGTGCCCGAAACATGGCCGGAAGCCTGGATGTCAATGCGTCCTGCGACGCGCCGTCAAGCAATTCAATCGGCTGCGTACCGATCTCGCGCCCACCGGGAAGATAATCAACGCGTCCACCCAAGGCATGCGCCATCAGTTGATGGCCGTAACAGACGCCGAATAGCGGTATTTCCAGATCCATGGCATCGCGTATCCAGCCGGCGGTGCGCTCACTCCATAGACTACGCTCGGTAACCATCGCGGCTGAGCCGGTGATAATGGCGCCGGCGACATCTTTCGCCGACGGCAACGATTCACCGGCGATTACTTCAACGATCTTTAATCGATGTGGTGCGATCCGCGTACCCACCCGAAACCAGTGCGGAAAGTCGCCATGACGACCGCGAATGGGGTGTGGCGCCCGGCCAGTTTGAATAATCAGTACGTGTTTCATGCGGCGCTATCTTGAGGCATGTTTGGGCATCTTTGCGGCTAAGCATTTTCAGGCAGCGTATCGTCAAAATTCTCAACTGGGGGCAGAACCGACAGGATCTCCTGCACTGTTGTCAGGCCGGCGGCCACCTGGTCGGCGGCGGAAATACGTAGCGGTCGCATACCTTCGAGCAGCGCGGCTTTGCCGAAATTCCCCAAGTCCAGTTCGGCCGAGATGAGGCTGCGCAACCGCGGCGACATCTTCATCATTTCGTAGATACCCGTACGGCCCAGAAAGCCGGTGTTGCGACATTCCAGGCAGCCGAGCGGCTGGAACACTTTTTCGGGTACAGGAATATCCCAGCCATGGGTAAGCACATTCCACGCTTGCGGATCTTGAGTCGTCGCCTCCTTGCAGTGCGGGCACAAGGTGCGTACCAGTCGCTGCGCAACGACACCGGCCAAGGTTGACTGAATCAGATAATGTGGAACGCCGAGATCCAGCATGCGCGTCACAGCACTGGGCGCGTCGTTGGTGTGCAGCGTGGAAAGTACCAGATGTCCCGTGAGTGATGCCTGCACTGCCATCTGTGCTGTTTCAAGGTCGCGGATTTCGCCGACCATGATGATGTCTGGATCCTGCCGCAGCAGCGTACGTACACCGGCGGCGAAATCCAGATCGATCGCCGCATGCACCTGCATCTGGTTGAATTCGGGGGAAACCATTTCGATCGGGTCTTCGACTGTGCATACGTTGAGTTCTGGTGTGGCCAGATGCCTCAGCGTGGAATACAACGTGGTGGTTTTGCCCGAGCCGGTGGGGCCAGTGACCAGCACGATGCCGTGCGGACGTTCGACCAGGCTGCGCCAGAGCACGGCCTCACCCGGTGAAAATCCGAGCTGGGCAAAATCCTTTACGACCAGATCCGGGTCGAAGATACGCATCACCACCTTTTCGCCGAAAGCGGTGGGCATGTTGGAGATACGCAGCTCCACCTCGCGGCCGGACGCCGAACGCGTCTTGATGCGACCATCCTGCGGTCGGCGCTTCTCCGCCACGTCCATGCGCGCCAGAATCTTGATGCGCGCGGTGACCGCCGTCATCACCGGTGAGGGCAGCTCGAACACCTTGTGCATGCGGCCATCGATGCGGAAGCGGATTAATCCGACTTCACGACGGGGTTCCAGATGGATATCCGATGCACGCTGTTCGAACGCGTACTGCAGCAGCCAGTCGACGATGTGCACTACATGGCGATCATCGGCACCAACTTCGCCACCTTTGCCCAGCTCGACCAACTGCTCGAAGTTGAGGATGGCTGAGGAAGTCTGGCTGTTGCCCTTGGCATCGTGCGCGAGCTGAATCGAACGCTGTACGCCGTAAAATTCCTGCAGGTAGCGATTGATGTCGATTGGGCTGGAGACCACGCGCTGCACGTCCCGGCGCAGCATCTGCGCCAGGTCGATAGCCCAGGCCGCGTCGAACGGTTCACTGGTGGCGAACGTCACCTCGCCCGGTGCGACGGCCACCGGCAGAATGCGGTGACGCTGCGCATAGGCATGGCTGACCACCTGAGTCACCGAGCCCGCGTTGATCTTCATCGGATCGATTTTCAGATACGGCAGGCCTGCATGACCGGCCAGCCATTCGGTCAACGTTTCCAGTCGCAGCGGTCGACCGGGATCGCGCTGGTTGACCATCTTGGCGTTGGCGATCAAGACCAGCGGATGCAGTTCTACCGTGGCACGGCCTGCACGCGCACCCATCCGCACCTGTTTGGCGTCATCCGCAAGCAGGTAACCGTCGACCACCAGGGCCGCCAGCATATCGTCCAGCTCAAGGCGGCCGCGACGGCCCAGAAGGGATGCGATTTGCGGTGATACGGCCATCCAGATATGCCTCCGATAATGTCCCCGCTTGCGCGTCTTTCAGCGGAAGCATCCGGTGAAAAAGCAAGCTGCAGCTATACTAATACGCTTTATCCACGGTCACGGAAAACCATGCCCGCGCGCACTTTTCAGGACGTCATTCAGACTCTCAATCGCTACTGGGCGGATCAGGGTTGTGTGCTGCTGCAGCCGCTCGATCTCGAAGTCGGCGCTGGCACATTTCATCCGGCCACCTTTCTGCGGTCGCTCGGCCCCGAGCCGTGGGCAGCGGCTTATGTGCAGCCGTGCCGTCGTCCCACCGACGGTCGCTATGGCGACAATCCCAATCGCCTGCAGCATTACTACCAGTATCAGGTGATGCTGAAGCCGAATCCAGAGAATATCCTTGAGTTGTATATCGGCTCGCTGAAGGAGCTTGGCATCGATCCGCTGGTGCACGATCTGCGCTTTGTCGAAGACAACTGGGAGTCGCCGACCTTGGGCGCCTGGGGCCTCGGTTGGGAGGTCTGGCTCAATGGTATGGAAGTCACCCAGTTCACTTATTTCCAGCAAGCCGGTGGACTCGAATGCCGGCCGGTGACCGGCGAAATCACCTATGGGCTCGAACGTCTGGTGATGTATCTGCAGAACGTGGACAGCATCTACGACATCGTCTGGACACGCGCACCGCACGGTGTAGTGACCTATGGCGACGTGTTCCATCAGAACGAAGTCGAGCAGAGCACCTATAACTTCGAACAGGCCAACGTACCCGAACTGCTGCACTGGTTTGATGTGTGCGAAATCAACGCCAATCAACTGATCGCCGCCAACCTGCCGCTGCCGGCGTATGAGCAGGTGATGAAAGCCAGTCACACCTTCAATCTGCTCGATGCGCGTCGAGCGATCAGCGTCACCGAGCGCCAGCGTTACATTCTGCGTGTGCGCACGCTGTCGCGCAGCGTGGCCGAAACGTATGTGGCACAGCGCGAAAAGCTCGGCTTTCCGGGCCTGAAGCCGCACAAGGAGGTGGCCGCATGAGCGCCGCCAAATCGCTGCTGGTCGAACTGGGTACCGAAGAGTTGCCACCCAAGGCACTGGACGAATTGTCCGCCGCGTTCTTGCGCGGTATCGGCGATGGCCTCGCCAAACGCGGCATCGCCGCTGATCTCGATCAGGCCAAGGCTTATGCATCGCCGCGCCGTTTGGCCATCCATATTCCAAACGTGGCCGCAACGCAGCCGGAGCAGTCGGTCGAGCGTCGTGGGCCGGCGCTCAGTGCCGCGCTTGATAAGGACGGTCAGCCATCGAAAGCTCTGCTTGGCTTTGCGCAGTCGTGTGGTGTCGATGTTGCGCAGCTGGAAAAACTCGAAACCGACAAGGGCGGTTGGTACGTCTGGCGCACCGTCAAGGCCGCTCAGCCACTGGCGGCGTTGCTATCTGAAATCGTCGACGAGACGTTGAAAACGTTGCCGATCCCGCGGCCCATGCGCTGGGCCAGCCACGACTACAGCTTCGTGCGTCCGGCGCACTGGCTGGTCATGCTTCACGGTGCCGAGATCATCGACGGTGAAGTATTGGGTCTGACAAGCGGCCGTCAATCACGAGGCCATCGTTTCATGCACCCCGCGCCGGTGCATGTCGCCGATGCCGACAGCTGGCTTGATGCGATGCGTGCGGCCAAGGTGTTGGCCGATCCGGCCGAGCGTCGTCAGCGCATTCGCGATGAAATTGCTGCGGTCACTGCGCAGACCTGCGGCGTGCCGCGCATCAATGATGAACTTTTGAACGAGATCGCCAACCTCACCGAGTGGCCAGTCGCAATCGCCTGCACCTTCGAGCGCGAGTTCCTCACGGTGCCGCCCGAAGCGCTGGTGATGACGATGGAGACCAACCAGAAGTTTGTACCGGTGTTCGACAGCGAAGGCAGGCTTACCGAGCATTTCATCGGCATCGCCAATATCAAAAGCAGCGATCCGGCCGAGATCCGCAAAGGCTACGAGCGCGTGATACGCCCGCGTTTCGCCGACGCCAAGTTTTTCTGGGATGAGGATCTGAAAACGCCGCTGGCTTCGTACATGGAGCAACTGAAAAATGTCACCTATCAGCAGGCACTCGGCAGCCTGTGGGACAAGAGTGTGCGTGTTGCCGAACTAGCGCGGATCGTTGCCAATCGGGTCGGCGTCGATGCTGGCCAGGCCACTCGCGCGGCGGCGTTGAGCAAATGCGACCTGCTGACGCGTATGGTTGGCGAGTTTCCCGAGCTGCAAGGCGTGATGGGTCGTTACTACGCAGGGCATGACGGTGAGAGTGCCGAGGTTGCCGAGGCGCTGGACAGTTTCTATCAGCCGCGATTTGCTGGTGACGCCATTGCAGCGGGCAAGGTCGGTCAAGTACTGGCGGTGGCTGAGCGACTCGATACGCTCGCCGGCATTTTTGCGGTGGGCATGAAGCCGAGTGGCAACAAGGATCCGTTCGCCCTGCGTCGCGCCGCACTTGGAATGGCGCGTACATTGATCGAGGCCGGGCTGGAGATTGATTTACGCAGCAGCTTCGTCGAAGCGCTCGAGATGCTGCCTGACACGGCGCTGATCGCTGGCCTCAAGCCCGGCAAGGATGGCGCGGTACCGATACTCAATGCCGGTCAGCGGCGCGCGACCCTGGCTGGCGAGCTATACGATTTCGTGATGGATCGTCTGCGTGGTTACTACGCGGAAAAGGGCTTCGCCATGGCGTCGTTCGAAGCCGTGCAGGCCGTGCATCCGGGCAGCCTGCCGGATTTCGACCGGCGTCTGCGTGCCGTGGCGGAGTTTGGCCTGCGACCGGAAGCTGCCAGTCTGGCGGCGGCCAATAAGCGTGTCGCCAACATTCTCCGCAAGCAGGCCGAAGAGCCGGGCGCGCCAGCCATCGCGCATTCGGTCGATCCCGCCCATTTCGAGTCGGCTGCCGAGACGGATTTGGCCGAAGCACTGGTGTCCGCACAGCGTGATACCGCGGAAGCACTGAAAGCAGGCAACTACACTGCTGTGCTCGACCGGCTCTCGCAATTGCAGGCGCCGGTGGACGTGTTCTTTGAAAGCGTACTGGTAAATGCGGACAATCCAGCGGTGCGTGCCAACCGCTTGGCTTTACTCGGCCAGTTGAAGGCCCAGTTCGGTGGAATCGCCGATATCGCGATGCTCTGAGTCGGCGACAATGTTCAATAAAAAAGCAGCCGTGAGGCTGCTTTTTTATTCCGTCGAAGCAAGCCCTTCAGGCCACGGCATTGCGTCCCTGCCGGATCCGTTTGGCCAGCCGGTGGTTGAACGTCAGCATCGCTGTTGTGTCGACGTTGATACCACCTGGCCCGAGAATTTCGTACAGATCGGCAAGCATGTCCGTGTTGTCTGCCAGTGTCAGCGGGCTGTCAGCCAACTCAAGCTCGGATTGCAGGATCTTCATGGCGGTATTGAGTCGCTGTGAATCCACGCCGTTGTTGTCATGCGCCGGCAGAATGCTGACCGAAGCCGTGCCGAGACGAGGCCTCGGCCGCTGTGGCGAGACGACTTCGGCACTGTACTGTTCGTCCGGCGTGCTGTTTGAAGGATCGGATTGGATGGCGCCTTCACCGGCGACTAACCAGACCAGCGAGATACCGAGGGTCTTGGCCAAGGTTACGCAACGTGCGCGGGAAGGGTCGGTATTGCCGTCCCGCCAGCTGCGCACCACGCCTTCCGAGAAGCCGCACATCCGGGCTATTTCAGTGGCGCTACCAACCCGCTGGATCAGCAGCTTGATGCGATCTGAAAAAGTCCCGGCTGGGGTGGAGATATAGGATGGCTGCATATTCATAATATTGGCCGTGACGCGTTGTGTAAGAGATTGCGAATACAAGAGTTGACGCCCTGATGCGCAGGATCCATCCCAAATCATCTTGGTATAGCGATTCTGCATCGCTATGGACAAGATATTTTTCTAAATTTCACTTCCAATACAGATATTTACACATCTTTACTCAGATGCATGCCACTGGGTGCTATTCGCGCTCAGAGCCTTGAGTCTTTTCAAAAAGCTCATCCCTTTCTGCAGGATTATGTGGCGCATGATGGATTTGAAGCTACGCGCATTTTCTTTCTTGGGAGTTTCGTAAGCTAATCTCTCGCAACGCGCCAGCGTGAGCCCGGTTGACAGGCCGTAGCCAACTCAAGGAACGACATGAGCCAATTCGCACTGCTGGGCAAACGCCGATTTGCGCCCTTTTTCTGGACTCAGGCGCTTGGCGCATTCAACGACAATGTGTTTCGCAATGCGCTGGTAATGCTGGTGGCATTCCAGATGGGGCTGGATGACCACACGGTATCGCTCTACACCAATCTGGCGCCGGCGCTTTTCATCATCCCGTTCTTTCTTTTTTCGGCCACTGCCGGGCAGTTGGCCGAGAAGTTTGAGAAGACCCGAATCATCCGCTACGTCAAATTGTTCGAAATTGCTGCAATGCTGCTGGCGGCCATCGGCTTCTATAGGCACAACACGACGCTGCTGCTGGTGGTGCTGTTCCTGATGGGTATGCACTCGACCACCTTCGGGCCGATCAAGTACGCCATCCTGCCGCAGGCGTTGAAACCTGGAGAGCTGGTCGGTGGTAACGGTCTGATCGAGATGGGCACGCAGTTGGCCGTGCTGATCGGGCTGATCGTCGGCAGCGCGCTGATGCAAATTGCAGGTATTGGCACCGTGTTGGCCGGAGCCGTAACGATCACCGTAGCCATCGTTGGCTATCTTGCCAGTCGCAGCATTCCGGTCGCGCCACCGACGGCGCCGGAGTTGAAGTTCAACTGGAATCCGTTTACCGAAACGGCACGTGTGCTGGGTATCACCAGGCAGGATCGCGGCGTGTTCAACGCCGTGCTCGGTATTTCCTGGTTCTGGTTTTTCGGTACGGTGCTTGTTGCGCAGCTGCCGAGCTATACCAAGCTGAATCTGGGCGGCGACGGCTCGGTCAACATCTTGGGGTTGACTCTTTTCTCGATCGGCACCGGCATTGGTTCGCTGTTGTGCGAAAAAATGTCCGGCCGGCGCGTGGAAGTGGGATTGGTACCGCTTGGTGCGTTCGGGCTAACGGCGTTTGGTATCGACCTGTTTTTCGCGCGCTCGGGTCTGGCGCCGACACAGGGGCTGAACTGGTTGGCGTTTTTGCGTGCCGCTGGCAGCTGGCGCATCGCGATGGACCTGACTTTGATCGGTGTCTTCGCGGGTTTTTATGTAGTGCCGCTGTTCGCATTCATCCAGAGCCGCACGCCGCGCGACCGGTTATCGCGGGTGATTGCCGGCAACAACATTCTCAATGCGTTGTTTATCGTCTGCGCGGCCGGGTTTGGCTTGGGCCTGAGTGCGCTGGGGTTCGGCATACCGCAAATCTTTCTCGCCATCGCGGTGTTGAATGCGCTGGTGGCGCTGTACATCTTCACCCTGGTACCCGAGTTCGTGATGCGCTTTATCACCTGGGTACTGGTGAACACCTTGTATCGCGTGCGCGTTGATGGAACACAAAACATTCCCGAGGAAGGTGCCGTACTGCTGGTGTGTAACCACGTCAGCTTTATGGATCCGCTGCTGTTGATGGCCAATCTGCGACGGCCAGCGCGCTTCGTGATGTATTACAAGATCTTCAACATCCCACTGTTGCGATTTGTCTTTCGTACGGCGAAGGCAATCCCGATTGCCGGGCACAAGGAGGACCCGGCGTTGTTAGAGCAGGCCTACGACGCGATCGATGAAGCGCTGGCCGATGGTGAGGTGGTCTGCCTGTTCCCCGAAGGCGCGCTGACGCGTGATGGCCAGGTCGCAACGTTTCGCACCGGCGTGGAAAAAATCCTGGCACGACGGCCCGTGCCGGTGGTGCCGATGGCGCTGCGTGGACTATGGGGCAGTGTCTGGAGCAAGCGCGATTCGATGCTGCATCGCTCGCGCTTGCCGCGGCGTTTTCGTGCACGCGTGGAGTTGGTGATCGACCCCGCAATCGCACCTGAAAAGGTGACGGCCGCGGCACTGGAGGCGCGGGTCAGCGAGCTGCGCGGAACAATGGCCTAGCGCGGCATCGGTTGATCCGGGATCAGCTAAGCCAGCCGCCAATCACGATCAACGCTGCTGCACTCAGCCAAGCCAGCAACGCTCGCAGCAGGGCACCGCGCAGGCGCAGTAGCTCGGTCAACGGTTCGCTGCGCTCCTCGAAGTAACCATCGCCGGCTTCGATGTCGCTGAGGATATCAGCCTGCGCTGCCGCGCCAAGAAAGCCGGGCGCAGCGCTGTACCAACTCGTGGCCGCCGCCTGGCTGTGCCAGCGACGCCAGGCGCCGATCACGGCCTCCCAATGACCGACTACAGCGAGGGTGAATGTCAGCAGTTGCGCTGGCAGCCAGTCCAGCGCATTGGCCAGATAACGGGCGGCGGTGTGGCTGCTTGCATCGAGAGCCAGTGATTCGTTACGAGCCAGCGTTTGCGTCAGCCGATAAAGCAGCGCGCCAAACGGGCCGAGCAGGAAAAACCACAGCAACACCGCAAACCGCCGGCGCAGCGCGGCGTATGCCACCGCCTCACCTAGTGCAGGTGCCGTCCAGATCACCACGTCGCCATCGTCGACGAGTTGTTGGGCAGCAACCTCTCGACTAGGGCCGTCAGGCGCTTTCAAAATCGCTTCCACGTCGACTTCGAACTCACGTGGGCCGAAGCAGAACAGCAGCACGACCAGCGAAAACAGCAGCTCAAGCAGTTCGCCCAGCGGTGGATGGTCAAACAGCCAGGACAACAGCAGGCATGCAGCCAGCGGCGGCAACAGCGCCAGCACCACTCGGCCGCTGCCGCTGGTGTCGGCCAGCTGTACTACCCAGCGCCGGAACAGGCCATCACGACGCCAGCGCGCCAGTTGCGGCATGACATGCAACAGCCCGAGGGCGATAAGAGCAGTGAGCAGGCGGATAGCCATAAAAACAGACTCGCAGAGTGTGCGCGCATTGTATGCGAGTGTTGGATCGGCTCCCAGAATGGGGGAGCGCTGCGTGTGGACGGCGCGTTCGATCAGCCGGCGTGCGTCAGTTGTTTGAAGATCGCGGGATAGGCGAGCGCCCCTGCCGTCTCGGGAATCAGCCCGGCGAGCTTCCGGCGACCAGCGTATCCAGCTTAAGGCCGGCGCGCTGCTGCAGCCAGTGAGCCAGCAACTGATACGACACGGAGAGCGCCATGGAGGGAATGAAACTGCCGTCGGTGATGCCTTCGACGATTTGCTGCGGTGTAAACCAGCGCGCGTCTTCCAGTTCGCGGTCGCGCAAGGTGATCTGCGGTGATGAGGCGGTGGCGATAAATCCCACCATCAGCGAAGCGGGCATCGGCCACGGCTGGGACGAGTGATAGCGTACCTCGTCGACAACGACGCCGGATTCCTCGGCTACTTCACGACGTACGGCATCTTCCAGCGATTCGCCGGGCTCCACGAAACCGGCCAGCGTGGAATAACGCCCTGGCGGCCAGCCGGCCTGGCGCCCCAGCAGGCAGGCACCGTCGTATTCCACCAGCATGATGACGGCGGCATCGGTGCGCGGGAAATGCAGATGGCTGCCGTCGGGATTGGTGCAGCGCGCGCGATGGCCGGCGGCTGCCAGTTCGAGCGCAGCGCCACAGCGGTTGCAGTACTGCATCTCTCGCTGCCAGTGCGACAGACCTTTGGCATAGGCAAACAAACCGGCTTCGTCGGCTGTTAGTAAAAGTCCCGCCAAGCGCAGACTCGCGCGGCGTGCATCGAGCGTTTCTTCCAGCGTGTCGACTCGCAACGACGCGTCCAGCACCAGCATGAAGTACGGGGTTGTATCGATCAGGCCGAGAAAACTGGCGGGCAATTCGCCAAGCAGCAGCTCGCGTTCGCGGTTCTCCAGCCAGCGCAGCGCTTCGTGCTCACGCTGCAAAAAAGCCTCGCCGGCAGCGTCCAGCAGAAGATAACGCGCGTCGGCAGCGTTTTCCTGCTCTTTGATCCACGCCGCTTCGTCGCGCCGCTCAGCTGCCCGGTTGAGGATCAGGCTGAGTCCGGCAAACGTGTTTTGATGCGGAGATTTGGCCCGGTCCATCAAGACAATCCGCTCAAGTGGAGAATGAGGAGCCGCAGCCGCAGGTGGTTTTGGCGTTTGGATTGCTGATGACAAACTGCGAGCCGCTGAGGTTTTCGGCGTAGTCAATTTGCGCGCCGGTGAGGTATTGCAGCGACAGTGGGTCGCACACCAGTGTCACGCCCTCGCGTTCGATGGCGAAGTCATCCTCGGCCTGCGCCTCGTCAAAGGTGAAACCGTACTGGAAACCCGAGCAGCCGCCGCCGGTAATGTACACGCGCAGCTTCAGCGCCGGATTGCCTTCTTCGGCAATCAGCTCGTGCACCTTATGCGCCGCAGCGGCGGTGAACAACAGCGGCTCGCCGCTGCTGCGATAGTCGGGAATGGTAAGCAGGGTATCCATGATCTTCTAGATGGGGTCGTGGCGGACTGGTGCAAGCATACGCCCTAGGCCGCTACACCTTCATCCAGCATATTTGGTGAGGGCAGTTCGCGCGGCGGCTCGTCCACCTGACGCGCAATGCGCCCGTTTACCTGGGCACCGGCGGCCATTTCCATCGTGTGATAGCGCAGGTCGCCGTCAATACGCGCCTGCGCCGCCAGTTCCAGTCGAGCGCTGACATACACGTCACCAGTCACATGGCCGTTGATGACGGCTTGCGGCACGCGGATTTCGCCCTGCACCTGACCGTGCTCGCTGAGAGTGAATATCGCATCGTCGCCCTCGCCCAGCACCGCGCCTTCGATGCGGCCATCCAGATGCAACGCGCCGCTGAAGCGCAGATCGCCGCGTATCACCGTGCCGTGGGCAATCAAACTAGTGTCATGGCTGGTCGGACTGCGTTCGTTGCGTTTACGGTTGAGCATCGTGATCCCCCTGAGCTGTGATGATATTGCCACTGAGCGCATCTTCCCAGGACACGGTGCGCATTACCGGCGGGTCGCCCGCAGATTGGATGCCAATATGCAGGCGCATCGGGCGAAAATTGGCGGGTAGCACGATAGTGCCGTGCAGTTGCTGGAAATACATCAGGCGAAACGGCAGGCCGTCCTTCTGAGTGGCATCTCCCAGCGCGGCCCAATCCAGCTGTACCACTTTGTCACCGCGCAGGCCTTCCACACTAACCGTCGCGTTGCCGGTCATTTCATCGTTACGTTTGGCCGTCTGGGTAAGGCTGAGCGTTAGATTCCAGCCGTGTGAGCCAGAGATCGGCTCCAACTTCACTTCCTGCAGCTTCAACTCCTGGTGTTGGGTGTCGCCGCCCACCAGGCGGGCATAGAAGCTGAGATTGGCACGCAAGCCGCTGATTTCTTCCTCACGCTGGGTCAGCGTGACGCGCAATGACTTGGTGGCTACCTCGTTGACCTGCGCATCGCGCTGAACATTGGCAACCTGCTGCTTCAGATTTTCGATTTGCGCGTTCAACGCGCGCTGCTGCCGCTGACTAACGGCCGTCGGATTCGAGTGCCGGCCGATTAAGGCAACCACCAGTCCGGTCAGCAGCAAGCTGGCCAGCCAGATCAGGCCAAGCCACAACTGACGCTTTCTTAGACCAGCGTCATCGTGTCTACGCACCACAAAACGCGGTGGTGGTCGTGAAACCATGCGGTGTATTCCGAGGAAAACTCAAGGTATAGCCCCGGGGTGAGGAAAGCGTCAAGCAGCGGATACACGCTTCGACGCTTCAGGCGTACAGGCAAACCAACCCCTGCGCGCCCTATGCGTAAATCAGCTCTTGGCCTTGTTCTGCAGGTAGCGCTCGGCGCCAATGTCCTTGATCAGGCTGAACTGGGTCTCCAGCCAGTCGATGTGTTCTTCCTCGTCGTGCAGGATGGCCTTGAACATGTCGCGACTCACATAGTCGGCCACACCTTCGCTGTAACCGATGGCATCGCGCAGATCCTTCACTGCGTCGATCTCCAGATCAAGATCGCCCTGAATGCATTCCAGCACGTTCTCGCCGATCCGCAGCTTGCCCAGATGCTGCAGATTGGGCAGACCATCAAGGAAAAGAATGCGTTCGATCATGTGATCGGCGTGCTTCATTTCCTCGATCGATTCCTTGTACTCGTGCTCGGCCAGCTCCGTGTAACCCCAGTCCTTGAACATGCGGTAATGCAGAAAATACTGGTTGATCGCGGTCAACTCGTTGTAGAGCACCTTGTTGAGGTACTCGATAACCTTGGCATCACCTTTCATGGGAATCTCCGACTGGCCGTTCAAACGTGCAGACACTATACAAACGCCGACCGCCCGTTGATTGAATGGGAATGGCTATGGTTTGCTTGCGCGTTGAACGCCGCAACGCAAGATGGGTCGAAGGAGACTTGGAGCCAGGAACCGGCAGAACACCGATTCGCGGAAATCGCCAAATTCAGGCGACGACGGCCGGCCACTGAATGATCGTCTGATGTTCGACGGCCTTGGCAAGCGTGGCGCGGGCCATCTGCTCGCAACATCCGCAGCAGTCCGAACAGCCCGTGCGCGCCTGCAGCTCACTGAAAGACTGCACGCCATCGGCCGCTTCGCGGCGGATGTCATGATCGGTAACGGCGTTGCACAGGCATATGTACATGCTGCGTATGAGAACGCGAATGCGAACGATTGTCAACAAACATCGATGCAACGATGGTTCTAGGCGGCCTCACAGCCCTTGCGTGGTCCGCCGGACGAAGGGTCGTCATTGTTCCGCGGCGGTAGGGTGCCAAGCTCCAGGCTGCACAGGCCTTCGACCAGCGGGGCAAAGTGCCTTAGCGCGCGCTCATAGACTTCCCGCTTGAAATTGACCACGTGCGCCGCGGGATACCAGAAATCCACCCAGCGCCAGAGATCGAACTCCGGCTTGTCGCACGCATCGAGTTTGAGCGCTTCCTCACCGCCCACCAGCTTCAGCAAAAACCACACCTGCTTCTGACCAATGCAGGTTGGTCGCTGGTGATGCCGCACGTAGCGATTGGGCAAACGGTAGCGAAGCCAGCCATGGGTGGCTGCCACCACTTCCACATGCTGCGGCGCCAGCCCGGTTTCCTCTTCCAGTTCGCGATACATCGCTTCCAGCGGCGTCTCGTCCGTGCGCATGCCGCCTTGCGGAAACTGCCAACCGTCGCGGTTGACTCGACGCGCCCAAAACAGCTGGCCGTCTGCATTCAGTATCACAATGCCTACGTTGGGACGATACCCATCAATGTCGATCATCGGGCCTCCTGGTGCCATGCCGCGCAAACTTGCGGGAATGGCCTCTCCGCTTCCATGCCTGATTCAACCACAGCCCATCAACAAGCAGCAAGCGCCGCACTTGTACCGACCGACATACGCCATTACACTTTCGCGCCCCGCCGAGGTCGCGCTGATCCGGTATAGTGGGTAATCCCATGGCTATGTAGCTCAGCCGGTTAGAGCACAGCACTCATAATGCTGGGGTCGGTGGTTCGAGTCCACCTATAGCCACCACCGTTTCGTAAGGCGTTGATGCGCCTTGCGCTGCGAGTATCTCCACGTCCTTAGCCGAAGTGCTACCAGCGAGTCCTACAGGACATGCTGCGAAGACGCGGGAATTTCTGTAGCTCTAAATCTTTAATGCGCATCTGCATCCGCAACGGATTTCAGTGCTTTTTTGGTTACTGTTGAATCGCGCGTAGCTTGAAAACAACGGCGCCACGAGAAACGTCCCGCCTAACGCGGTATGGGAGAAGCATTGTCGATGGGTTCCGGTGTCGCCTGCGCAAGCATGGCCATTGATGAGCCACGTCAGCTTAGGTGCGCCCACTTGGTTGCCTTGTATTAATCGAACACCGCGCAGTTGATTTTTTGAATTATTTGTCAAATAGTAGCCAGCAACTTTAGCTTTTAGACAAATACATCAAATATGCAGACCTTGCTAGAAGTAGGCGAAGCGGTGGCAGCGCGACGGCGATCACTTGGCCTGAAGCAGGGCGAGGTGGCCGCACGCGCTGGCATCAGCCAGGAAATGCTGTCCCGTTTCGAGCGGGGCAAGTCGGCTGAGTTTGGCTCGCGCAAGCTACTGGCCGTGCTGGCGGAGTTGGGTATGGAGCTGCAGGTCGTCGAAACGGGCGCGTCTGGCTCACTCGATGAGCTTCGTCGCGAGCGTGGTGGTGCATGAGCCTAGCCATTTACGTGCTCGGACGTGAGGTCGCCACACTAGAGGCCATCGGCGACTTCAAAAGCTCGATGACCTACCGCGCCGATGTCGCGCCGGAGGACTTTGTCTCGCTGACCATGCGAGTGCGCCCGGACAGTTACGGCTGGGACGATGTACTGCATCCGATTTTTCAGATGAATCTGCCGGAGGGCTACCTGTTGCAGGTGCTGCAGGAGCAATTTGGCCCTCACGTAGGCGCGAGCCCGATGGCGCTGCTTTCGGTCATTGGTCGCAATATGATCGGGCGCATCCAAGTAGCTCCATCGGGCGTTGATCTGGACGAGCCACCAAAGCCTGTTGATGTGGCCGCTTTGCTTCAGGGCGACAACTCGGAAGAGGCGTTCAACGAGCTGGTGCGTCAACACGCAACCAGCGGTGTTTCAGGCGTAGTACCCAAGTTTCTCGATGGCAACATCGACAAGGTGAGCAAGGGGCCGCACAAAAAGGCCACACTGGTCATCCACCAGCACATCATCAAAGGCTCGTCTCGGTTACTGCCATTCGTGTCGCTAAACGAACATTTGTGCATGCAGGTCGTGCGGCGCGTGATGCCTGCCGCCAAAACCGAAGTCTCGCGCGATGGCCAAGCCTTGGTCGTCCATCGTTTCGACGTGGATGAAAGCGGTGCGCGACACTGGGGAATGGAGGATTTCTGCGCACTGCTGGGCCTTCGTCCCGCCGCCAAATATGAGACCACTTGGGAACGCATCGCCAAGGCGGTGCGCGATCATGTGCCGGTGACCAATCGGCCAACGACCTTTCGCCAGATGGCGACCTTGCTGCTGCTGACTTACGCCTTGCGCAACGCGGATTGCCACGCCAAGAACATCGCGCTGCTGTACACGCGAAACGATGACGTTCATCTAGCGCCGGCCTACGACATGATCACCACCGCGGCCTACCCGGACTATCAGCGAAATCCGCCGGCCATCGCGTTCATGGGCAAAAAGACTTGGGACCCAGGCAAGAGCCTGCATACTTTCATCACGACGACGTTCGGTTTGACCATGCGCGAACAGGTCGAGATCGTCGACCAGATCGCCGCGGCGATGGCTGAGGTCGGCCCGCTGGTACGTGAAGCGATGCAGTTACATCCGGAGTTTGCCGTTATCGGCAAGCGCATGCTGCTTGCTTGGCAAGATGGCATCAATGGGCTTCGGGAAAAGCGCGTCTATGCGTTGCCCGAAGCGGTTCTGGGAAATGCCTTCAGTGGGTTCTCAAAACCTGGACGCACAAAGTTAGCGCGTAACGTCATTGGTCGTTCGGATTTACTCGGGCGGCCGAAGTAGCGCAATCGCCGGGTATGATGCAAAGGTATACCACCAAGAATCTGTAGATCGTCAAAAGCCCGCTCGCAGCGGTTTTTGCTTTCTAAAAACTTAGGTCGATCCATCGTCTCGATGCGGACGGTCCGCGTCCAAACACCGAAGTGCTGGCCTTTGTAAGTTTGGCTTAGCCTCGCGACGCGGTTTGTGCCCCAGGCGGAGCACGTGTCGAGGGCGAGGGATGCGCTAAGCACCTTATTCATGGCTTGCCAACCTGTCTCAGCTTCTGACACATTCGTCGTGCAAGCTGGAGTTCTACGACAGGGGATGGCAATGGACGCAACAACATTTGTGGTGTGTGGTTTCCATCAGGGGCGCAAGCTGAAGCCCGCGCGCTTCAGCGACGAAGCACAGGCTCGTGAACATGCGGCTCATATGGGTCGCTCCCTGGACTGCGTAGTTCTGACAACCAGCCTGGATGCACGACAACCACATGATGAGGTCCGTGATTCACCGCCAATGCCATATGCCGCTATGGCCTGAGCATGTACCCCAGTAGTTCACGGTGATGCTGTAACTGGCATCGCGCTAGCCTATGGCGAACCAGTCATGGTGACCGCGATGTCCGATAAGCCCGTTACCGAACGCCTGCAGGTAAAGAATGGCCGCACCTTGGTCGTTTTGAACGCACCGCAGGATGTAGAGGTGGAGGCTGCACTCGCTGCCGCAGTCCGTGCCGACTTGGGCCATGCAGATGTCGTGCTGTTGTTCGTCGCCGGGCGCACGCAACTTGATGCGGAGCTTACGACACAACTTGCGAAACTAAAGCCCGGCGCGATTCTTTGGGTGGCCTACCCCAAGCTCACGTCCGGGCTCGCAGTGATCTCAGCCGTGACGTCATTCGGACGGCGGCACCGCTCTATGGCCTGAACACCGTTAGCCAGATCGCGATTAACCACTGACTGGTCCGCGCTTCGACTCAAGCGCGTCTGACGTCGCGGATTTAATGTTCCCCGCCCTTGGTGCAGTCCAGATAAACACTGGCCATCGGATGCTCAAACCAACCTCTACCCGGTAGAGGTTGGCCTTTCGCCGGCCATGTCGAAAAACATTTGTCTTCGACGGCGGTCTCGCCGAGTTGCGCCATACGACGGCCTGATATCAGCTCATCGGGCAAACGCTGGTGTGACCATGGTCAGCGCGACGGCTCATTCGCGCGACTGCGCCACCACGCTGCCGTCGGTCGGATCGACCAGCAGGTTGATGTCGCTGCCTTGCGGTGATTTGGCGGAGACGCTCCACAAGCCGTCATCAAATTTGACGTCGGTGAAGTTCTGATAACCGGCCGTCGCCAGCTTGGCTTTGACCTCGTCGGCGTTGAGGGCGGACGGCGCGTCGGCTGGGTAGACTCTGCCGGTGACCGGACCGACCGCCAGCCTGGACCATTGCTTGTTGCCGCCTCGGGCCTTGGTGCGCCACACGCCATCCTTGAACGTCAGGCCTTCGACTTCCTTATAACCGGCGTTGGCGATGGACGTTTCGATGGCGTCCTGGGTTAGCGCCCCGCTGGCTGGAGTCGCCCATGTCACGGTCGTGGTGCTCATCTGGGTGGCGCCGGCCGGCGCCGGTGCGTTCGTCGGTGCGTTCTGCGCCATGGCGGCACTGCAAACCGACAATCCCAGCAAGAGGGGAAGCATGCGCTTGTTCATGGTGAAGTCCTTCTGTGTCAACGAAGTTTGGGAGGCCAGCTTGCGCAGGCGTTATGCAAACCGGCGTGAACGGACGAATTCCGTTTAGCGCCGACTCAGGCCGACGCAAGGGGAGCGCCGTGCCAGAAGCCATGGCGTGACGCCGTTCATCGTCCCTCAGCAAATCACCCATGGTCAGTGCGATCGGAGCGCTTCCGGCAGTGCGCGCGGCACAAGCGTTATGTGTCGGTGAGCATTGCCGGGTGCAGCCAGCCCGGCGTGAGCGGTCTCAATGGCAGCTGGGCGTTACAATGCGGAATGGATATCTTCAAGGTCTTTACCCTCGAGGCGGCGCATCGCTTGCCCTACGTGCCCCCAGGCCACAAGTGTGCGCGCCTGCACGGGCACTCGTTCCGGGTGGAGATTCACCTTCAGGGCGAGCTTGGCACCGAAACCGGCTGGGTCATGGATTTTTCCGATGTGAAGGCAGTTTTTCAGCCGCTTTACGACCAGCTGGATCACCATTACCTAAACGACATCGATGGGCTGGAGAATCCGACCAGCGAGCGGCTGTCGATCTGGATATGGGATCGCCTCAAACCCGTGCTTCCTTTGCTTTCGGAGGTCGTGGTCCATGAGACCTGCACCTCTGGCTGTCGTTACCAAGGCAAGTAAGTCCAGCGAAGGCTTCTACGCAGGAGCCGGTTAAATCAGGCACTAATATGTTGCGTTGCCGCATGTTTTTCTTTGCGAACCTAATCGCTAACCAGCAGTAACGTTGGTTGTCGTGCCGTCGGGCTGGCTGGTATACTTTTCGAGATTGGGATCGTGGCCCGTGGCTGTAGCGGTGCCGCTTGGTGTAAACCGTGCGGGGACCTTTACATGCTCAATAGTCTTGCCTCCGGTCGACGTCTAGCCTTGCGCACCGTGCTGCTGCAGCTTGCTGTGGCAGTATTGGCCGGCCTCGTTTTTCTGACGCTAGGGCGTCGCGAAGCGTTGTCGGCTGCCATGAGTGCTGCATTCGTGGCGCTGGGTACGGCTCTGCTGTCGGTACGTTTTTTCAGTGGGTTGAACGGTGCAGGTATGGCGCTTAGTCGATTGCTGACGGGCATGCTCCTGAAGTGGTTGGTGATCATCGGAGGGTTGATGGTCATCCTGGTTCAATACAAATTACCGCCGCTGGCCGCGATACTGGGGCTGGTGGCTGCTTTTGCGGTCAATCTATTTGCATTTAGATTCAAGGGTTGAGAGATGGCAAGCGAGCCGGGCGGGTTAACCGAATACATTCAGCATCACCTACACCACCTCAAGCCGCTATCGGTGAGCGAGGGTGGTTTCTGGTCGGTGCATATCGACTCGCTGACCGTATCGCTGTTTCTCGGTGTGCTGTTTTGCCTGTTGTTTTGGTTGAAGGCGCGCAAGGCGACCTCCGGCGTACCCGGTAAGGGGCAGGCGTTCGTAGAGATCGTGCTGGAGTTTGTTGATGGGCAGGTCAAGGATGTATTCCACGGTGATCGCCGCATTCTCGGCCCTCTGGCGCTGACGGTATTTATCTGGGTATTCCTGATGAATGCCATGGACTTGCTGCCGGTGGATCTGTTGCCGCTGATTATGGAAAAGTTTGGCGTGGATCACTTCCGTGGCGTTCCCACGGCCGATTTGAACTTGACCTTCGCCATGTCGCTTACGGTCTTCATCCTGATCATTTTCTACAGCTTCAAGGCCAAGGGTTTTGGCGGCTACATGCACGAGCTGTTCACGGCGCCGTTTGGTGCGCATCCGTTACTCTGGGTGCCGAATTTCGCGCTCAACATTGTCGAGCTGCTTTCCAAGCCGGTAAGTCTGTCGATGCGATTGTTCGGCAACATGTATGCCGGGGAGCTGGTGTTCATGCTGATCGCCGGTTTGTTCGGTGCTGGCAACTGGTTGCTTTTTGGGGCAGGCGTCATTGGTTACACGGTGTGGGGCATCTTCCACATTCTGATCATCTCGATCCAAGCATTCATTTTCATGGTGCTGACGATCGTGTACATCTCGATGGCGCATGACCATCACTGATTTGTTTTTCCATACACTGAATAATTAGTTTTTATTTTCGAGGAGATCATCGTGGAATTAGTTGCTCACATCGCTCAGATTCAGGGTTTCACTGCCATCGCGCTTGGCCTGATCATTGGTTTTGGTGCCCTTGGCGCCTGTATTGGTATCGGCATCATGGGTTCCAAGTTTCTTGAGGCCGCCGCGCGTCAGCCAGAGCTGGTGCCGCTGCTGCAGGGTCGCATGTTCCTGTTGGCCGGTCTGATCGACGCGGCGTTCCTGATCGGCGTGGCGCTGGCGATGTTCTTCGCATTCGCCAACCCGCTGCTGAATGCATTGAAGCAGGCTTCCGGCAGCTAAGTTGCACCAAGTCGCACTCTTGGATGCAGTGGCCTCACGGCAGCTGCGTCTTGTAGCAATCGAAATGTACGGGTAACGCAGCGATGGAATTCAACGCGACCTTGATTGGCGAAATGATTTCGTTCGCCATCCTGATCTGGTTCTGTGTCCACTTCATTTGGCCGCATCTAAGCAAAGCGATCGAGGATCGGCAGATCAAGATTGCCGAAGGCCTCAATGCGGCCGAGCGCGCGCACGCGGAATTGCGTGAGGCCGACACCAAGGTGGCCGCCGAGATCAAGGTGGCTCGCCAGCAGGCGTCCGAGATCATCGACAAGGCGCAGCAGCAGGCCAATCAGATTATCGAGAAGGCTCGCGGTGAGGCGGTGGTCGAGATCAATCGGCTGAAGGCTTCGGCGCAGGACGATATTGCCTCGATGGCGCAGCGCGCCCGTGACCAGCTGCGTGAGCAGGTGGGTGCGTTGGCCGTGCAAGGCGCCAGCAAGATCGTGCAGCGCGAAGTCGATGCGTCGACGCACAAAGCGTTGCTCGACCAGCTCGCGGCCGAGATCTGATCGATGGCCCAGGCAATCACTCTTGCCCGTCCGTATGCGCGCGCTGCTTTCGAAGTGGCGCACGCTGCCGGCTCGCTGGATGCGTGGTCGCAGGCGCTGGCGTTTGCCGCGGCTGTTTCGGCCGATGCCCGCGTGATCGATCTCGACAATGATCCGCGAGTCAAACCCGAGCAGATTCTGGCGCTGCATTTGCCGGAAGGCACGGCGGCCGATGCGCCGTTCGCGCAGTTTCTGGCCGAGCTGATCGAAAACGGTCGCGTGGCGCTGCTGCCGGAAGTGGCCGAATTGTTCGAAGGCTACAAGCGTGAATCGGAGTCGCAGCTGCTGGTCAAGGTGACCAGCGCGCTGGCGCTGGATGCCGCGCAGTCCGAGCAGCTGAAGGTGTCGCTGAAGCGCCGCTTCAAGCGCGAGATCGAGCTCGAAACTGAGGTCGATGCGTCGCTGCTGGCTGGCGTGGTGATCGATACCGGTAGTGAAGTGATTGACGGTTCCGCCCGCGGACGCCTGGAGCGTATGGCCAACGCGCTGACAGTCTAGTTTTACGTGAAGTCCCAACGCGAATAGTAAAAAACCCGGCCATCCATGGCCGGACTCTTGAAAAAGAGATCTAAAAATTCAGGATAACGACCATGTCCAGCACCACCTTGAATCCGTCCGAAATCAGCGAGCTGATCAAGACCCGCATCGAGCAGTTCAAGCTCGGCGCCGAAGCACGCAACGAGGGCACGCTCATCAGCGTGTCCGACGGCATCGTGCGCATCCACGGCCTGGCCGATGTGATGCAGGGCGAAATGATCGAGCTGCCGGGCAACTCGTTTGCGCTGGCGCTGAACCTTGAGCGCGACTCGGTCGGCGCCGTGGTGCTGGGCGAATACCAGCATCTGCGCGAGGGCGATACCGCCAAGACCACCGGCCGCATCCTCGAAGTGCCGGTCGGCCCGGAGCTGCTTGGCCGCGTCGTTGACGCGCTGGGCAATCCGATCGACGGCAAGGGTCCGCTCAACGCCAAGCTCAACGCGGCGATCGAAACCGTGGCGCCGGGCGTGATCTGGCGTAAATCGGTCGACCAGCCGCTGCAGACCGGCTACAAGTCGGTCGACGCGATGATTCCGGTGGGCCGTGGCCAGCGCGAGTTGATCATTGGCGACCGTCAGACCGGCAAGACCGCGTTGGCCATCGACGCGATCATTGCACAGAAGGATTCCGGCGTTAAGTGCATCTACGTGGCTATCGGCCAGAAGCGTTCGTCGATCGCCAACGTGGTGCGCAAGCTCGAAGCGCACGGCGCCCTGGCCTACACCATCGTGGTGGTTGCCTCCGCATCCGAGTCGGCTGCGCTGCAGTACGTGGCACCGTATTCCGGCTGCGCGATGGGCGAATTTTTCCGCGACCGCGGCGAAGATGCGCTGATCGTGTACGACGATTTGTCCAAGCAGGCCGTGGCGTATCGTCAGATCTCGCTGCTGCTGAAGCGCCCGCCAGGCCGCGAAGCGTATCCGGGCGACGTGTTCTACTTACATTCCCGTTTGCTCGAGCGCGCAGCGCGCGTGTCCGAGGAGTACGTCGAGAAATTCACCAACGGCGAAGTGAAGGGCAAGACCGGTTCGTTGACCGCGCTGCCGATCATCGAGACGCAGGGTGGCGACGTGTCGGCGTTCGTGCCGACCAATGTGATCTCGATCACCGACGGCCAGATCTTTCTGGAAACCGACCTGTTCAACTCGGGTATCCGTCCGGCTGTGAACGCCGGTATTTCGGTGTCCCGCGTCGGTGGTGCCGCGCAGACCAAGATCGTCAAGAAACTCTCCGGCGGCGTGAAGCTGGCGCTGGCGCAGTACCGTGAGCTGGCCGCGTTCGCGCAGTTCGCCTCGGATCTGGACCCGGCCACGCGCGCGCAGCTGGATCGTGGTCAGCGCGTGACCGAGCTGATGAAACAGGGCCAGTACTCGCCGCTGTCGATCGCCGAACTGGCGCTCTCGGTGTATGCGGCTGAGAAGGGCTACCTCGATGACCTCGCAGTCAACCAGGTACTGCCTTTCGAGAAAGGCCTGCATGCTTTCATGCACCAGAACCACGAAGAGCTGATGACCAAGATCGTCGCCACCGGCGACTGGAACAACGAGATCGAAGCCGTCTTCAAATCGTCCGTGGACGAATACAAGAAAACCGGCAGCTGGTAAGCAGAAATCGGATACAGGAGGCGACGCGGAGTCGCGATCCTGTCCCACGAGCGAGCAGAACGAGCGGATAGAGCATGGCAAGCGGACGCGAAATCAAAACCAAGATCAAGAGCACGCAGAACATGCGCAAGGTTACGCGCGCGCTCGAAATGGTCTCGGCGGCGAAGATTCGCCGCGCGCAGGACATGATGAAGGCCTCGCGCCCGTACGCCCGCAGCATGCGCAAGGTGATCGCGCACGTGGCCCAGGCCAGCACCGATTTCAGCCATCCGTTTCTGACCCAGCGCGACAACATCGCGCGCGTGGGTTACATCGTGGTGTCGACCGATCGCGGCCTGTGCGGCGGCCTCAACTCCAACCTGTTCCGCCGGCTGCTACCGGCGATTGCCGAGTGGCGCAAGCAGGGTGTTGAAGTGGACGTGGTCGCCATCGGCCAGAAAGCCATTTCGTTCTTCCGCCGCATCAAGGGCGTCAACCTGATCGGCAGTGTCAGCCATCTCGGTGAAAAGCCCAAGCTCGAGCAGCTGGTTGGTGTGATCAAGGTGATGATGGACGTCTATACGTCCAATGGCCTGGATCGGGTGTTTCTTGCCTACAACGACTTCGTCAATACCATGACGCAGCAGCCGACCATCGATGCGTTGCTGCCGTTGCCGGCCGTGGCGGCCGAGATGGAAAATACCGACGGTGCCAAGCTCGAGCAGAAGAACGAGTGGGATTACATCTACGAGCCCGATGCGCAGACCGTGCTGGAACACGTGCTGGCCCGCTACGTCGAGTCGCTGGTGTACCAGGCGGCGCTGGAGAATCTGGCCAGTGAGCACGCGGCGCGCATGGTTGCCATGAAGAGTGCATCGGACAATGCGAACAAGGTAATCGACGAACTGACGCTGATCTACAACAAGGCGCGTCAGGCGGCGATCACCCAGGAAATTTCGGAAATCGTCGGCGGTGCTGCGGCGGTATGAGTGTGATCTTCCATGATCGCGAAAATCCAGAAGCGGCCATCCTTGGCCGCACTCGAAATAAGAGCGACGCTTCGTTGGCGCTGTTGAACAACATTAAAGAATATATCCGGAGCATTTCATGAGCCAAGGCAAAGTAGTTCAGATCATCGGTGCAGTTGTCGACGTGGAGTTTGCCCGTCACGAAGTGCCGCAGATCTATGACGCACTGAAAATCGACGGCACCGCGATCACGCTGGAAGTGCAGCAGCAGCTTGGCGACGGCATCGTGCGCTGCATCGCGCTCGGCTCCACCGACGGCCTGCGCCGCAACCTGGTGGCGCGCAATACCGGCGAAGGCATCAAGGTGCCGGTCGGCAAGGCGACGCTTGGCCGCATCATGGACGTGCTCGGCAACCCGATCGACGAAGCTGGCCCGATCGGCGAGCAGGATCAGTGGGTGATCCATCGCGAGGCGCCGAGCTACGACGACCAGGCGGCCGCCAACGACTTGCTGGAAACCGGCATCAAGGTGATCGATCTGATCTGCCCGTTCGCCAAGGGCGGCAAGGTTGGCCTGTTCGGTGGCGCCGGCGTCGGCAAGACCGTCAACATGATGGAGCTGATCAACAACATCGCCAAGGCGCACGAAGGTCTTTCGGTGTTCGCTGGCGTGGGTGAGCGTACCCGCGAGGGCAACGACTTCTACCACGAGATGAAAGACTCCAACGTGCTCGACAAGGTCGCGATGGTCTACGGCCAGATGAACGAGCCGCCGGGCAACCGTCTGCGCGTGGCGCTGACCGGCCTGACCATGGCTGAGTATTTCCGCGACGAGAAGGACGCATCCGGCAAGGGTCGTGACGTGCTGTTCTTCGTCGACAACATCTACCGCTACACGCTGGCCGGTACCGAAGTGTCCGCACTGCTCGGCCGTATGCCGTCGGCCGTGGGTTATCAGCCGACGCTGGCCGAGGAAATGGGCGTGCTGCAGGAGCGCATCACCTCGACCAAGACCGGCTCGATCACCTCGATCCAGGCCGTGTACGTGCCAGCGGATGACTATACCGATCCGTCGCCGGCGACCACCTTCGTGCATCTGGACTCGACCGTGGCGCTGTCGCGCGACATCGCCAGCCTGGGTATCTACCCGGCGGTGGATCCGCTGGCCTCGACCAGCCGCCAGCTCGATCCGTTGGTGATCGGCCAGGAGCACTACGACGTCGCCCGCAAGGTGCAGGGCACGCTGCAGCGTTACAAGGAACTGAAGGACATCATCGCGATTCTCGGCATGGACGAGTTGAGCGAAGAAGACAAGCAGTCGGTGACGCGCGCGCGCAAGATCGAGCGCTTCTTCTCGCAGCCGTTCCACGTGGCCGAAGTGTTCACCGGCTCGCCGGGCAAGTACGTGCCGTTGAAGGAAACCATCCGCGGCTTCAAGATGATCATCGACGGCGACGTCGATCATCTGCCGGAGCAGGCGTTTTACATGGTCGGCACGATTGACGAAGCCATCAAGAAAGCCGAAGACATGGGCGCCAAGAAGGCGGCCTGATTTCGCGGGGCGGCCGCGTGCCGCCCAACGCCCCTGCATTCGGAACCTGAGTCATGACCAACACCATTCGCGTCGACATCGTCAGTGCCGAAGCCGAGATTTTCTCTGGCGACGCGACGATGGTCATTGCCACCGGCGAGCTGGGTGAGCTGGGCATCACGCCCCGCCACGCGCCGCTGATCACCCGCCTCAAGCCCGGCCACGTCGACGTGCTGCTGGAAGGTGGCGAGCGTCAGCAGTTCTATGTTTCCGGCGGCATCCTGGAAGTGCAGCCGCAGGTGGTTACCGTGCTGGCCGACACCGCCGCGCGTGCGTCGGACCTGGACGAAGCGGCTGCGCAGCGTGCGAAGAAGGAGGCCGAAGACGCTTTGGCGCATCGCACCGAGGCGGTAGATATCGCCGAGGCTCAGGCCAAGCTGGCCGAGGCGATGGCCCAACTGCAGGCGCTGGAGCGTCTGCGCAAGAACCTCAAGCACTGAGTGGTGCCGTCCAAATCTGCGTAAGAGAAACGCCGGCCTTGCGCCGGCGTTTTGCCATCTGCATGTCGCTTTACCGCCGGTCTTTGCCAGCACGCAGACACGCGCCCGACTAGAATGCAGTGACCTGCACCGTGGAACGATCGCCATGAAGCTCCATTACCGCCGCCACCTCGGCGTGCTGCTGATCGTTATTGTATTGCTGCTTATCGTGCGCGCCATGCTGCCCTATGCCGTGCGTCATTACCTCAATACCCGCATGGACAAGATGGGTGACTATCACGGTCAGATCGCCGATATCGATCTGCATCTGTGGCGAGGTGGATACACGATCGACCGGCTGAGCATCGTCAAGGTCACCGGCAAGCTGCCGGCGCCGCTGCTGGAAGCGCCGCGCACGGATATCTCGCTAAGCTGGATCGCGCTCGGTCACGGCGTATTCCGCGGCAAGGTGACGTTCACCCAGCCGACGATCAATTTCTTCCAAGGCAGCAACCAGGGCGCCAGCCAGACCGGCAAGGGCGTGGACTGGCGCGACCAGCTCAAACTGCTGGCGCCGATGCGGCTGGACGAGATCAACGTCACCAACGGCACAGTCACCTTCCAAAGCTTTGTGTCCAACCCGCGCGTCGATCTGAAGATGACCCAGGTCAATGGCACGGTCACTAATCTCACCAATATCCAGCGCCGCAATGGCAACCGTGTGGCGGAGTTGCATGCCACCGCGAAGATCTTTGGCGACGCACCGTTCGAAACGCAGGCGACGTTCGATCCGTTGCAGCAGTTGGGCGATTTCTCCTATGAGCTGCGTGCCAGCAATATCCAGCTGGTTAAGGTCAATGATCTGGCGCGGGCGTATGCCGGCCTCGATTTCGCGGGTGGCACCGGCGATTTCACGATGGAACTGCAGGGCAAGGATGGACGTCTGGACGGCTATGCCAAGCCGCTATTTCACAACCTGAAAATTTTCAGCTGGAAGAAGGACGTGGAACAGGAAAAGCAAAGTCCACTCAAGGTCGCCTACCAGGCTGTCGCCCAGGGCGTCGTCTCCGTGTTCAAGAACCAGGAGAAGGATCAGTTCGGCACCCGCGTGCCGATCTCCGGACGGGTCGGCGACAAGGTGGCCGATCCGTCTCAGGCGATCCTCGGCATTTTGCATAACGCCTTCGTGCAGGCGTATACGCCGCAGCTGGAAAAACTGAAACCGGCCAGCGACGCGCCAAAAGGTTGATCGGCTGCTTTTGACCTGTGGCGGCCATGGGCCGTGCCGCAGAGAGAGCCAGGCAAACATACCGGAGAGGCCGACGCTATCCTCCGTCTTCCACAACCCTCAACCCGTTGGTGTCCCGATGCCCGATTCATCCTTGCACGTGATCATTCTCGCGGCCGGCGAAGGCAAGCGGATGAAGTCCCGACATGCCAAGGTGCTGATGCCGCTGGCCGGTCGCCCGCTGTTGGCGCATGTGCTGGCCACCGCGCGCGCGCTGCAGCCGTCGGCAGTCCATATTGTTTATGGACACGCCGGCGAGGAAGTGCAAAAGGCCTTTGCTGGCCAGGGCGATTTGCATTGGGTGCTGCAGGCTGAGCGGCTGGGTACGGGGCACGCGGTCGAGCAGGCGCTGGTGCAGATACCCGACGGCGCCCAAGTGCTGGTGCTTTACGGTGACGTGCCACTGATTCGCGCCGAAACGCTGCGCCCGCTGGTGCAGTCCAGCGCCGTGCTGCGGCTGCTAACGACCAGGCTGGACAATCCGCACGGCTATGGCCGGGTCCATTGCAATGACGCCGGAAACGTCCTCGAAGTGATCGAGGAAAAAGACGCCAGCGATGCCCAGCGCGCGATCAGGCTGGTCAACACCGGCATCCTCGCCGCCGAGTCGAGCGCGCTGCGCGCGTGGATCGCCCAGCTCGACCGCAACAACGCCCAGGGCGAGTATTACCTCACCGATATCTTCGGCATGGCCGCGCATGAAAACCGTGCCGCGCTGAGCATCGAGTGCAGAGATCCGGTGGAAGCCGCTGGCGCCAACGATCCATGGCAGCTGACCGAACTTGAAGCGCATTTTCGCCAACGTGCCGCGCTTACGCTGGCGCTTGATGGTGTGCGACTGGCCGACCCGACACGCGTTGATGTACGCGGCACCATTACCGCGGGCCGCGACGTCGAGCTCGATATCAACGTGATCCTCGAAGGTGAGGTCGCGCTTGGCGACGATGTGCGTATCGGTGCCTTCACCCGCTTGAAGGACGTCCGGCTTGCCGCGGGTACCGTGGTGCACCCGCACTGCGATATCGAAGGCGTGATCACCCACGGCCCGTGCGTCATCGGTCCATTCGCGCGCTTGCGACCCGGTACCGAACTGGCCAGCGGCGTGCATGTGGGCAATTTCGTCGAGGTCAAAAAAACCAGCATCGGCGAGAACAGCAAGGCCAACCACCTCAGCTACCTCGGCGACAGCCAGATCGGCCGCGGCGTCAACATCGGTGCCGGCACCATCACCTGCAATTACGACGGTATCAACAAGTCACTCACCCGCATCGGGGACGGCGCGTTCATCGGCTCCAACAGCGCGTTGGTCGCGCCGGTCACCGTTGGCGCCCAGGCCACCATCGGTGCGGGGTCGGTCATTACTCGCGATGCGCCCGAAGGCGAACTGACCCTGACGCGGGCGAAACAGGCCACGTTACATGGATGGAAACGGCCGACGAAAAAGTGAAGGGGGAACAGGGTACGGGGAAGGATCGTGGAGCAATCAACCAACCCGTTTGTCGCTAAAACGCGGTCCAGCTTTTCCTTTTATGCTTTTGTTGTTCCCCGTCATCACGCATATCGCCACCCGTCGATCTCCACCAACAACTCGCTGCGGCAGATATCGCCGTGCAGCAGCAGCACTGGCACACTGGGCAATCGGCGGCGGAAGAAGTCGCGCACGCGCGGGGCGTCGACGCCGTGGCGCACGTAAGCCTTGAGCGGGGAATGGGTATCGAAGCCGGCGGGCATGTCGGCGTTCGCGAGCAGGGCTTCAAGGTTGGCCAGGGTTTCCTCGAGCTGCGCATCAAGATCGTCGTTATGCGCCGA